>ENA-OQAZ01000445-OQAZ01000445.1-human-gut-metagenome-genome-assembly--contig:-NODE-445-length-23296-cov-5.264880_pt1 | contig 23296 bp, 19 predicted proteins | sample MGYA00242737_ERZ504531 | MGnify/ENA primary metagenome ERZ504531 (study PRJEB26092, sample SAMD00036244) | human gut metagenome | host: Homo sapiens | study: EMG produced TPA metagenomics assembly of... | reverse complement strand
TGATTGTCTTTCTACCATAGTCTTCATTTTACCTTTGCATTTGGATTATACAAAGGTCATTATACTTATCCTATGGTGGCGCAATTTTCAACTGGAATATTGGCGCACTTTTCAATTAGTATCTACAGGCAGAAAGGCAAGCTGCAAAATGAATTGATAAACAGAAACACACAAAACAACGGCAAACAAGTCTGTTCGAATGGATTAATTAAAAACAACTTGAATTGTTTGGATTTGAAGTATAATATGTATACTTTTGTATTCCATGATGGTTCCTTGACGGTTTCAATCCCCGATAGGATGAAAAGGGAATCCGGTGAAAATCCGGAACAGTACCGCTGCTGTGAGTCCACAAAAAACGGACATCGAACTTTTGCCACTGGTGTAATACTGGGAAGCACGATGACCGGGACGAGTCAGAAGACCTGCCATGACCGGAATGAGATTTACACCTGCGGGATATACAGGTCGTAACCAAATAAGGAATCGCTCATCGGCCATTCAATATTTGAAGACAGACATATTCCCGTTCGTGTAAGTCCACACGAACGGGATTTTTTGTGTTTGTTAATAATATGTTTTACATTAAAATGAGTGACCTATGAAAAGAAAATTACACTTTCTGGCGGGTGCTTTCTTATTGACGGCAACTGCCCTGTTTACCGGCTGTAGCTCGGACGATGACTTTTTGATGGAACCGGTTGATTCCGGAACTTTGCAAACTCGTGCTGTGACAAATCCGGACGGTACTTTAACTATCACTTTCGATGATTTCGATCCCGGCATGTTGGCAGGACCTACCTCGGCCGGAGAAAATCTTTATTCGTACCAAGCTATCCTCAAGTAACTACCATTTACGACAATACTCCGGAAAAGTATCTCTTCCGTTCAATGTTTAATACAGTAGGTGGAAGCACAGAGTATTCCAGTGGCGGCATCGCACTTTCCAACTGGAACATCCGCTCCAATCAGTCGGGAAATACCGGGGATTGGTGGTATTCTTATCTAAACCAGTGTTCTGTCTATAACACTGCGGTGAAAGCGGAAGGACAGGATAAGGAAGCCGGGCACAGCGGCTCCAACTTTGGAGTCGTTTACGGATATGTGGATGCTTACAATCAGGCATGGATGGCCAAACCGGAGTTTAAATTCAATAAGTCTCGGAAATTGGTCGGCCTATGGATCTGCAACTCGTCATACACTTATGGGGTCATCACTTATGGCAATCAGTTCGGCTCTACAGGAGTTGCGACTCCATTGAAAGAGATGAAAGGATATTTCCAAGTGAATCTGGAGTGTTATGATGCGGATGGCGGTCTGATCCGCACTTACACGCGTCTTTTGGCTGACTATCGTGATGGTCACCAACAGGTTGACCCTATCACGACATGGGATTATTGGGAAATCAATGCCGAAGGAGTGCAAAGTGTGAAATTCAATTTCGAGGGTTCGGATTCGGGAGAATACGGTTTGAATACTCCGGCTTATATCTGTATCGATGATATCACCATACAATAAAAAGAATACAGGAATATCCCTTCTGTCGGGGTATCCTTGTTATTTTTCTAAAATCTACACATCATGCATCGTTTTTACTATTTAATTATTTTTGTCTGCATGCTGTTCACCGCCTGCAACAAGGATGAAGTCATTACCGAAGAGGTCGGCGGACAACCTATAATAGAACTTGACAGCGAAACCGGTATTTATACAGTCAAGGTCGGTCACGAATTGACTATCGCCCCAACATACCAGAATATTGAAAATGCTCTTTTTGCTTGGACGATAGACGGTACGCTGATTTCTTCGGGTCCGTCTCTTCAACGTACATGGAATGAATGCGGGGATTTTTACGTCAAACTAAGAGTAGACAATGCGGAAGGCTATGCCGAAGAGGAACTGAAAGTAGAAGTGAAAGAACTCACCCCTCCGGTCATTTCACTGGCACTACCTTCGCAGGGGCTAAAAGTCGTCCGGAATACCGATTACACATTTACTCCCGATATTCAGCATTCGGATGTAGAAGGATTCAAAATCGAATGGGTACGGGAAGGAAAAATCGTTTCCACCGAGAATACTTATACTTTCAATGAAAAAGAACTCGGTGTTTATACGGTGACAATCAACGCTTCCAATATAGATGGAACAACAACGAAGGACATAAGCGTGGAAGTCGTGGAAACGATGCCCTACGTTGTCAAATTCCCGACCCCGTCTTACCGGCAAATATCCACGGACAGGTACACTTTTGCCGACCGTCCTGTTTTCCTGCGCCCATTGTTGGAGTATTTCGATAATCCCCGTTTTGAGTGGAGTGTGGACGGTCAGGTCATGGAAGGAGAAGTGGAACGCATGTTCAAGTTCACGCCGTCCGCACCCGGAGAATACACCGTCTCCTGTACTGTGTCGGAAGACGCACCGACGGAAAAAATAAGCAGGAATATCGACAAAGGAAAAACGGCTATCACCGCCACCGTAAAAGTGGTTTGTGTGGACAAAAAGGAACAGGATGGATTCCGGGCTTCGGGAAGTTCCAAGCTCTGGAATAAAGTCTATGAATATACCCCGCTCCCGGCCAATTTATCAACGAGACGAGCACGATAGGCGGTATGACCGGCAATGAGACATCCCCTGAAGCGGCAGTCGCATGGGCAACACAGCGTTTGAAAGACAAACTGCACGTCTCTTTGGGTTCTTTCGGCGGTTATATCATCGTCGGCTTCGACCACAGTATCCCCAATTCGGCAACCAGTATGATTTTTCAATTCAAGGGAATGCTTTCGACGGCAGTTCCGAGCCGGGTATCGTATGGGTCATGCAGGATATAAACGGAAACGGATTGCCGGACGACGAATGGTACGAACTGAAAGGTTCTGAAGCAGGCAAGGATGAAACAATACGGAACTTTAAAGTGACCTATTACCGTCCGGAAGGTAAAAAAATGGATGTCCAATGGATCAGTCTGACGGAAGAAACGGCTGGGTAGACTATCTGTCCGCTTATCATACGCAGGACTATTATTATCCGGCTTGGATAACGGAAAACAGTTATACTCTGACCGGTACTTGCTTGGCTTCTCGCAACATCCAAGATTCACAAACCGGCTATTGGGACAATCAGGCTTATGACTGGGGATATGTGGACAACTTCGGAAACGACCAGATAGAAGGCGGCAGTACGGTGGATGGAAGCGGTCAAAGGAACGGTTTCAAAATTTCCAATGCCATCCATGCCGACGGCACGGAAGCCAATCTGCAATATATTGACTTTATCAAAGTACAATGCGGAGTTCTGGCCAAAAGCGGCTGGCTGGGCGAAGTTTCAACAGAAGTATTTTCTTTTGAAGATCTAACCAAATAAAAAAAATTACAAGTATGAAAACTTATTTTCTTCCCATGCTCCTATCCTTGTTCTTCTTGGGTGCATGTGACAAGAATGATGAAATTGTACCTGAAGATGCAGATGAGAATTTCATCACGTCGGTCGTGATGACCGTGGACGGGAAATCGTACACGGCCGACATTGCGGACAATACAGTAACAATAACCGTTCCCTATACGGTATCGCTGAACAACGCCGAAGTGGAATTCAAGTACACAACTTCTGCAACAATCATACCTGATCCTGAAACGGTAACGGACTGGAATAACGAACGGACCTTCCGGGTGACATCCTATAACGGAAATGCCCGCGAATATGCCTATAAAGTGGTAAAAAGCGAGATAGAATCTGACGGAGATGTGGAGTTGAAGACCACCGAGGAGGTAGCTTCTTTTGCCGAGAGCAAAACAACCGTTGTCAAAGGGAACCTGATTATCGGCTCTGATGCGGAAAAGGCAGAAAAAATCACAGACATATCCGCATTGGCATCTTTGAAAGAGGTTACTGGCAACATTGTCATTCGTAACAGTTACAACGGTGCAGACTTGACAGGGTTGGATAATATCGTTTCTGCCGGAGGTTTGCAGGTAGGTTCGACCGATGTCGCCTCGAAAGCTACGGAGCTTCACATGATTTCCATGAAAGCTCTGGAAACGCTCTCTGGAGACATATCGGTATATAACGACCAAGTGACGTATGTCCTATTCGAGAAACTGGCAACTATTGAAGGAAGTGTAATGTTCAATGCGCCGTCGTTACAGAGCTTTGGGTTTCCGGTTCTGACCACTGTAGGTCAGGATCTGAATATCCAAGGACTCAATGAAGAAAACAAGGCAGCCGGAACAATCGCTACTTTAGAGTTACCGGAACTGACAAGTGTCGGAGGAGTCTTGGCCGTAAACAATCTTGCCAAGCTGACCTCCATGAACTTCCTTAAACTGAAAGAGACCGGTGGGCTTAATTTCCACACCGTCCCCGTGATGCTGGAAACTATCAACCTGCCGGAAATCGAGACAGTAAACGGAAGTATTATTATGGAAGCCAATATGGAAGCTCCTCCTACCGGTAGTTTTGTTCCCCAACGAAATGACGTGCTTCTGGCTTTCGGTGGGATGGACAAACTGACAACGGTAAAGGGACAGATAAAGATAAAGAATTTCACGGCTCTCAAGCAGCTTCCCGACTGGAGTAAAATCACCACACTTGGAAGCATCACGCTGGATTATCTTGAAGACGTGAACGGGACACTGATGTTGCCGAATGCCCGATTTGAAACCTTTGGAGAAACGGCACCCCAGATTGAAATTATAAGTAAAATGCTCTTAACCAAGATTGAAACCGCGGAAGATTTGTCTAATGTTAACTTTGTTGTCAAACAAATTCAAAATTTCGTATTTCCAGAAATTAATTTTAAGAGCATCAATGATTTCACTTATACTCCAACTTCCGTCAAGGACAATCCTGTCATCATACCGACAATTCAACATGTACATGGAAATCTGGAAATGGAAGGTAATATAACAAACCAAAATGTCGAATTTCCCGACTTGGAAATCATTGATGGATATGGATACATCCAAAAATTCGAGACAGGGTCAGTCACAATGTCAGCCTTGAAAGAAGTGGGAGGTCAGTTCTATATATCCGGCTATCCTAATGGTTGCGACTTACCCTTGTTATCCAAAGTTTGTTGCTCAGCCTCTCCTGTATATTATGAAGAGGGAGAGGGTTCGTTAGCAATAACTTTACAAGGTAAATCACTGGTTCTTCCGGAATTGCTTCATGTAGGAGGAGAAGGGTTGTTCGTTAATCGAGCAACAGGCATTACTTGTGACAAATTACAGACTATAGACGGTGCGCTACAGATAAAAAGTGCGACTTCTCTTTCTCAGGAAACATTTTCCATGAAGAAATTGGAGACCTTGCATGGGGTTGTTTTTGACGGTTTGACAAAATTCACCGACTACACTTTCTTCGGTAAGTTCATAGAAAACGGAATGATTACCGAGGAAAACTGGAGCGTGACAAAGTGCGGTTATAATCCAGACTTTCAGGACATGAAAGATAAGAAATATACACAGGAGTAGTCTTGTTCTTTAACCAGAGTACCCGGTTTTCATCGGGTACTCTTTTTTATTTGGATAGAATGAACAGAATAATACAACGGATTTGTTTTCTTCTTTTCTGCTTGCTGCCCCTCGGCAGTTGCATGAAATGGGATTACGGAGAGATGGAAGATTTCTCTGTATCGGCCTCTGGTCTTTTCATCACCAACGAGGGGAATTTCCAGTACAGCAATGCCACGCTTTCCTACTACGATCCCGCCACGTGCGAAGTGGAGAATGAAGTGTTTTACCGTGCCAACGGGTTCAAGTTGGGCGATGTGGCCCAGTCTATGGTTATCCGGGACGGTATAGGCTGGATCGTGGTGAACAACTCACATGTGATTTTCGCCATCGACATCAATACTTTCAAGGAAGTGGGCCGTATCACAGGTTTCACTTCACCCCGGTATATCCATTTCCTGTCGGATGAAAAAGCCTATGTAACGCAGATATGGGACTACCGTATCTTCATCATCAACCCCAAGACATACGAGATTACCGGCTATATCGAATGTCCCGACATGGACATGGAATCGGGTTCCACCGAACAAATGGTACAATACGGCAAGTACGTCTATGTGAACTGCTGGTCGTACCAGAACCGCATCCTGAAAATCGACACGGAAACGGACAAGGTCGTGGACGAACTGACCATCGGCATACAGCCGACCTCGCTGGTCATGGACAAATACAACAAGATGTGGACCATCACGGATGGCGGTTACGAGGGCAGCCCATACGGTTACGAGGCGCCGTCTCTCTACCGTATAGATGCCGAGACTTTCACCGTAGAGAAACAGTTCAAGTTCAAGTTGGGCGACTGGCCTTCGGAAGTCCAGCTCAACGGTACACAGGATACGCTTTACTGGATCAACAACGATATTTGGCGGATGCCGGTAGAAGCCGACCGTGTTCCCGTCCGGCCTTTTCTGGAGTTTCGGGACACCAAATACTACGGTCTTACGGTCAATCCCAACAACGGGGAAGTCTATGTGGCCGACGCTATTGATTACCAGCAGCAAGGTGTCGTATATCGCTATTCGCCGCAAGGCAAGCTGATTGATGAATTTTATGTAGGAATCATTCCGGGGGCTTTCTGCTGGAAATAACGAAGAAGGAGGACAAAAATGAAAAGACATCTTATCCTATTGTTCATGGGGGCAAGTCTGCCCTTTCTGCTTTCCGCCCAACAGAAAAATTCCGTCAGTATTACCAAAAGGGTGCTGCGGATTCCGGAGGTTACGGTAGTGGCAAACGCCCAATGAAGGATATAGGCGTGCAACGAACTCGCTTCGATTCCGTAGCCATGAAAGAGAACATCGCCTTATCTATGGCCGATGTACTGACATTCAACTCGTCCGTTTTTGTCAAGAACTACGGACGTGCCACACTGTCCACAGTGGCTTTTCGGGGTACCTCTCCCTCGCATACCCAAGTAACATGGAACGGTATGCGCATTAACAATCCGATGCTGGGTATGACGGACTTTTCCACCATCCCTTCCTACTTTATCGATGACGCCTCACTGCTGCATGGTACTTCGTCGGTAAACGAAACGGGCGGTGGTTTGGGAGGTCTGGTCAAACTATCCACAGCACCGGCCAACCACAAAGGCTTCGGATTGCAATATGTGCAGGGTATCGGTTCGTTCAGCACATTCGACGAGTTTCTCCGCCTGACCTACGGCGACAAGCACTGGCAGTCCTCCACCCGCGTGGTGTATTCCTCTTCCCCGAACGACTACAAATACCGAAACAGGGACAAGAAGGAAAATATCTATGACGAGGACAAAAACATCATCGGTTCCTATTATCCGACGGAGCGCAACCGCAGCGGAGCTTATAAGGATATGCACGTTTTGCAGGAGATTTATTATAACACGGGTGAAGGCGACAGGTTCGGACTGAACGCCTGGTATATCAATTCCAACCGGGAACTGGCGATGCTCAGCACGGATTACGGGAACGACATGGACTTCGAGAACCGCCAAAGAGAGCAGACGTTTCGCGGTGTCCTCTCGTGGGATCACGTGCGAGAGAAATGGAAGGTAGGTGTAAAAGGCGGTTATATACACACATGGATGGCCTATGATTACAAGCGGGACAAGGGAAACGGCGAAATGGCTTCGATGACCCGCTCGCGCAGTAAGATCAACACGTTCTACGGAAGTGCGGACGGAGATTATGCACCTTCAGAGAAATGGCTGTTCACGGCCGGTGTTTCCGTACACCAGCATTTGGTGGAAAGCGCGGACAAAAATATCATCTCACAGGAAGGCAGCAAGGCTGTTGTCGGATACGACAAGGGACGTGTCGAGTTTTCCAGCTCCGTTTCGGCCAAATGGAGGCCGACCGACCGTTTCGCCGCCTCACTTGTTCTCCGCGAGGATATGTTCGGCACGGAATGGGCACCGGTTATCCCGGCCTTCTTCATCGATGGCGTGCTGTCTAAAAAAGGCAATATCGTGGCAAAGGCGTCCGTCTCGCGCAACTACCGCTTTCCCACGCTGAACGACCTCTATTTTCTGCCGGGCGGTAATCCCAACCTGAAAAGCGAACACGGCTTCACATACGATGTGGGAGTATCGTTCTCCGTGGGAAAAGAAAATGTATATGCTTTAAGCGGCGGCGTCAACTGGTTCGACTCGCACATCGACGACTGGATCATCTGGCTACCCACAACCAAGGGATTCTTCTCCCCCAGAAACCTCAAGAAGGTACATGCTTACGGGGCAGAGACCAACGCCCACCTTGATGTAATGCTCGGAAAGGACTGGAAACTGAATATGAACGGAACTTTCTCGTGGACTCCTTCGATCAACGAGAATGAACCGATGAGTCCGGCAGACCAATCCGTCGGCAAACAGTTGCCATACGTGCCGGAGTTTTCTGCAACGGTGACCGGGCGTCTGTCATGGCGGACATGGAGCCTGCTCTACAAGTGGTGTTATTACAGCCAGCGTTATACCATGTCAAGCAATGACTATACCCTGACGGGCTATCTGCCCCCTTACTTCATGAATAACGTGACACTGGAAAAACAGCTCTCTTTCCGATGGGCCGATCTGTCGTTAAAGGGCAGCATCAATAACCTGTTCGATGAAGAATACCTTTCCGTATTGTCCCGTCCCATGCCGGGCATCAACTTCGAGATATTCATCGGTATAACACCCAAGTTCGGAAAAAACAAGAATAACAAATGATAATCTGTAACAATATGAACGCATTGAAGAATTTAAGCCTGATATTATTGCTTTCTCTGGCATTTACGGGCTGCCACGACAAGAGTTCCAAACTCGACGATTTCAACCAGTCGCTTTACACTCCCGAATATGCTTCCGGCTTCGACATCAAAGGGGCAGATGGCAAGAAAAGCGTATTGATAACCATAACGAATCCCTGGCAGGGAGCAGACAGCGTAACCACATGGCTGTTCATCGCTCGCAACGGTGAAGAGATTCCCGAAGGGTTTACCGGGCAGGTGCTCGAAGGAGACGCAAAACGTATCGTGGCGATGTCTTCCACCATATCGCCATGCTCGATGCCATCGACGAAGTCGGGCGTGTGGCCGGCGTTTCGGGAATCGACTACATTTCCAATCCCGACATTCAGGCTCGCAGAGATAGTATCAGCGATGTCGGCTATGAAGGAAACATCAACTACGAACTGCTGCTTTCGCTTGACCCCGATCTCGTTCTGCTCTATGGGGTGAATGGAGCAAGCTCAATGGAAAGCAAGCTCGAAGAACTCGACATACCGTTCATGTATGTCGGCGACTACCTCGAAGAATCGCCACTCGGCAAAGCCGAATGGATGGTGGTGCTTTCGGAAGTCACAGGGAAACGTGAGAAGGGTGAAAAAGCCTTTGCCACGATCCCGGTCAGATACAACGCTTTAAAAAAGAAAGTGGCCGACAGTACCCTCGGCACTCCTTCGGTTATGCTTAATGTCCCTTACGGAGACTCGTGGTTCATGCCTTCAACCCAAAGTTATGTCGTCCGCTTAATTACAGATGCGGGAGGCCGTTATATCTACCAGAAGAATACAGGAAACGCTTCTACTCCCATTGATTTGGAAGAAGCCTATCTACTTGCGTCGGATGCGGACATGTGGCTGAACGTGGGAATGGCGAACTCGCTTGACGAATTGAAAACATCGTGTCCGAAGTTCACCGACACCCAGTGTTTCAAAAACGGAGATGTATATAACAACAATGCCCGCACCAACGCCGGCGGCGGAAACGACTATTACAAGTCTGCCGTTGTAAATCCCGACATTGTGCTCCGCGACCTCGTGAAGATATTCCATCCCGAACTGGTGCAGGAAGAGTATGTGTATTATAAGCAACTGAAATAGATGCGTTCCCGTTCGACTATATTGTTCTTCATATTGATTACGCTCACGCTCAGTCTTTTTTTACTGGACTTAGCCGTGGGAGCTGTCAACATTCCGGTCTGCGATGTATGGGCAGCGCTGACCGGAGGAGATTGTCCCCATGCCACGAAAAAAATCGTACTCAACATACGCCTCATAAAAGCTGTCGTGGCACTGTTGGCCGGGGCAGCCTTGTCGGTCAGCGGCCTTCAGATGCAGACTCTCTTCCGTAATCCTCTTGCCGGCCCTATGTTCTCGGCATAAGTTCCGGTGCAAGTCTCGGTGTAGCACTCGTAGTGCTTGCTGGGGTCGGTTCCTCGATAGGCATTGCCGGAGCCGCATGGGTGGGTGCAGCCGCCGTGTTGATAGTGATAACTGCTGTCGGACGTCGAATAAAGAACATTATGGTAATCCTGATTCTCGGTATGATGTTCTCATCAGGCGTAGGTGCTGTCGTACAGATTTTGCAGTATTTCAGCCATGAGGAATCCCTAAAAACATTCGTCATCTGGACGATGGGGTCGCTCGGCGACGTGACCTTGCCGCAACTCACCCTACTCGGTCTCTCGGTTGCCGTTGGGCTACTATTGGCCGTATTGACCATTAAACCGCTTAACCTCCTGCTTTTCGGCGAGGAATATGCCGTAACGATGGGACTGGATATCCGGCATTCACGCGGCCTACTGTTTCTATCGACAACGCTGCTTGCCGGAACGATAACCGCCTTTTGTGGTCCGATAGGTTTCATCGGTCTTGCTATACCTCATGTCACAAGAATACTTTTCCAAAACAGCGATCATCGTGTCCTGCTGCCCGGAACGACTCTTTCAGGAGCATCGATACTGCTTTTTTGCGATGTCATTTCCAAAATATTCACCTTGCCAATCAACACCATTACCGCTCTATTGGGGATCCCGATCGTCGTATGGGTAGTATTACGAAACAAATCCATCACCGTATGATAGAATTACACCATTTTTCCATAGGTTATAAAGAAAACTCGTTGCTTCACGAAGTAAATGCCACGATAAAAAAAGGCCAACTGACAGCCTTATCGGAAGAAACGGAACGGGGAAATCAACACTGCTCCGCGCCATAGCTGGTCTGAACCGGTATTATTCCGGAAAAATCATTCTTGACGGGCATGACATCACCTGCATGAGAAGCGAGGATATGGCAAAAACGCTAGCCGTGGTCACTACCGAGCGCATGCGTATCGCCAACCTGCGGTGCAAGGATGTCGTAGCCATAGGCCGTGCTCCTTATACTAACTGGATAGGCAGGATGCAAGAAACAGAAAAGAAGATAGTCATGCAATCGCTCATCTCGGTGGGAATGGAGGCTTATGCAAACCGCACGATGGATAAAATGTCGGACGGCGAATGCCAGCGTGTGATGATCGCCCGTGCGTTAGCTCAATCCACCCCTATCATCTTGCTGGACGAACCGACTTCATTCCTCGATATGCCCAACCGTTATGAGCTATGCACTCTCCTTACACGGCTCGCCCACAATGAAGGAAAATGTATTCTGTTCTCTACTCACGAACTGGACATAGCTTTATCATTCACTGATGCAATAGCACTTATCGATTCTCCGCAATTATTGTGTATGACGACGGAGAAAATGCGTCAGAGCGACTGTATAGAGAGGCTTTTTCAAAATACCTGCGTATCATTCAATAGTATGACAGGCATTATAAAAGTAAGCCGATAGAAAGATACACTGTAAAGAGGGATACAGCGGATATAAGTGTGGAAATAATATAAAATTAGCTTACTAATTCATGCTCGATTCTTTGCGAATTAGTTGATTCTTTATACCTAATCGAATAAGGTTCTGAAATAAATTTCAGAAAAATTAAAAAAATGATATATGAATGATTATAAGCTATGATCTTCACGTACCATTATATTTCTAGGGACATTTACTGAATATCCCTAAATACATTGCTCACTTTTGTAATAAAACACATTTCATCGAGCTATGTAAATTTGATTACAGTTAAAGAATCTTTTCATTTCAACACAAAAGTGTTTCTGCATCTATATAAATAGACATTATGCCAACAAAGATAATCCCTAAAAAGAGACAACTTGTAGTACCATACGAATAAAGTTTATTACTGTTATTTATATTTATCCCTTTAACACATAACCTAGTTTAAGAGATATCCCCTTCAATGGACAGTTTTTCTTTTTATTATATTTAAAATGATAAATAAAAACAGACTGAAAATCAAAAAAGTACCAAACAAGCATTTAGAATCACTTCAAAAAAGTGTAATATAAAATTGTAAACTCTTTGCAATCCCAGATTTCATCACGGCACATTCCCAAAACGTTCCGAAACGCTTCTGTTTTTAGCATTTTCTACATTTCAGTGAACAATGACAAAAAATCCGGAAACGATCCATCACCAAAATAATAATTTTAAGAGTGGCACAAGCGATATACACATTCTTTATAGCAAAAACAATTACTTTTTATCATTCTTCACAGACATCTGATGCAATGTGACGCCATCTGCAACATGTCTTTTGGTAATAAGGCATTCCAGTTTTACTTTTGTCATAAACTAAAAAGAAGCCTATGGAAATCGTGAACATTGAAGCCGGAACATTCGGAAGGATGAATGCGGCATTGGAGGAACTGGTCGGAAAGCTACAGAGCGAAAGAAAGGATAAGGAATACGGGCTGGAAGAATGGCTGGACAATCAGGACGTATGCCGGCTGTTGGACATCTCCCTTCCAAACTGATCACCTTACGCAGGAGCGGAGCCGTCGCCTACAGCAGAATTGACCGCAAAATATTCTACAAGCGGGAAGACATCAGAAAATTTATCGAGCGGGAATTACAGAAACAAGGAAAAGCATGATTATGGTACACACACTGCTAAACAATGAGAGTCCTGAAGTAATCCGTTATTTCCGGCATCTGGAATACCTCACCACCCTATGGGAAAAAGACAGAGAGAAATACCAACGTACTCAACGGGGAACGTTACCTCACGGAAGCCGAACTTTCGGGACTGCTCAAGGTCACACAACGGACCCTGATAGAGCATCGGAGCAACGGGAAACTACCTTTCTACAAATTCGGAGGAAGGATACTTTATAAGGAGAATGACATCATCCGGATTCTGGAACAGAACCGGATGGAAGCTTTCAATACCGATTAACCGGATTGCCTTTCTGCCCGCTTCCCACAAAAAGCGAGCTTTTTTTAACAGCCACCAAATGAATTGATAAACAGAGCAACATAGAACAGTGGTAAACAAATACAAAAAAAAACACCTCAATCTTTTTGGAGGAATTGAACCTTTTGCTTATCTTTGCAGCGTCAAAAAGATGACAACATGGATTGTTGAAATAAGAAGAAGTTTATCTAAGGCTGATTCAGTGGTTTCAATAATTTCAAGATATAGAAAAACGCTGAGTGCCAACATATTACGAACAGATTTTTAAAGAAGTTCGATTCCTGTGGCACCACCAAAGTAAGTTTTTCACTTTAAAGCAGTTACAGTAAAATGTAACTGCTTTTTTTATGCTTTAAGCCCTCGTTTACAGGGCAGTAGACAAATAGTAGAGATGAAGACTTACCCGATAATTATGGGGAAAGGTTGTCCAAGGATCCTTGTCCGGTTTCAAAAAGCTGTATTTTTCCCTACCATAGTACCTGGAATCTTGATACAAGTTCTGCCGGATCCTGCACCAAGTTCTGTGAAATCTTGTGCCAAGTTCTGCTTCACGCTCTCACTATTTCAGTCAAAAGATTCAATATTTACTTTCAGAAATAGTGAAAAAAAATATAGAAAAAGACCTAACATCCAAAGTCTTTATGACTTTGAGCAACCTATAAAACACGACAAGGTATAAAAAGACACAATACAAACATTGCATATTGTACTATCAGAAACCTATTTGAGACATCGCCCAAAGTTCATTGACAGAAACACTCTTTTCATAACTAAAATGCGCATAATTCAGCATGATACGCGTTTTCGGCGTTATATAATAAGCGCCTCCCACTGTATAAATCATTTCTGAATCAGAAACTGCCGTATCAGCTTCATAGCGTTCCAATTTTGCCACAACCGCCAATCGGGAGGGAATGGCAAACCAATATCCTAAAGCATAAAAAACTCTGCGGTTGATACTACCATCTTTTCCCCACAAATATTCCCCCCCTGCAAGTCAACCGATGGGTCTGATAACAGGTACTCAGCGCCATGCGGTTACGTTTCATATTTGTATTATAAATGGTTTCTTCCCCCGTTTCATCATTTACCACCGTATAATCATCATTCAATTTTCCGATATAGGCAGACGCACCCATCTTCAATCCTTTGACAGGCTGCACAGTGAACCATGCGGCAAAATCCTTTGCATCATTATGATCTTTCATGCTGAGTCCGGAACCATTGTATACACCTGCCCGATATTCCAGAAAATAATCGTCGACAGAGGTCTTGAACAACTCACCACCCACCTGCAAACCCATATCACGGCCACCCTGGTTCCCACATACATCTCCACTGAAACCTGCCAGACGCTCAATGACACGACTGAAGTTTACCGTTTCATAAACCGAAGGTGACATCTGGTTCTCTAATGTAAAACAGGTCTTCATCCGACCTATCTTGACCTGAAAAAAAGAATACGGTTTGTAACAAGCATAGAGTTCCAGCAGCTGTGAAGTAAACAGTTCATACTGAACCATCCACGACAGTTTATCCGTGATATCTCCCGAAAGGATCAGCATCCCCAGCCTTCCAAAAAACTGATTGTCCGCCTGCCTCACATCCAAGTCTTTCCAGTCCGTATAGCTATAACCGAACTGACCGTAGGCAGTCAGCTTCACATGTTTACTCAAAAAGCCGTTCACTTGCCCCAATACGGATGAATCTTCCTTTTTCTCTTGTGAATACCCCTGAGGTAAAACCAAGAACAACATCCAAATAACAAATAATAAGCGTGTGTTTTTCATGATCTATTTCTCATTACCAATGTATAACTACGTTCTAAAAGCTAACAAGCCGCCAAGCTATTCAAAAAGTTTAATTATCACTTATTATCCGTACACTTTATCCATATTTCCACTTATCTTTTATACAAGATGAATATTCACTCATTTTTATCCAGACGAAGAGTCATAAAAAGGCCGGTTGCCCCATTACATGAAGCAACCAGCCCTCCATTATCCTGTCACCAAGTTAATTATCAGAACTTATAAGCTGCTTTACGCAATTCTTTCACTGAACCGAATGGTTTATTGGGCTTCAGGTAACGCCCCATGAACTTATAAATGTCCAGACGAATCTTGCTTGACTCATAAGTATCTAACCGATCAAAACTATGCGCACCGGGAGCACGCTCAAATATCTTATATTCAAATTTTTTGCCTTCTGCTTTCAAGGCACGGATCATTGATTCCACCTCGACTACATTCACATCATCATCACTGGTATTAGTATAGATAAGTAACGGGTCTTTCAACTTCTCCGCATGCCACACAGGAGAGCGCCGTTTGTATTCCGCAATATTGTCCTTGGCAGTCTGCCCGATATGATTCTTGGCCGAGAAGATTTTGCGATAACTGTCGCTGGCATACCCCATACGCATGATTACATCCGAAACCGGAACGCCTGCAAAACCACATTTATATTGTCCCGGATAATTGAAAAGGTTCATCAGTGTAATCATACCACCATGACTCCATCCCATGATACCCACACGACTACTATCCACAATATCGAAATTATCCACCATATAGTTACGGCTGATGTACACGTCTTCGTTTTCCAATCCACCATAATCTATATTATTGTATGTTCCCGCTCCGTATCCGGTGCTTCCCCGGTAGTCCGCTGCCACCACGATGTATTCCTGCGCTATCAGCTCACGGATGATATGGGCATAATAGGTGTCCATATCGGCATGTACCCCACTGTGAGGAAATACGATCAACGGATATTTCTTGTTTTCCTTCACACTTTTGGGAATAAAAATGTATGCTCTGAATTTAAGTTCGTTACCGGCACTCATCGAAGTGGGATTGGACTCCTTCCAACGCGGTGGTCCACATAATATCACCTTATCTACATGGGCAATATCACCCACTTTCTCGTACCACAGGACATCATCAATCTTTTTCATTAACTGGTCAAACTGATGAACAGACAACTGCGCCCGTACTATTCCCGGCATAGTCCATAAGCAACACACAAATACCACAAATATTACTATTCTGTTTTTCATACGTATATATTTAAATAATGATTAATAGCATGTCAATTCTTGGGATATCCCGGATTCTGTTCCATCTCAGACTAAAGATAAACTGGTCTTCAGGTATCGGCAGCACACACTTGTAAAAATCCCAATCCACCTCTTCGTCCACACTGGGAAGATGATATCCTCCTTTACGGACAATAGTCTTGCCATTGCGCAGCAAATCAAAGAAACGATGTCCTTCACCTACCAGCTCCTTACTTCGCTCATCCAACACACGGTCCAAGGTATAGTCAGCCATTGTCACTTCGTTATCGGGATTGCCCCGCTTCACAATCTCATTCAAATAACCAAGTCCCTGAACCGCAGCATCACCGCCCAACTTGCAACCAGCCTCAGCGGCAATAAGGTACACCTCGGACAGACGAAGTACCACATTGTTACATTCCAGCGGTGCAGTCTTCAGGTCCGTCCCTCTCAGTTTGTACAACCACCATACCGTTTTCCCCGCATATTTATTCTCCTCCAGCAAATGCCCGCGCACATCTCCGGGATCAGCCAGCATTTTGCTCCGCATATTTCTGAGTGACAAACCCCTTCTGATAGCCATACCAATTCAATAAATATCCCCATGAATCCCGTCCTGGAGTATCATCCACACTATTGGCTATCTCAAAAAACGATTCTGAACCAAACTTGGCTTCTACCGACCAGGCAGCCACATACTTCTCATGCGGATAAAGTGCATAACTTCCCGATGTATCCGCATCCTTAATCAGTTGGTCCGCCAAATCAAATGCTTTCCGGTTATCGTCATGATACAAGTAGATACGAGCCAGCAATGCACGAGCCGCATACTTATTCATACGTCCGTTATTTTTCTCTTCGGACATCAATGTAACCGCCTCTTCCAACGTTTCTATAATAAAATCATAAGCCTGAGCAACAGTAGAACGGGGAGGATTCTCATAGGTTCCCACCAAATGGTCTATCAACGGAGCACCCAGTGACGCACCTTTATCTTTTGTATAAGGATAGCCAAAGCAACGAGTCAGATCAAACTGGCAAAGCGCAATCACCGCCATCGTCTCGCCTTTCAAAGCATTCAACTTCTTTTCATCCCCGCTTTCAATTTTTCCTTCGGCAATAGCATTCAGAATATTCCATGCCTCACGAAGAATATAAAAAGGTCGTCCCCACAATGAACCGGCATTCAAACTATTAGGACGATGATTGAACATATAGCATGTATTGCATACCCCACTTTCCTCAGAACTCTGCATATCATCTCCTTTCATGTCTCCATAGGCAAACATAGCAGCCCCGTAATATCCGGAGCCCGACATCAGATCATACAATCCGTTCACCGCATTATCCACATCGGTTACTGTACGGAAAGCCATCGTAGTAGGAATTTTATTGCTGGGAGCTGTATCGAAGAAATCACTACAACCGGCAACGAGCAGTGAAACGAATCCTAAAATAAAAAGTATTTTCTTCATAATGGTTCTGTTTTTTAGTGTAATTGATGATTAAAATTTAAGTTCCAGTCCGAAAGCATAAGTTTTCAACGGAGGCGTGTAGAATCCTACCACCCCACTCATTTCAGGATCATATTGGTCGTATGCAGCCCATGTCAACAAATTCGTACCCGAGAAATAAATACGGGCATTCCCTATTCCTAATTTCTGCAACCATGCTTTAGGAGCATTCAATCCCAATATCAGACTTTTCAGACGAATATGATCCGTAGAATGGATGGCACGTGAAGAATTATAGTTACCCCCCTTTTTATTCCCATATACAAAACGGGGAACATCCGTTATATCACCCGGTTTCTGCCAACGGCGGCGTTGCTCGGTACTTTTATTGCTTATCACTGAATAACCATCATCTTGCAGAATGTAGGATGCATTATCATACGAATAACCACCGAAACTATAAGATAGATTGAATGACAGGTCAATGAATTTATAATTAAAGGTATTCATAAAACCTCCCGATATAGTAGGCGTAATATCTTTCAACGGAATAGGACTTGCCTGCCCCGGATCGGTCACTTTATTTTTTGTATAATTGCCATTCTCATCCTGTTGGTTATCATAATACAAGGCACTTCCGGTCTCAGGATCCACCCCCGCATACTCACGCAGATAAATAGTATTAAATGGATAACCTTCCTTACGTACATACCTGCCATCCACAAACCAAGGCAGATCTGCCAGTTTCAGAATCTTATTTTTATTATGGCTCAAATTGAAGGCGGTAGTCCAGCTGAAATCTTTCGTCTTGATGTTATTGGAACGAACTTCAAGTTCCACACCGGTATTCCGCATCTGCCCCACATTGGTCAGCAGAGAAGAAAATCCGCTGATGGAATTCAATTGCTTGCTCATCAACAGGTCTTTCGTTGTACGCGTGTACCAATCCAAAGAAACATTCACACGACTGAACAAGCCGATATCCAGTCCCAAATTCAGTGCATAATTCTTCTCCCAGGTGAGTTCCTCATTCCCCAATGTACTTTCCCACGGAGAAGGTTTCCCACTATAAAACGCCCCCGTGGTATAAGTACTCTGATAACCATAATATGAAGAAGGGAGATTTCCATTCACCCCATAGGAAGCACGAAGTTTTAAATCACTTAATACTGATTTCAACGGCTGCATGAACCTTTCCTGAGAAAGTCTCCATGAAGCGGACAAAGACCAGAAATTACCCCAACGAGTATCGGGAGACAAGCGGGATGAGCCATCCCTGCGAAAACTGAAACTGGCATAATATTTATCATCATAAGAATAGTTCACACTGGCCACATAGGACATTAATGCATCTTCCTGCAATTTCTGGTCAGCATCTATCGGATCGGCCGCATTTCCTAAAGAAGTGTTTATATCCTGCCCGTAAGTTTTCTTTGCAGCATACAAATCCTCATAATCATACTTCATCACCTCGAAAGCCGTGACCGCACTGACAGAATGCTTGCCGAAAGTTTTGGAGTAAGTTAAATTGTTCTGTGAAGTATAACGTATACGGTCAGTCATCTGCATACGTCCCCGTCCTTGATAAGTTGCTCCATCACGTCCATCCGGAGACTGAAAGAAAAAGTCCTTTGTCAACGAATAATCTACCGTAAACACACTGGATACCTTCAAGTTATCCCAAACATTATAAGCTATTTTAGCCGTACCCATAGCACGTACCGTCCGAGCGTAATAATCATTCACCTCAGCCTCCAATATCGGATTATACCCATTGTTTTCACGATACCCGCTGGCATAGGTCCCATCCTCATTGTAAATGGGAGTAGAAGGCGTCAGATTCACTTTTGATGCATAAATGGCACTTCCATAAAATTTACCTTCGGGTAAATGAACGTTCTTTGTCCACGAAAAAGAAGCGTTCATTCCAAATTCCACCTTTTTATACTTGTTACTTGCATCCACACGCCCCGTAAAGCGCTCCATTTCTGAATTCAGGGAAACACCCGTCTGTTTAGTATATCCCAAAGAACCGATAAAACTGGAATTTTGGTTGCCAGCACTGGCAGACAGGTTATAATCCTGTTGATAACCTGTCTTAAATAAAGCACTCTCCCAGTCCGAATATCCTTGAGGCAAGCGTTTGGCATACTGGTCTATATTCGCATCCGCATACTGCTGTGCCTCTTGTTCGCTTACTCCCTTATCCAGTTGAAAATTAACCAATCCTTCATGAATTAATTCCCTTCTTTCCTCGCCTCCCATTAACGGACGATATGTATAAGCGAAATCTGTGATTCCGTATTTCGCCGCCATATTGACACGAAGCTTGCCTTCCTTTCCTTTTTTGGTAGTGATAAGCACGACTCCATTAGCACCTTTCGCACCATACAATGAAGCAGATGCCGCATCTTTCAAAACGGTGATACTCTCAATATCCGCCGGATTCAGCGTTTCAATGAATCCCATCCTCCCGCTTCGGACATACTGGTAAAGTTACTCAAGTCATAAGATGGAATAGGTACTCCGTCCAATACATACAAAGGTTCGGTAGAAGCATTCATGGAAGCAACTCCCCGTACCCGTAAAGTTGTTTTCGCACCGGGCTGCGAAGAAGTACCGGCAACCACACTGATGCCCGGTATATTCGATTCAATCATCTGCCCCACGGAGACAACAGGTAAAGCCTCCAGCTTTTCTGTAGTCAGAACAGAAGCTGATCCAGTATAAGTTGCCTTCTTGAAATCTCCATATCCGGTAACGACCACTTCGTCCAACGTATTGGTATCCTCTTTCAATATAATATGAAAATCCCCTTTCCCTTTTGTCGGAATATCTTGTGCCAAATATCCTATATAGCTCACAACCAACGAAGCAGATTCGTCCACTTCCAACGTAAACTTCCCATTAAAGTCGGTGATAACCCCATTGGTACTTCTGCCTTTTTCCACAACATTAGCACCAATCAGAGGTTCTCCCATTACATCTTTCACCACTCCCGTCACTCTTTTCTTTCTAGAACCGGGTTGCGAGACAGCTTTCTTCTCAATAAAATAGATTTTGTTATTCCTGATTTCAAAAGTAAGATTAATTCCTGAAAGAAGTCTTGTCAATGCCTCCTTCAGTGTGACATCTTTGAGTTGCATGGTTACCTTACGATTCACATCGACCAACTGGTCACTGAAAACCAAGCTCATACCGGTCTGGCTTTTAATAGATGCCAGAACTTTTTCCACCCTCTCATTCTTAAAATCTAAAGAGACTTTTTGCGACTGTGCTGAAACAGTAAAGCCAAATAAAAGGACTCCCAACAGCAGTAATGTCTTCATTTTGGTTCTTGCTTTCATTTTCATCAATAGTATTAGTTTGAAACAAAAGAATTTCTTATATAGGCTAACACATCATCCAGAAAAAGGTATGAGTCCTTTTTTTCGTTTTCTCAAAAAAAATAGATGCAAGTGTATTCACTCACATCTATTCCACATTTACCTTTATAGTTCCCATTATTTGGTGCCTACTTCAAACAGACCGTCTTCCACCTCCGTAAAACAGATATTAGAAACAGTTTCCAAATCATAGAGTACATCCGACGCGTTTACTTTTCCTGTTGACAAAGTAAACCTGTTCTTCAGTACCGTAGAATCTTTCACAATAAAATGAACGTCATAATGCCTTTCCATCACCTTTATAATCTCATTAAGCGGAGTCAGATAAAAATTAAGCTGTTGGAACGCCATGCCGAAATCTGCTCCATATTATCCGGGCGGGAAATCAGGCATTTCCCCGACTGACGATTATATTCCGCACTCTCCCCCGGAACAAGCCTGTACTCTTTCTCATTATGATCCCTGAAAAGAATTCCTCCTTCATCCAAAGTTACCCAAATATTGGGTTCGGCAGCATATGCTTTTACATTAAATCTGGTCCCGATCACTCTCACTTCCACCCCTTGCAAATCCACCTTAAAGGGACGGTTTTCATCTCTGGCAACATTAAAATACCCTTCTCCCCAAAGCTCCACCGTACGATTGAACAATCCAAATTGCTTGGGATACCTCAAACGGGAATCCGAGTTCAAGTGTACAATACTGCCATCCTGCAAAATTACCCGCATCTGTTCACCATAAGGAACACTTATTTCAGCATATTCCGTTTCAGAGAAAATCCCCGTCCGGTTCACCAAAAATAACAAAGAAACGCTTAAGAGAACAAATGGTAACAATACAGCCGCCACCCACATCCACTTACGGCCGACCGATCTCCTTCCACGCTCACGTTTTATCTCACTCATAAACCGCTGTTTCATCTTCATGCCGGAAATAGAAGGAAGTCTAACATCTTCCGGCATCTCTTCTGCAAGCTCTTCCATCTCACGGTCCAATCGCCCAGACAAATACTTACGCCCTTCTTCCGTAACGAACCAACCGGCAACTTTCCGAGCTTCTCCAGGAGCAGCTTTGTTGTCAAGTACTTTATCTATCACCGATTCATCTATCTTCATAATCTATTTTTTTCGTATATTTATAATAACACCCTACTCCGATAAAAGTATGAGTGCATTTCAGTCTATTAAATAAATCCATATTACAGGAAACCACATAATCAAAGATTCAATCGCATTACGAAGCGCCTTTATAGCCTGTGTGTAATGAGATTTCACTGTAGGAACAGTTATGCCCATCCTGTCGGCAATCTCTTGATTGGATAACCCATATTCTATTTTCAGCAAGCAGATTTTTTGTTTCTGAGGAGGAAGTTTGTCAATGGCAACCCGCAAGGATTTTCTGAGTTCACCATGTTCAAACCGGGTTAAAAAAGCATCTTCGTCCTCATCATTCACCTGTTGGGCCATTTCATACAACTTCTCAAATACCAGATTGCGATGCCTCAATTCATTCAGTATATAATTCTTCAAGATAGTAAATAACAAACTGCGAATACCCGACTCAAAACTAAAAGTTTCCCTCTGCTCCCACAATTTCATAAAAAGATACTGAACTGCGTCCTCCGCCTCTTCTTCCGATTTCAAAAAACGATAGGCTATGGTGTACAATAACCGATGGTAACGGTCAAAGACAGCAGCAAAGGCATACTCTTTACCACGGCGAAGATCGTCATATAACTTTTGGTCAAAATCCGGATATTGATTCATAATAAATGCTTTTCCCAAGTTTTCTTAAAAGACCAACTTATTACAAAGATAGTACAAATGTGGGTATCTCTTGTTAGATTTCTCAAAAAAAACGGTTCGTTTTGTTTTTGATTTTTAAAATATCTTACACAAGAAGACAAATATCACACATAAAGACATCAATTCAACATCTATAAACAAAGTATATACAAAGAATATCATTACCATGATGGAACGCAATCATGACCGGCCTTTGATTTCGTCGAAAGAAACAAACCCATCTCATATGCTTTGGTTTCCGTCCTATTTACGAGGAATTCTTTATCGGTACGGCTACATTCGTTAATCATCGTCCAATAACGGTAAAAAGCGGACTACCATGATCCAGAGTTAAAACTTCAGTATTTTCCTTTTTCATTTTATTTATGGACATGAAGATACGACAGACTGTTCAAGAAAAAGTTGATTATTGTAGATGTGCGCAGGTTAATGTAATTCAGAAGGTCAGATCTGTCTTCTGAGTAAAAAATATTCTGGTACGGAAGGGAAATTGGATGTGAAGGAGCCTATATATAAATTATATACTCCAACA
>ENA-OQAZ01000443-OQAZ01000443.1-human-gut-metagenome-genome-assembly--contig:-NODE-443-length-23309-cov-2.392330_pt1 | contig 23309 bp, 33 predicted proteins | sample MGYA00242737_ERZ504531 | MGnify/ENA primary metagenome ERZ504531 (study PRJEB26092, sample SAMD00036244) | human gut metagenome | host: Homo sapiens | study: EMG produced TPA metagenomics assembly of... | reverse complement strand
TCTTCATGGCTCATATCTACTGTCGAAATTAATTTATGTAATTTCACTTGATTTACCTCCTATGTTTGCTCTATAATGAGCTTGAAATGTTATTTTTGTGTCCCGGATCGCCCGCCAAAGCACCGGGTACTTTTTTACTATTTCAGCCGTTTTCTTTTCGATGATCACAAACTCGCCTGTCTCGATATTCATTGCATGCAGGCGTGTACTTTCGTTCGAAACTGAAATATATTGTTTTGAATCCAGTCCTGCTCGTCTCATCAGCTTAATGCCCGCCTGGTCGCGTCCTTCATTTACCCAGATCATCTGCTTTCCCCCTCCAGACGGATACATACTTTTGCCAGCTCCGCTGCAAGCTTGTATTCCTTTTCGTATCTACTGCCTCCATGTGTTTCCTCCACTCTATCAACAAAATTTCTGGAGGCTTCCCGAAAAGCAGCCACATCTTACCCCTACCGTATTATTCGTAGTCCTGTAGAATGTAACAAAATCATTTCGGCTTCCGATCGGTCCTTGCACAAAGAAATGTCTCGTATTGGAGACTTCTGCATTGCCGCAAACTTCTGCATTGCCGCAAACTTTCGCATTGCCGGAAACCATTGCATTGCCGCAAACTTTTGCATTGCCGCAAACTTTTCGCATTGCCAGAAACCCACGCTTTGCCGAAATGTGAAAGATTTTCCTCTTTCTCGATGTATCCGCCGAACTCTCCAGTTTTGACAGACCCGAAATCACGCACTGCTCTGATCCGGTACAGTGTTTTCCCGTAAACTGTGACCGTTTCCTCTGTTAATTCATATTTTTTCATTCTGCTTCCTCCTTGCTCACCAACATCAGCACACAGATCAGTACCGCACACCACACTGTGATGGCAGTGCCGATAATATCTCGTTCGCAGATTACACTGTACTTTCCCAGCCACCAGAACGTGAACGCCGCGGTGGCTGTGGCTACGATCGGGGCGAGTACAGCCGCTCCGGTTGTTTCTTCTGTTACTTCGGTTGTTTCTGTTTCTCTTTTTTTCATTGCTTGTCCTTTCTTAAAATGCAATTCCTTCAATCTCCGCAAATCTCTTTGCATTGATAAAGTACACCCATCGGTTTTCCGACGTCCGGATACCATACCCCCACGGGAAAACTCCCTGTTGCAGTCCTTTTCGAACTGTATTATGGTTCATTCCGAGCATTTTTGCTGCTTCGTTAATATCTAACCTCGGAATGATTTTGTTTCTTATTTCCTTAGTCGGAAGTACAGAAAATTTATCGTTTTTATCCGAGAAATAATCCTCAGCCAGTCCAAGTGCCAATGCTATATCCACCTGCGTTTCTTCTGGTGGTACCTGTTTATCAGAAAGATACTGGCTAATTGAACCTTTGCTCTTTCCTGTCAGACCGGAAACTTGGATTTGGTTTAAATGTAATTTCTGCATGGCTTGTTTCAGCTTTTCACCGAATGTTTTCATGTTGCTCACCTCACTTTCCTATTCATTCATCGTCAGAATCGCAATCCAGAACAGCAACAGGATTGCTAATGGTTTCCACATTTCCTTACCCCGCTTTCTATAGGATTCTTCCATTGTCTCTAATGCTGTTGCGGTATCACTGAACGCACTCGAGACTGCTTCTCGCATCTCCGCACCTGTGATCGCTGTCGTAACTTTCTCGGCTTGCTTTTTGATGTCTGAAATATAATGTTTCATCAATGGTCTGTTACCTCCTGTTTTCCCTTACTCAATATTTTTGTATTGATTTTTTAATATTTTGGTAGTATCCTTTTATTCACCACATAACGACCATAGAGAACAGAAAGGAGTACATTATGCCTCAAATTCGATTTTGTGTAGGCTCTTACCCTGGAAACATTGACAAACGTCTTGATTACATATCTTCTGCAAGTATCTATGAATTTTTTCCGGATGACTTTATGAAAGAATTTACAAGGTTTAGTGATGTAACTGACTTCTTCAAAGCCATTGGCTGTGATTTAACAGCACCGGAAGATCTTAATAAACTGCAAGATACTGTTGCATTTGATTCTTCTATCAGACTGCATTCTGATTTTGAATCTTGGCAGGATATGGTCGAAACAGCTTACCAGCGTCTCTTAGACAAATAGATTTTTAATGATGCTATTCGCTGTCTGGCTTTACTAGCTTGAATCTCACATCACATACTGCATAGCCATCTTCAATTTTTAATAACTTTACGAACGCTCGCACATCTGGCGTTCTTTTTTCTCGCTGCTTATCGCCTGCTTCATCTGACTGTTTCGAATCTGCCTCGGTTTTAAGCAACACACTTACATCTACATCAAGTGCGGATGCAAGTCTGAGAATGTCTGTTTCTTTTATCCTTTTTCTTCCTTTCAACATGTCTGTAAGCTGTTGCTTTGAATACCCTGCTTTTTGTGCTACTGTGCACTGCTTAAGACATTTTTCTTTGATTATCTTTGAAAAATTGTCTGCTACAATAGATTTCATCCCTACCCCGCTTTCTTTATTGACTTCACCACGTCTTTCTCTTATCCTTGTTGTACAGGCACTGCCATGCCGAGTACAAAAGAAAGGAGTTGATTCCGCATGAAGCTTAATCCTAATTGCATCCGTGCAATTCTCTTAACCATCGAAGACACTTGCGACTTCGATACTCCTTGGGAATACGATGCTGATGATGCAAATTCCGGTTTTCTTTCTGGATATGAACACAACGAAATTTTGTACCATATTCGTCAAGCCGAAGCATCTGGACTTATTGACGTTGTTCATTATTACGATTTTGGTACCAGTGTCCTTGTTCGAGATCTGACACCTCAAGGACATGAATTTCTTGCCAATATCAGCACTGAACCTATGTGGAAAAAAGTACTTGAAAAAGGTACTAATGCATCATTGCCTATCCTTATTGAAATCGCCAAGGAAGTAGCTCTCAAACATTTTCTTGGTTAACCGGAAACGTCACCAGCATTTTCAACGAGAGTTCTGCTTTTCCTATAAAGTCAGAACTCTTGATTCCGTATTCCATTACATGGTGCAGCTCTTTGCCGTCCAGTACTAAACGCGGTCCTCGAATACCCTCATTTCTTACCTCTAATTTCATCGGTTCTTTCATTTCCTGCTTCCTTCCTATTCATCTTCCGTAGCAAACAGATAATCAAATTTTACTTTGAAAATCTTGCACATTTTTTTTGCTTCAAGTGCAGTAAATTTTCCTGTTTTCTTTTTGTTCTCATATGATGTTCTGGAAAGTCCTAATTTTCCTGCCATTTCTTGATTTGTGTAAGAAAATCTAGCTTGTTCAGCTTCCAAATTTCTAAACACCTTTTTCACCTCTTTCTGTTATAATGTTGTTGCGGACTGCAAATTACCTCTTGGGAAGGAGGTGATAGTCTGAAACGAATTGTTTACTCATCGGCTCTTGCCGATAAGTGGATAAAGCTCGGATATAAGATCGTCGCATTATCTTATACCGGTTGCTTCGGAGAAACTCCGTTAGCATTCCACCTCGAAAAGGAATTTTAATGTTCCGGTAACTATTAACCCTGCCCCAATGCAGTCCGCAAATTTTATGTTTACATTATGCAAACTACGTTTATACTATAATTGCTTTTTGCAAACTTGTCAATAGTTTTTTAAATTTTTCTTTTCATTTTGCAAACTTTTTATTGACACATTTTCAATCTGTAACTATAATCAAAACTAACAGGAGGAATAGATTATGGGTGAAAATTTTAACGAAAATTTAAAGAAAGCCAGACTTGAATCTGGACTATCACAAAAAGAACTTTCTGAGAACATAGGCGTTGCAAAGTCCACATATTCGTTATACGAAAGCGGAAAACGTGAGCCAAATGTCAATACAATAAAAAAAATAGCTTCTGCTTTAAACGTTTCTGCCGATATTCTACTCGGAACAGAACCTGAACCCACCACCATCGCCGCCCACTTCGACGGTGAAGAATACACGCAGGACGAACTGGATGAAATCCGCCAGTTTGCAGAGTTTGTGAAGAATAAAAGAAAAGACTCCACCGTTTAAAAGCAGAGTCCGTTCATATTAATGAAAGAAATTATGACAAATAGAAATGCACCATGACAATATAATATACTTACCCAGGCAGCCAGTAGAGCGGCTGTGGTTCCCTTCCTGAGACTTGATGGGAGGGGATGCTTATGAGCGATTATGAAACATTTATGATCATTCTGACGACAGCCAGTTTAATCGTTTCGATTCTTACATACACACATAAGAAATAGCCGCCCTGCTCTCTGGAAAAGATAGGCGGCTATTTTAGTGCAGATCACCAGGACAGGGAGCCTTGACCTCCCTTACTGGCTGTCTTGATAAGTATATTATATGGCACTCAAAAATATTTGTCAATTTCAAATATACAAGAGTGGGAGGTTTTTACAATGAACACTTATGAAGAATTGCAAGAGCAAGCCTGCAAGGAAGGTATAGATATAGTAGACTACAATTTTCAGAGTGATAGAATTAAAGGACTGTATTGTGATGGAATGGTTGCCATCAGCAACAAAATCGACACATCCGTTGAAAAAGCCTGTGTTCTTGCTGAGGAAATTGGACACTATCACACCGCCGTTGGGGATATCACCGATCAGAGCGATGTAGAGAACCGCAAACAGGAATTAAAAGGCAGACTCTGGGCATACAACCAGCAGATCGGTCTGATCGGACTGGTAAATGCATATAGCAAGGCTGTCATTCAAGCACGAAGCCGCTGAATATCTTGGAGTTACCGAAGAATTTTTTCAGGATGCGATTGACCGCTACCGTTCTAAGTATGGTGTGTGTGTCGAAGTAGATAATTATGTTGTATTCTTTGAGCCGTCACTGGCGGTGATGGAGAAAAGTGAAGTCACAGGCGAAAGCCTTTGATGCAAACATATAAAGGAGAAAATGAAATATGAAAAAGAAAATTTTAACCACATTTTTATTATGCCTGACTGTTTTTTGCTGCAACATCCTGTGGAAGCAAAAATACATCCAGCACAGAGACCGTTTCGTCTGAAACACAGCAACAAACTGAAAGCTTTTCTGAGACCGAGAATGAATCTTCTGAAACTGAATCACAAACAGAAAGCGTAGTGCAGACAGAAACAACAGCTCAGACCGAAACGCTTGCTGTATCTGATGCTTCTCTTTCGTTTCCTTTTGAGGATTTCGGAATTGATATAGATATACCAGATGACTGGAAAATAATAAAATCTGATCTTGATGCAGAGCTTCCGAGCGTAACTTATCGCTGTCAGGATACCCCCATCATGATAAATTTTTTTGAATACGCCGAATCTATTTCATCCGTATCCGAAACATTTTAGGTGCTCCACTTTCGTCTCTGAAAGATGATGATTCATATTCAGAATTTTATACAGACAATATTTCAGTAGATGGCAAAACTGCTCAATCAACAATGTACTATTACAAAAACACTTTCATGAATCTTGTATCTATAGATACTGGACATAGAATTGTATATATTTATATCGCAATACCTAAGACAAATGGCTATGGTGAAGAAATTGTTGATAACAGTGTATATGATGAATTTGTAGATACTATCGACAATATGAAATTTTCAGAATAAATAAAATCAAAGCAAAAAATCCGCCCCAGTGTTACCAGCACCGAAGCGGATCAGCGAATCTATACAGGTCTGGAGACCGGTATGATCATCTCTAAGCAAGCTGATTATACCACAATCCTCCAGCACCTGTACAGGTGTATTTTTTATACCCATTTTACGAACAGGAGGATGATATTATGGCAACTGGTGTCAGAAAAAGAGGCTCAACTTGGTCTTACTATTTTGATACAGCAAAGATCAATGGAGAACGAAACAAAATCGAAAAGGGCGGCTTCCGGACGCAAAAAGAAGCATTAGATGCAAGAGCTGCTGCCATAGCTGAGTATAATAATTCAGGCAGAACTTTTTCTCCAAAAGAAATCAGTGTTTCTGATTATCTCGACTACTGGCTAGAAACTGTCATACATAAAAACGTAGATCATGGCTATAGCTATAACACTTACCGCGATTACGAATCAAAAATACGGCTGCATCTGAAACCTGCTTTTGGTATCTACCGCTTAAGCAGCTTTCAATATGCTCCGGACAAAGTGCAAGAATGGGCTGACAGTATGAAAGTAAAAGGATTTTCAAAGAGCATGATCCAGAACACACTGACCTGCCTTCAAGGTGCTATGAACTATGCAATATTGCCATTGAAATACATCCAGGCAAATCCCTGTGTTGCTGTAAAAATCGGTAAGATGCCTATGGACATGACCGCAAAAGCACATACGGAATATATCTGTTCTGCCGAAGAATTTAACCAGATCCTGAAACGCTTCCCGGCAGATAACTGTTTTCATCTGTCGCTGGTTGTTCCATATAATACCGGAACCAGGATCGGGGAAACATTTGCTATTGATTTAAGCCAGGATGTAGATTTTGAAAAGCACGAATTGAGAATACATGGACAGATGCAGAAGGTTGAAAAGACCTGGTATATAAAGCCGCCAAAGTACGACTCTTACCGTACTATAAAAATGGGTGAAACTTTGGAAAAAGAATTAAAATTCGCCATTCAGCAAAGACGGATAAACAAACTGAAATACGGAGGGGCTTACTCAAAAACATACCTGCTGCCGGATCACTCAATTGCTCAGATCCGTGCCGACATAGATGTACCTTATAAAGAAATATTACCCTTGTGTGTCAAAGAAAACGGTGCCTTGCTGACTCCGGATTCTTTCAAGTACTGTGCAAGAATTATCCACTATGAATTGAATAATCCGCTGTTTCATGCACACTGCCTGCGGCATACACACGGCACAATCCTGGCAGAGAATGGAGTAAACCCCAAAACAGTCATGGAACGATTAGGACACAAAGATATCACAACAACATTGCAAACCTATACATTCAATACCGATGCTATGCAGCAGACGGCGGTCGATGTTTTTGAAAATGCAATACAAACACAATAAAAAAAGGCGGTTGAACATCCCTGTTAAGTTCAGAGTGTTCAACCGTTTTTCCGTTCAACTACAATATTTATTTTTTTAGGGTGGCAAATGGGTGGCAAAACGACTGAACTTTGCACCTAAAATCCTGCAAATCCCCTTATTCCCTCACAAGTTTTACGGCACTTTCTACGTGCACCGTCATCGGGAACATATCGACCGTTGCCAGGCGTTCTGCTTTGTATCCGTTCGCGGTCAGATACTTCAGATCTCTTGCCAGTGTCGCGGAATCGCAGCTGACGTAGACGACTCTTTCCGGCTGCATTTTGACGATGGTCTCAAGCAGGGCTTCATCGCAGCCTTTTCTTGGCGGATCGACTACGATCACATCGGCTTTGACGTTTTCGGTTTCGTATTTGTGAGGCAGGATTTCTTCTGCTTTGCCGACATAAAACTCTGCATTTTGGATGCCGTTTCTTCTGGCATTGTCTTTCGCATCTGCATGGCAGGCGGCACGATTTCTACGCCGTAAACCTGTTTTGCTTTCTGTGCAAGGAACAGAGAGATGGTTCCAATGCCGCAGTAGAGATCCCATACGGTCTCTTTACCGGTCAGTTCGGCGTATTCCAGTGCTTTTCCGTAAAGCTTTTCGGTCTGTACCGGGTTGACTGATAGAAAGACAGCGGGGAAATGCGGTATTTGACATTTCCGATATAATCTTCGATATAATCCTGACCCCAGATCGGCTGGATTTCTTTTCCGAGGATCACATTTGTCTGCTCAGTGTTGACATTTGCCATAATTGCGGTCATGCCCTCGATCTTCTGAAGCCTGTCCACCAGTTTTTCAACCTGTGGAATCTTTCTGCCATTGATCACGAGGCAGACCATCAGTTCTTTTGTGGTAAATCCCTTGCGGATCAGTACGTGACGCACCAGCCCTTTTCCGGTCTTTTCATCATATGGATCTACTTTACAGACTTCCATCCACGAAATGACTTCGTTTAAGATTGCTTCATTTTCTTCTGCTCCGAGCAGACAGTCGGTGTTTGCTATGATGCTGTGCGTGCGGCCTGCATAAAATCCGGCAATGATTTTTCCGTTTTTATCGCGGCCGATCGGAAACTGTGCTTTGTTGCGGTAGTGAAATGGCTCTTCCATGCCGCAGATCGGCTCTACTTCCATCGCAGAAAGATCCAGACCGCCGAGGCGTCTTAAATTGTTGCAGACTTTGTTTTCTTTAAAGGTAAGCTGACGTTCATAAGACATTTGCTGGATCTGACATCCGCCGCACTGTCTGGCAACCGGACACGGTGCCTGGATGCGGTCCGGTGACGGCACAAGAATTTCCATCAGCCTTGCATAGCCATAACGTTTTTTCATTTTCATGATTTTGACTTTCACCTGATCGCCCGGGATCGTGTCTTTGACAAAAAGTGCAAATCCATCTGCTTTTCCCACGCCGGAACCGTCTGAGCTGATATCCTCTATGGTAATTTCCAGCATATCGTCTTTTTTCATAAATTTAATTCCTCCATGAACAGAAACTTTTCCGGCTTCTTTAACTGTTTTACATTGTCTGATCAGATACTTGTCTTGCGGATATTTGACTCAAACAGGCGGTTATAACCAAGCCAGTCATTGTTATCGTTATTGCTCTTTAATGCTTCTTTAAATGTCTCGAGTTTTGCATCGGTATTGTCTGCAAAATTCAGTGCAGTGCTTCTGCCAGTGCCGGCTTTTTCGGGGAACCGTATTCCAGTTCTCCGTGATGTGCCAGAATGCAGTGTTTCAGTTCACTTGCCAGTTTTTTCGGAAAACCCGGAATGCGGCGGATACTTGCTCCGACCAGTTCCACGCCCATCACGATATGCCGAGAAGCTGTCCGTCATCCGTGTAATCGTTTTCCGGGAATCTGGAGATTTCTTTCATTTTTCCCACATCGTGGAACAGTGCCGCACACAACAGAAGGTCTTTATTTAAAAACGGATACTGTTTTACATAGTAATAGCAGAGTTTTGTCACATTTAAGGTATGCTCCAGAAGTCCGCCCACAAATCCGTGATGCACGCTCTTTGCCGCAGAATGTCCTTTGAACGCTTTGATAAAAGCTTCATTTTCCACAAAATAGCTGTCTGTAAGCTGCTTCAGATACGGATTCTCGATTTTATGCACATACGTGAGCAGCTCTTCGTACATCTCATCAATGTTTCGCTCGCTGACCGGCAGATAATCTTCTTCGATATATTCGCCTTCTCTTGCTTTTCGTACTCTTTTGATGGAAACCTGTAATGCTCCCTGAAAACTTGTGACATCTCCAACCACATCGATATAGTCCAGCATATCGAAATCCTCAATTCCCTGAGAGTTCGGATCCCAGATTTTGGCATCGATCACTCCTGTTTTGTCCTGAAGGATCACATTCTCATATGATTTGCCGTTTTTTGTCATCGCAGACTGTCTGTATTTGCAAAGATAAATTCCTGAAAGTCTCTCGCCTTCGTGCAATGTTTCAATATATTTCATTGTTTTGACCTTTCTCTTATTAAATAAACATGAATGGTTCCGTGCAGGACAGATCACTTGCTGCCGGTACCATGATCTTATCTGTTTCGTTATCTGGCTCCCATGACCAGTTTCATTTCTACATCGGCATAACCGCCGATACTTTTTCTGCGGACCTTGATTTTTAAGGTATCACCTTCCTGATATTTCCGCAGAATGTCTTCGTACTCGGACATCGAGCCAACGCTTTCCCCGTTGATCTCTGTGATCACATCGGCTGCCTGTATCCCGGCATACATGGCCGGTGAATCTGTGTTCACTTTCTTGACATAAATACCGTAAGGAACGCTGAAATGCTCTGCCACATCGGCACTGACGCTCTTTCCGACCACACCGGTATAAGGAAGCGACCTGCCTGCTGCCAGCATTTCCAGCAGATAGCTGATATCAGAAATGCCAAGTGCAGTCAACGTATCTGCCGCACCAGTCTGTTTGAATTTCTGTGCCACAATGCCGACCATATTTCCATCCAGATTCAGCAGAAATCCATAGCTCATATCGCTGGCCGCCATGTCCGTTGCGATCACCTTATACTCTCCGTCCACATCTTCACACTCCGTAATCGAAGTGATCATGCCATAATTGATCGAATCTGTATACCCCATTGGACTTCCGACTGCGATCACCGATTCCCCTTTTTCTACGCTGGAAATTCCTTTGATCGAAATTGCGGAAATGCTCTGGATCGTGGATTCCTTTATACTTTTGAGCGGAATCTCCAGAATCGCAAGCTCTGTCACCGTATCCTGCTGTCTGACAGCTGCATCTGCGACCTCTCCGCCCGGGAAGGTTACTGTGATCTTGCTGTGCACTTTTGATAAAACGACTGGAAGTAGGATGTAAAGCCAGTTGCTGTCCACACGGAACACCAGTCCGGAAGTCTCCGTCACATTCTCATAGCTTTCACTGAACCAGTCCATTTTTGCCACATAGCTTTTAATCTTTACCAGAGAATTTTCTGCAGAATCTACCACATTTTTCATCTGATCATAGTGCATGCGGTATTCTTCGATTGCATCTGTTTCTTTGCTGTTCTTTTTCCTGCCTTTTGCCGTCTCCTTTTCGTCATCCACTTTCTGCTCTGTCTGTCCGGTTTCTGTCTCCTGAGTATGTGTCTCTTCCTGAACCATCACGATCTGTGTCGGCTCATCCGGCTTTCCAAACTGATTGCTCGCCCACGGCTGTACGATCGCCGAACATCACGCCCGCCGCCACCCCGAAAATAAGTGCAGGGCAATCGCCGCTGCCCCCTGCGTAAACCACTTACGTCGGTAGAACGGCTTTTTCTTGATCTGTTCATTGATAAAATGAAACTCTTTCTTCTCGTTCTCACCCATATACCTGATCCCTTCTGCTATTATAGGCTTTTCGCTCAAAATACCTTTTGACCATACCCACATTATAGGTACAATAGAAAAATAGTAAAGTTATAATTATATGATGCCAGGGGCAAAAGCCTGAAACTACGATGTGCTTGCACAGGAGTGGTTTTATGGCTTAATACCCCGCCCGACGTGAGCATAAAAGTGAAGCGGAAGCTTCACGATATGCGAATGGCGGGTGCTATGTGCCAGTGGCACATGTTTAGCACCGACCGAAGCGGAGCTAGAAGAATTGTGGGAGTACAAAGTACGGAACAATTCGTATGGCATCTTTTGTTACACATCACTACAAGAGGTATGCTATATGAACCCAAAGGCTTTAAAAACTTTAGAATATAATAAAATCATTGACAAACTCACAGAATTTGCCGGTTCGGCACTTGCAAAAGAGATGTGCCGCAATCTGCAGCCATCCACGGATCTGTACGAGATTCAGGCTCTCCAGAAGGAGACAAGCGATGCCCTTTCCCGTATTTATCAGAAAGGTGCGGTATCGTTCCGCGGCGTCCGCGACATTCGCGGCTCCATCAAGCGTCTGGAGATCGGTGCGATCATCGGTATCAGCGAACTGCTTTCGATCTGCAGTCTTCTTGATGTCTGCAGCAAGGTAAAGGCTTATTCCAGAAATGACCGTGATCCTGATTTTGAGGATTCTCTGGAAGCTATGTTTCAGGCACTGCAGCCTCTGACACCGGTTTCTTCCGAGATCCGCAGATGTATCGCCTCGGAGGAGGAATTAAATGACGATGCCAGTCCTGCACTGTTCAAGATCCGCCGCTCCATGCGTCAGATCAACGACAAGGTCCACGCTCAGCTCCAGACGATGGTAAATGGCTCCGCCCGCACCTACTTGCAGGATGCGGTTGTCACCATGCGAAACGGACGCTACTGTATCCCGGTCAAAGCAGAGCACCGCGGACAGATTCCGGGCATGATCCATGATCAGTCCTCCACCGGTTCTACCTGTTTGTGGAGCCGATGGCTGTCATCAAACTGAACAATGACCTGCGTGAACTGGAATTAAAAGAAGAAAAAGAAATACGAGATGATCCTTGCCACCTTAAGTGCCAGATGTGGTGAAGAAACCGAAGCTCTGCGTGATGACCTGGATCTTCTGACAAAACTGGATTTTATTTTTGCCAGAGCACAGCTCTCTCGCTCGATGAACGGCACACAGCCGGATTTCAACGAGGAAGGCCGTATCCTCATCAAAAAAGGAAGACATCCGCTTCTCGATAAAAAGAAAGTCGTTCCGATCGACATTCAGCTCGGTAAGGATTTTGAACTGCTGATCATCACCGGTCCGAATACCGGCGGTAAAACCGTTTCCCTGAAAACAGTCGGACTTTTTACCCTGATGGGACAGGCCGGACTGCATATCCCGGCATTTGACCACTCAGAGCTTTCCGTATTTCACGAAGTTTTTGCGGATATCGGCGATGAGCAGAGCATTGAGCAGAGTCTCAGTACTTTTTCCGCCCATATGACAAATACGGTATCGATCTTAAAAGAAGCGGATGACCGTTCGCTCGTGTTGTTCGATGAGCTTGGTGCCGGAACCGATCCGACCGAAGGTGCAGCCCTTGCGATCGCGATCCTTTCCAACCTGCATCGCCGCGGTTCCCGCGTTATGGCAACCACGCACTACAGCGAATTAAAGGTGTTTGCACTTTCCACACCGGGCGTGGAAAACGGCTGCTGCGAGTTTGATGTGGAAACTCTGCGTCCGACTTACCGGCTGCTGATCGGTGTTCCGGGTAAAAGTAATGCTTTTGCGATTTCTCAGAAACTTGGTCTGTCACAGGACATTATCGAGGAAGCAAAAACACATTTGACCAAACAGGATGAAGATTTTGAAGATTTACTTGCTGATCTGGAGCAAAAACGTGTTACAATAGAACAGGAACGTGACCAGATCAATTCCTATAAAGAAGAGATCCGCGAATTAAAGCAGCGTCTTGAATCCAAACAGGAAAAACTGGACTTAAGCCGCGACAAGATTCTCCGTGAAGCAAATGAGCAGGCACGCAACATTTTGCAGGAAGCCAAAGATTATGCCGATACTACGATCCGCAATTTCCAGAAATATGGAAAGGCTGCCGGCGTGTCTGCCAAAGACATGGAAAAGGAACGCGGCAAACTGCGTGAGAAAATGTCCACAGTTGACAAAAAGCTTTCTGCGAAGAATGCGGCTCCGAAAAAATCGCATAAACAGCTTACCGCCAAAGATCTGCACATCGGCGACAGCATAAAGGTACTGAGCCTGAACCTCAAAGGTACGGTCAGCACGCTGCCGGATGCAAAAGGCAACCTGTTTGTTCAGATGGGAATCCTGCGTTCTCAGGTAAACATCCGGGATCTGGAAAAACTGGATGATACCGTGATCACCGGAGGCAATTTCAGCAAGACCGGTTCCGGCAAGATCAAAATGTCCAAATCGGCATCTGTCAGCACAGAGATCAATCTGCTCGGAAAGACCGTCGACGAGGCGATCATGGAGCTGGATAAATATCTTGACGATGCTTACATTGCCCACCTTCCTTCCGTCCGTATCGTACACGGAAAAGGTACCGGTGCACTTCGAAAAGGTGTTCACAATTATCTCCGCCGCCAAAAGCATGTCAAGAGCTATCGCCTTGGCGAATTCGGCGAGGGTGATGCCGGAGTTACGATCGTGGAGTTCAAATAAAACTGTTAAAATCAATAATGCCTTAAGAATTGTTCCGTACTTCGTACTCTCACAATTCTATCCGACATTCGCATATCGTGAAGCTTACGCTCCACTTTTTATGCTCATATCGGTGCAGGTCATTAAGCATAAAACCACTCCTGTGCAAGCACATCGTGGTTTCAGGCTTTTGACCTTAGCATTATTAAATATTATTTAAAAACATGAGGAGTATATATTATGGTAAACAGACAAAAGATTATGATTGTTGATGATGATGAGAACATTGCAGAGCTGATCTCTTTGTATCTCACCAAAGAGTGTTTTAACACGCGAATTGTTCACGACGGCGAAAGTGCCATGCGTGAATTTGATACTTACGGACCGAATCTGGTCCTGCTGGATCTGATGCTTCCGGGCATGGACGGCTATCAGGTATGCCGCGAACTGCGTCAGCGTTCTTCCGTGCCGATCATCATTTTATCTGCAAAGGGTGAGGTGTTTGACAAGGTACTCGGTCTGGAACTTGGTGCAGATGATTACATGATCAAACCGTTTGATTCCAAGGAGCTGGTTGCCAGAGTCAAAGCGGTTCTCCGCCGTTTCCAGCCAGAGAAATCTTCCAGTTCACAGAATTCCGGCAAGATCGTGGAATACCCGGATCTGATCGTAAATCAGACCAACTATTCTGTTATCTATAAAGGATCTACCGTTGACATGCCGCCAAAAGAACTGGAACTGCTCTATTTCCTGGCTTCTTCACCAAACCAGGTTTTCACAAGAGAACAGCTGCTGGATCACATCTGGGGCTATGAATACATCGGCGATACCCGTACGGTTGACGTACATATCAAACGTCTCCGGGAAAAGATCAAAGGAAATGATTCCTGGGCACTGACCACCGTATGGGGTATCGGCTATAAATTTGAGGTTAAAAACATATGAAACGCAGACTTTACCAAAAACTCATTCTGGCATGGATCTGTTTCGCCGTACTGAGTTTTGTATCCGTAGCGGGCATCACTTCTTCGCTTGTGGAAAAGCATCTGATCAAAAACAGGACAGAAGGCATGTACCGCGAAGCAAATGTGATCGCTGCCGGAAGGCTTGCACAGAATTACACCGAGCGGGCTTCTTTGCAGGACACCTACACGAACTTGCTGGCCGTCGCCTCTTACCAGTCCATGCGGCTCTGGCTGATGGACAGTAATGGCAAGATCCTGATCGATACGGCTGTCGGCTATGATCAGTCAAAGATCACTCAGCTGGATTCTTTTGATCCGGCATCCCTGTCCGGCAATTATTATCAGACCGGTCGCTTTTTTGACTATTTTGATGAAGATATGCTCAGTGTGGTCGCACCGATCACATCCAACTACATCACGAAAGGCTACATTGCAGTCCATTATGAAAAGAACAAACTGGAAACGGAGAAAAATTCCATTCTCAACTGTTCCTACATCACACTGGCTATGATCCTGGCTCTTTCTCTGATCGTATTGATTACATTTACATTTGTAGTATATTTTCCGATCCGCCGCATCATACACGGAGCAGATGAATATGCCGCCGGCAACCTGAACTACAAGATCCCGGTCGAATCCAACGATGAAATCGGTTACCTTGCCGCTTCTATGAATTACATGGCAGGCGAGCTGAACAACTCCGGCGAAAGCAGCGAAAATTTATTTCCAACATTTCGCATGATTTCCGTTCTCCGCTTACTTCCATCAAGGTACGTAGAAGCCATGCTGGACGGCACGATCCCACCGGAAATGCAGGAGCGATACCTCAATGTCGTTCTCTCAGAAACAAACCGTCTGACCAAGCTCACAAAAGGACTCCTGACTCTCAACAACTTCGATGATAAGGGAACGTACCTGGAACTTGCAGATTTCGACATCAATGCGATCATCCGCCAGACTGTGGAAACCTTCCGCAGCCTGTGCTGGGACAAACACATTTCTTTCCAGCTTACGTTCGAAGAAGAGTCACTGTACGTCAATGCCGATGTCGGAAAAATCCAGCAGGTTCTCTATAATCTGATCGACAACGCCGTAAAATTCAGTCATCCAGATTCTCTGATCTACATCTCTTCTCTGGAAAAACACGGAAAAGTCTTTGTATCCGTAAAAGACACCGGCGAAGGCATCGCAAAGGACAGCTTAAATAAAATATGGGAGCGTTTTTATAAGAGCGATCCATCCAGAGGAAAAGATAAAAAAGGCACCGGACTTGGCCTTTCGATCGTCAAAGAGATCATCCAGGCCCACGGTGAAAATATCAACGTTGTCAGCACGCAGGGCGTAGGAACCGAGTTTACATTTACACTGCCATGCAGCAAGAACAAAAAATGACGGAGATTTTGTAAATGTGCAAATGAACGTTGCAAAAATAGTTTTGTAAAAAATAGTACGCCATTGGCTGTCTTATTTTACGCACTATGTTTTTCAATGCATTTCGTTTGCACATTAAGAAAACCTCCGCAGCTTCTCATCCCTTCCAGTGCAGCCGGTGCAGGTCGCCTTCCAGCTGCATATGGTCGAAGTGTTCTGGCGAAGTGCCTCGTAAAGCACGATCGCCACAGAATTGCCAAGATTCAGGGAGCGGATATCATTGATCATCGGGATACGGATCGCCGTCTCCTGATTCTCTACCAGAATTTCTTCCGGGATCCCGGCACTTTCTTTTCCGAACATAATGTAACAATCCGGCTCATAGGCCACTTCCGTGTAGGTTTTCTTTGCCTTGGTCGTCGCCATATAGATCTTGGCTCCCGGATTCTTCTCCAGAAAGTCCGCATAATCAATGTAAGTATCACATCGAGATCTTTCCAGTAATCCATCCCGGCTCTCTTTAATGCCTTTTCGTTTAAGCGGAAGCCAAGCGGCTCGATCAGATGCAGTCTTGTCCCGGTTGCCACACAGGTTCTGCCTATATTTCCGGTGTTTGCCGGAATCTCCGGCTCAAAGAGCACGATATTCAGCTTTGCCATTATCTGCTGCCCTCTTCTTTCAGTCTCTTCACGAAATCTGCCATACGGTCCAGTGCTTTCTTAAGATCTTCCAGTGAATAAGCATAGGAAATTCGCAGGTACCTTCGCCACACTCACCAAATGCACTTCCCGGAACGACAGCGACCTTCTCCTCTTTCAGCAGTATGGATGCAAACTCATCGGAAGTCATGCCAAACTCTTTGATGCATGGGAATGCATAGAAAGCTCCAAGCGGCTCAAAGCACGGCAGTCCCATCTCTGCAAATGCATGCAGCAGATAACGTCTTCTGCCATTGTAGGATTCACGCATTTTAATCACATCATCATCGCCGTTTCTCAGTGCTTCTACGGCTGCATACTGGCTGTTGGTCGGAGCACACATGATCGCAAACTGATGTACCTTTGTCATCTGTTTGATGATCTCCCTTGGTCCGCACGCATAGCCAAGTCTCCATCCTGTCATTGCGTAAGCCTTAGAAAATCCGTTCATGGTGATCGTGCGTTCTTTCATGCCCGGCAGACTTGCGATCGATACATGATCTCCTGCGTAGGTCAGCTCAGAATAAATCTCATCAGAAAGCACGTAAATATCGTGGCGGATGATCACTTCTGCGATCGCTTCGAGATCTTCTCTTGTCATAACCGCACCGGTCGGATTGTTCGGGAACGGCAGTACCAGAAGTTTTGTCTTATCGGTGATCGCATCCTCCAGCTCCTGTGCCGTTAAACGGAACTCATTCTCTGCTTTCAGGTTGATGACAACCGGAACACCGTCCGCTAAAACAGCACACGGCAGATAAGATACAAAACTTGGCTGTGGGATCAGCACTTCATCGCCCGGATTTAACAGTACACGCATCGCAAGGTCGATCGCCTCACTTCCGCCTACGGTGATCAGCGCCTCGTCGATCGTATAGTCAACTTTGCATCTGCGGCTTAAATATCTGCAGATCTCCTCACGCAGCTCTTTTAAACCTGCATTGGATGTGTAGAAAGTCCTTCCTCTCTCCAGACTGTAGATACCCTCATCACGGATATGCCACGGCGTATCAAAATCCGGTTCGCCCACACCAAGCGAAATGACATCGTCCATCTCGCTTACAATATCAAAAAATTTTCTGATTCCGGAAGGCTGAAGCCCCAGAACTTTATCGGAAATTACATTTTTCATGGTGTCACCAGCATCCTTTCATCTTTGCTTTTCTTTGTAAAAATCGTTCCGTGATCTTTATATTTTTTCAGGATGAAATGAGTGGCTGTACTTAAAACAGAATCCAGTGTGGAAAGTTTGTCAGAAACAAAACCTGATACTTGTTTCAGAGTCTTTCCTTCCAGAATGACCATCAGATCATAGGCACCGGAGATCAGATATACGCTTCTTACCTCCGGATAATTATAAATACGCTCTGCGATGGAATCAAATCCCTGTCCACGCATCGGAGTGACACGCACTTCGATCAGAGCGGTTACTTTCTCATCGGAAACCTTTTCCCAGTCGATCAGTGTGTGATAACCGCAGATGACCTTTTCCTCTTCCATCTTTGCGATCTCATTCATGATCGTTACTTCATCGCTGCCAAGTAAAATAGCCAGTTCTTTCGGATCAATACGGCTGTTTTTTTCTAAAAATGTCAATATCTGTTCTCTCATTTTTAAGCCTCCTTCTAATCGAACACCTTTTCCAGTTCCTCCTTCTGAGGACGGTCCAGGTATCTCTTTTTTCCCTGATTATAAATGATACGGTCATTGCCATCGTTCGTTCTTCCGATCACGGCTGCGTGAATCCCTTCACGTTCCAGCACGGAAACCAGCCCAAATCCGTCTTCCACTGCCACAAGAAGTGCCCCGGTGGAATCGGTATAGTAGGGATTCAGGTCAAAAAAACTCGCAAATCTCCACAGTCTCCTGGCGGATCGATATTTTCCGAAGATCAATTTCCATACCTGCATTTATCTGCTCCAGCATATTCCAGAGCCCGCCTAATACCCCGCCTTTTCCAAGCGGGTAAATGGCGGCAGCACCATACCCTCCTGAGATCTGGTACTCTCGCTCTGTGGACAGATAACGGGTAAACCCTGCCGCATCACGTATCATCACGGACGGAAAACGGCTGGACAGCTCTTCTGCCCTGCACGAAGCAAGGGCGGAAGTGCCTTTTAATGCTATCCATTTTGTCAAAACAAGATCCATAGTTTATATCCTTCTATCAACTTTTTACTCAATAACAGCTCCGTTTGTCGGGTCATCCGGCAGTGCCACATCCGGTGTGGAACTTCCATCTCCACCCTGCGTATTGTCTGCTGCGGAATCGCTCTGTGCCTGTGATTCGCTCTGCTGCTGATCCGCTGCCTGTGATTCACTTTGTGTCTGATCCTGTGCCTGTGACTCACTCTGTGCCTGATCCGCTGTCGCTGTACTTGTCTGTCCGTAATTTCCGCTTATGATCGCCTGAACCTGATTCAGGTCATTGTTTGCGATCGCAGACTGGATCGCCGCTGCCACAGTCGGGTTATCCGTATTTACTCCGACATCATAGCAGACCGGCGTTGCCTGATACGTACTGGAGTTCACCTGTTCTTTTGTCGTCTCACCATTTTCGGTAACATATTTCCACAGAACTGCGGTAAGCCCCTGCAGTGCTCCCTGTGTCTGGCTTAAGTAGCCGACCGGCTGATCCGTGGCATAGAGTGCTACACCATCCGCAGTCGTTGTTCCGGTTGTCTCGCTGACATATTCTACCGTACGATTTGGATCTCTTGTCTCATGGCCATAGATCGTGAACGTCAGCTCACCGCCGTAAGCATAGCCGGAAATATAAATCGGGTAGTCCGTATTATTCGCAAAACGAAGATCCATCAGCCCTCTGCGATCGCCGCATCTTTGGAAGGATCCACATAAGTAACGATCATGGTATGATTGTGGCGTTCCAGCACTTCCAGTTCTGCATTTAAAACTGCATTGTAAAGTGTTGTGGAAACCTGGCAGATGCCGCCGCCGTAACTGTCCACGACTTTTCCGCTCTCATAGGAGGAGCCAGCTCGTAGCCGTTCTCTTCAGTAAACGGAACGACTGCATCCGTTACGGAGAACTCTTCTCCCGGCATCAGGATATGTCCGTTTAACTTCTCTGCACCTGTCTCTACATTTTTGTTTCTGCCTGTGGTCGATCCGTAGTATGTAGTGGCTGTTCCGAGTACATCGGTGATGCTCGCCAGATCCTCCGTTGTACACTCCGGCTCTTTGATATCGGCCGCCAGCTCGATCGTAGTATTTTTGCCGTCCCAGTCAGTTTTGAGATATTTCAAAATCTTTTTGACCGATTTCTCCACATTCAGCTCAATTCCATTCTCGCCCTGAACGACTTCAAAAGCACCATTTTCCGTAGAAAGCTGTGCATCGGTCGGTTCCCGGTTGAAGACATCTTCTTTTTCCTCCAGAACTTTCTGGATGCTGCTTCTGTCTACAGAATAATCTATGTCATATTTTCTGGATTCATTCTCCAGATCCTTTTTGTCTTTGTAACGTTTGATGATGTTGCCGGATTTGCCAAGCTCCGCCGCCTCCTGCACAACCTCTTCATTTGCCCAGGAAAGTCCGAGATCTTTTGCACTTACCACGGTCTCCTGATCATCTACTTTTAAGGTAATGTTCGCCGCTTTCGCTTCGCTCATATCATCTTCCACTGCTTTTTTCGCTTCTTCCTGCGTCATCCCGGAGACATCCACGTCTCCGATATATACGCCCTGGCTGATCGTCTGATCAGAATCTTCGGCAGCCATAACCCCTTTCGGCAAAAAAGCAACTGCACCTGTAACAGCCAGTGCTGCCATCAGTCCTAAAACTCCGATTTTTTTCATAATAATCATTTACCTCCATATCACCTGTGTGATACTTTAAAACATTCCAATAACAGCTGCCAGCGTAGGAAGTACCATCGCGATCACGATCAGTACCACGAGAATCCCGGAAAGAATCCGTTTTGTTTTTTTGTCACGAAAATGCATCATATCAATCACCCCTTATCATTTTTCCATACTGTAATATGATTCTGTCTGTAAGCCTGGAAGCCTGACTTCTCGTCAGCAGATCCAGGGCAACATTCGTTTCTATTTTATGATATTTCATCAAATCATTCAAGTAGACTTTTTGTATTTTCGTCGCCGGTGCATCTTTTCTTACCTTATAAGTAAGTTTTTTCGGCTCAAAGTAAGTTTCGTTTTCCTCAGAAAATGCTTCTGCCAGTTTCTGATACAGCCGGCTCGCCGCATCCGCATCGTCGCACGCACGGTGCCATCTCTCCTCCCGGATCTGATAATGATCACACAGATCACCTAACTTCCGGCTTGGCAGTTCCGGCAGAAATTTGCGTGCGATCGCAAGGGTATCGATCGCCATATCCGGGAAAGTTTTCCCCATGTTTGCCGCGTTTTGCTGAAGAAATCCAAAATCAAAGCCTATGTTATGCCCAAGGATCACGGATTGTCCACAGAATTCCAGAAATTCCGGCAATACCGTGTGGATTTCCCTGCCCTGCTGTGCCATTTCGGTCGTGATCCCGGTCAGCTCTGTGACATGCTCCGGAACCGGAAATCCTGGATTTACCATGCAGTGTAGGTCTCCGTCACTTCCATATCCCGGACTTCACCGCACCGATCTCCAGGATCGCATCTTTTCTCGGGCTCAGTCCCGTCATTTCTAGGTCAAGTGCCACATAATCTCTTATCATGCCCTTTCCTCTTCCTTCCGTTCCAGAATCCGATACGTTTTTGCATCTTTTGTGAGCGGATCTCGCCTTTTATAATCAAACAGCGTCCATTTTCCCTTCGAATCGACCTCAACGTGCGTCATATTCAGGATCTGTTTCCAGCTGTAGCCTTCGTAGTCTTTCAGATAACGTTTTTCCTCCGCTTCTTTTCTGAAAAATTCCTGGATCTCGCTCTTATATCCTGAAAGATCCGCAGCCCAGGACGGACGGCTCTTGCTCTTTTCCCTCAAGTAAAGATCCATCAGAAGATCATCCTCATATTTCGGTGCATGTTCTTTCTTCACATAGGAAAGAATAAAATCGTGCAGAATATCAAAGCGTCCCATGCGTGAATGTTTCAGGCCGTTCAGCTCGTTTTCTTCATAATATTCTGCCAGTGCCTCGTACATGGCAAACGGTGTGTCAAACTCCGCCTCCAGTGCCAGCATTGTACAGCGGAACTGACAGCTGTTATAGTAAACCTCAACCATCTCTTCTATGCCTTTTAAATAGATGACTTCATCGTAAGTCAGCCAGTTTGTCGATAAAACCTCGTACATAGGGCGTGTATGGTAAACGATTCCATATTCTCCTGCCTTCTCATGCATTTTTGAGCCTTTTAAGACTTTCAGAAAGCCAAGCTGGAACTGCTGCGGCCGCAGGCGGTAGACATCGTTGAAAGATTTTTTGAAGCTCTCCAGATTCTCATACGGCAGCCCGGCGATCAGATCCAGATGCTGATGGATATTTTCGGCACTTGCCACCCGCTGCACTTTCTGTGTAACCATATCAAAATCCATTACACGGTCAATCTCATGGATGGTCTGTATGTTTGTGGACTGCACACCAATTTCGAGCTGGGCAAGTCCCGGCCGAAATGTGGCAAGCAGATCCATTTCTTCTTCATTTAAAATATCTGCCGCAATCTCAAAATGGAAGTTTGTGATGCCATTGTCATGCTCTTTGATGTAACGCCAGATTGCCATGCTGTGTCTGTGATTGCAGTTAAACGTCCGGTCCACAAACTTGACCTGCGGCACTTTATGATCCAGGAAAAACTGCAATTCCTTCTCTACCAGCTCCATGCTTCGAAGCCGCACCCGCTTATCGATCGAAGAAAGGCAATAACTGCACGAAAACGGGCAGCCTCTGCTCGTCTCATAATAGAGAATACGATTCTCAAACGGCATCATATTTTCATATTCTTCATATATAAAAGGAACTTCATCCAGACTGATTGGTGCCTGCGGCAGTCCCTGACTGATCTCCCCTTTCGGGTCTCGCCATACAATACCATGGCACTCGTCCAGTTTGTTCACCGCCTCTTTGCCATATATCTGGTAAAGTCCGGCAAGTTCACAAAAAGTCCGCTCACCCTCGCCTTTCATAATGCCGCGAAATTCCGGATGCTTCGCCAGAAATTTCTCTGCATCATAGGAAACCTCCGGTCCGCCTCCCCAGATTTCCAGATCCGGCAGAACCTTATACAGATCTGCTGCAATATCCTGAACAAACTCCAAATTCCAGATATAGCAGGAAAATGCCACCACATCCGGCTTTCTCTGATAAATATCCATCAGAATATCGTCCTGTCGGTGATTGATCGTATATTCCGTAAGTTCCACCTCAATTCCTCTCTTTGCCGCATAACTTTTCAGGCAGTACACCGCAAGATTGGAATGTATATATTTCGCATTGATCGCGACCAGCAATATTTTCATGCCATCCTCCTGATACAGGCAACTCCCTGCACTTCAAGCCGAATGCCGGACATTACCTGATTTGATTAAACTTCCTGTTCATCCGCTCTCTTCCCCCGGATGTTTTTCAACTAAGTATCACGCAAAGAAATACATCTGTCAAGCGGATTCCGTTTTGCCGTGTCTTCCGGCATCCATGTACCCGGATGCTCATCCTCAAAATCCCCCTTTTGCATTGAATCGTCGCAAAAATTTAAACTTTTTATTTTTTTTG
>ENA-OQAZ01000442-OQAZ01000442.1-human-gut-metagenome-genome-assembly--contig:-NODE-442-length-23313-cov-4.545157_pt1 | contig 23313 bp, 23 predicted proteins | sample MGYA00242737_ERZ504531 | MGnify/ENA primary metagenome ERZ504531 (study PRJEB26092, sample SAMD00036244) | human gut metagenome | host: Homo sapiens | study: EMG produced TPA metagenomics assembly of... | reverse complement strand
TCGCTTTTTTGTACGTACCTTTGTCTGTGTAACGAAAAAAGTATGGATAATTTTGCAGCAATAGACTTCGAGACGGCAAATAATGAACGTACCAGCATATGTAGTGTGGGTGTGGTTATTGTGAGAAATGGTGAGATAGCCGATCGGTTCTACAGCCTCGTCCATCCTGAACCGGATTACTATTTGTATTGGAACACCCGTATTCATGGATTGACACAGGAAGATACTGCCCATGCTCCTGTTTTTTCAGAAGTATGGAAACAGGTTGCCCCTAAAATAGAGGGGCTTCCGCTAGTTGCGCATAACAAAGCCTTTGATGAGAGATGTTTGAAAGCTGTGTTCCGTACTTATTGTATGGATTATCCTGATTATGACTTTTATTGTACCTATCAGGCTTCCCGGAAGCTGAAAGGGTTGAGAAACCACCAGTTACATACGGTGGCCGGTTTTTTTGGTTTTGAATTGGAGAATCACCATCATGCGCTGGCTGATGCTGAGGCGTGTGCATGGATTGCCAGACAGATTCTGTGAGTTATAATAAAAGATTTATGATTTCTGAAACCCATGATACAAGAAGATACTTATAAAACCATTACAGACATTGCCGAAGGCATATATACGGAGAAACGGAGTAAATTTATAGCTATTGCCATTCCGGTACGTACCATAGAGGAAATAAAGCAGCATCTTGACACGTATCAGAAGAAATATTACGATGCCCGCCATGTGTGTTACGCTTATATGCTGGGGCATGAAAGGAAGGATTTCAGGGCAAATGATAACGGAGAGCCTTCGGGTACCGCAGGAAAGCCTATTTTGGGGCAAATAAATTCCAATGAGCTGACGGATATCCTTATTATAGTGGTCCGTTACTTTGGAGGTATAAAATTGGGAACCAGCGGACTGATTGTCGCTTACAAGGCAGCCGCTGCCGAAGCAATAGCTGCTGCTGATATAGTGGAAAGAACAGTGGATGAAGAAATCACCGTATCCTTTGAATATCCTTTTATGAATGATATCATGCGCATTGTGAAAGAAGACGAGCCTGCCATCTTGGAGCAATCATATGATATGATTGCCTGATGAGGCTCCGGATACGTAAATCCATGATGGGAAAACTCCGTGCACGTCTGGAGAAGGTGGAAACTGCCCGTATTATTGAATAACTCTGTCGGTACGTCGATATTTTTGGGGCCATATTCACTGCGTTCACAGCAGATGAGAAGAATACGGAATGTGGCTGTAAAATGTCTTCCCCATATCAAATGAAACATATTTGTAATATGGATGAAATATTACAGATATACCGAACCTATATCTTTGCAGCCGTAAACAAAGAAAGTCACATTAATAAAAATGAGAAATACACTTGTAGCGTCTGCTTTTACAATGCTGAGTATTGCAACTGCTTCCGCACAGCTGACTATTCCTAAAGAATATCTGCCGGAAGTACATGGAACGATCCGCGGTAAATATGAACTTCAAACCACTAACGGAATGCAACGGTTCCAGGTACGTAACGCCCGTGTCAGTCTGGACGGGAAGGTTCTTCCGGTAATTGCTTATAAAGCTGAAATAGACTTGTCCGATGAGGGAAGCATCAAGATGCTGGATGCATATGCCCGCTTTGTCCCCAATGATACATGGAATGTCACACTAGGACAGATGCGTGTGCCTTTCACCATAGACGCTCATCGATCTCCCCACCAACAATATTTTGCCAATCGTTCGTTCATAGCCAAACAGGTGGGGAATGTGCGTGATGTGGGTGCTACCGGAGCTTTCTCTTTAAAGGAGGGACTGCCGTTGAAACTGGAAGGCGGACTGTTCAACGGCTCCGGACTCACCAATCAGAAAGAGTGGCACAACACGTTGAATTATTCTGTTAAGCTTCAATTGATGCCGTGGAAAAATTATAACTTGACTTTGAGTACCCAGAAAATACATCCCGATAAAATCAGCATTTATATGTATGATATCGTACTTACTACGAGTTTGATAATTGGCATATAGAAGCCGAATACCTTTATAAAACTTATGCGAAAAACTCATTTGATGATGTACATGCTTTCAACGCCTTTGTCAATTACGACTTGTTTATCAAGAAAGGCCTGTTCCGGAAAATTTCATTTCTAGGACGTTATGACAGTATGGGAGATCATAGTAACGGTAATGCGGATGAAGATGGTAAGCTTTACATTACCGATTATTCCCGCCAGCGTGTGACTGGAGGTGTGACATTAAGCTTTGGAAAGGCTTTTCAAGCGGATTTGCGTCTTAATTACGAGAAATATTTCTATGATAAACTATCTTTGGCAAAAGAGTCCGAACAAGACAAGTTTGTGATGGAATTAATGGTACGGTTCTGAAAAAAGCAGGGGGACACTCCCTGCTTTTTTGCTGTTTGTCCTTCTTGTCTTTTCCTTTTCCATCCCTGCCTTTATTCCGGAACTCACCGGCATATCCGTGATATTTCTTCGGGTAACAGGCTTTTCCTCGACAGGCAGTGCGCCTTCTTCCGCCAAGGAGACAAGCCTATCCCATCTTCTCTTTCATCATATCTTCCAGTTTCAGCAGCTCATCCCTGTATTGTGCAGCTCTATAAATTCCAGCTTCTTGGCAGCTCCTGCATCAGTTTCCGGGTACGTTCTATCGTTTTCTCCATCTGTGGCTTAGTCATATACTGAACAATCGGGTCGGCAGCCGTTGTATCGGAAGATGGCTCGATGTATGCCTTGGGGCCTTGAGTGGTTCCGGCAACTTCGTTGCTGTTGTTGCCCAACAAGGCAGCATTCCGCGCACGCTGTATCTGTTTGGGGGTGATTCCATGCTCTTCGTTATATGCCAGCTGTTTTTCACGACGGCGGTTGGTTTCGTCTATCGTTTTTTTCATGCTGTCCGTCATGCGGTCTGCATACATGATTACTTTTCCATTGATATTGCGGGCGGCGCGTCCTGCTGTCTGGGTCAGCGAACGGTGGGAGCGGAGGAACCCTTCTTTGTCTGCATCCAGAATGGCGACCAAAGACACTTCGGGCAAGTCCAGACCTTCACGAAGCAAATTCACACCCACCAGTACATCATAAACGCCCTGACGTAATTCATCCATGATCTTGACGCGTTCCAAAGTGTCCACATCGCTGTGGATGTAGTTGCAGCGGATGTCATTGCGCAGCAGATATTCGGTCAATTCTTCTGCCATGCGTTTGGTAAGCGTGGTCACCAGTACACGTTCTTCTTTCTCGATACGTTGCTGTATCTCTTCCATCAGGTCGTCAATCTGATTCAGACTGGGGCGTACTTCAATTACCGGGTCCAGCAATCCGGTAGGACGGATAACCTGTTCAACGATAATGCCTTCACTTTCCACCAATTCATAATCGGCAGGTGTGGCACTGACATAAATCACTTGTTTGGCCAGTTCCTTGAACTCTTCAAATTTTAGAGGACGGTTGTCAAAAGCCGACTCCATCCGGAAACCATATTCCACCAAATTGGTTTTTCTGGCCCGGTCACCACCATACATGGCACGTATTTGCGGTACGCTGACATGGCTTTCGTCTATTACAATCAGGAAATCATCCGGAAAGAAGTCCAGCAGACAGTAAGGACGGGTACCTGCATTACGCCCGTCAAAGTAGCGGGAATAATTTTCTATGCCCGAACAGTGCCCCAGTTCGCGAATCATCTCCATATCGTATGTCACGCGCTCATAGAGTCGTTTCGCCTCATACATTTTTCCTTCCTCCTCGAATTTGGCCACCTCTTTCGTCAAGTCGTCCTCAATCTGATGAATAGCTCTCAACTGGCTCTCTTTGGTGGTCATAAAAAGATTGGCCGGATAAATTTTGTATTCATCAAAAGTTGCCAGACGGATTCCCGAAACAGGGTCTATCTCTTCAATGGCATCAATTTCATCGTCCCAAAACATAACCCGGAGGAGATTGTCGCTATATGCCAGGTAAATGTCTACCGTGTCACCTTTTACGCGGAAGTTTCCGCGATTCAGTTCTATGTCGTTACGCACATACAGGCTGTCCACCAAGCGGCGTAAAAATACATTCCTGTCCAGCAGTTTGCCTTTTTTTATCTCGATTACGTTATTATAGAAATCCGACGGGTTCCCCATACCGTAGATGCAGGACACGGAAGACACCACCACCACGTCCTTCCGTCCCGACAGCAGGGCAGAGGTGGCAGCCAGCCGCAATTTGTCAATCTCTTCATTAATGGCCAGATCCTTTTCTATATAGGTGTCGCTGGACGGCAAGTATGCTTCCGGCTGGTAATAGTCATAATAAGATACATAGTATTCCACAGCATTATTGGGAAAGAAACTCTTGAACTCTCCGTATAACTGGGCTGCCAATGTTTTGTTATGGCTTAATATCAAGGTGGGCTTATTGATGTTTTTAATTACATTTGCAATCGTGAAAGTCTTGCCGGACCCGGTGACCCCCAATAAAGTTTGTGCGGGGACTCCTTCCAGCACCCCTTCGGTCAGCTGGGCGATAGCTTCCGGTTGGTCGCCGGTGGGTTGGTATTCGGAAATCAATTCAAAATTCATAATAGCATGTTTGGTTTAATGAGATGTAAAAATACAGTTATTTCCTTAGATATTATCTATTCATCTCTAAAAAATAGACTCTTGTCGACTTTTTAGCATTTAAAAACATGGAAATATTGCATTATTCGGTGGAAAGGCGTAAATTTGCGCAATTATTTGAATAAGATGAAAAAATATATCATTATAGCTCTTGTCTCCGGTACGGTTCTAACGTCTTGTGGAGAGTATAACAAAGTTTTAAAAAGCACGGACTACGAATACAAGTACGAAGCGGCCAAAAGTTACTTTGGCAAAGGGCAGAATACTAAGGCGGCCACCATTCTGGAGGAATTGATTACCATCATGAAGGGAACGGATAAGGCTGAGGAATCACTTTATATGTTGGGTATGACCTACTATAATCAGGGTGACTTCATCACAGCTTCGCATTATTTCACCACTTATTATAATACTTATCCGCGTGGGGTCTATACGGAACAGGCCAGATATTTTTCAGGAAAAGCATTGTTCTAGATACTCCGGAACCTCGTTTGGACCAGTCGAGCACCTATAAGGCTATTCAGGAGTTGCAGATGTTTATGGAATATTTCCCTACCAGTAGCCGTCGGCAGGATGCACAGCAAATGATTTTTGATTTGCAGGACAAGCTGGTGATGAAAGACTATCTGGCTGCGAAATTGTATTATGATTTGGGCTCTTATACAGGAAACAGTACTTATAGCACTACCGGTAACAACTATTTGTCTTGCATCGTTACCGCCCAGAATGCTTTGAAAGACTATCCCTATACCAAGATGCGCGAAGATCTTTCTATCCTGGTCTTGCGTGCCAAATATGATATGGCGAAAGCGAGCGTGGAGGAAAAGAAAGAAGAGCGTATGCGTGAAACGATAGATGAATATTATTCTTTCAAGAACGAGTTTCCCGACAGCAAGTATACTAAAGAAGTGGAGAGCATCTACAAGGATGCCAATAAGTACGTAAAAGAATTTAATGAATAAAACTAAATAAGAAATTATGGATTACAAAAAGACAAACGCTCCAAGTAATACTGTTACCCGTGACATGATGGATTTATGTGCAGACACAGGTAACATTTATGAAACTGTTGCTATCATTGGCAAACGTGCCAACCAGATTAGTGTTGAGATGAAGAATGATCTTTCAAAGAAATTGCAGGAGTTTGCCTCATACAACGATAACCTGGAAGAAGTCTTTGAAAATAGAGAGCAGATCGAAATCTCACGTTATTACGAAAAACTTCCGAAACCGACATTGATCGCTGCTCAGGAATATGAAGAAGGCAAGGTTTATTTCCGTAATCCTGCTAAAGAAAAAGAGAAACTACAGTGATTTTTCATTTGGGGCTGTGCAAAAGGTCTTTACCGCAGGTTACGCAATCGTTCTATTTTGAAACATGAGTCGTTTCGTGTGGAAACTGTATCAAACTGAGTAATCTGTGGTACATTTTGATGCACCTCACATTATATTAGCCCTGTTATGCTGAACGCAGTGAGGAATCTGATAACCATTCACTTTGTGTTTTCAGGTTTTTCACTCGTTTAGAATGATAGGTTGTATGATTAAAATTAAAGAGACTATGATACAACGCATTCAATCTGTTTATTTACTTGTTGTTACCATTTTGATTATTATTTGCCTGTGTAGTCCCGTAGGCTCATACATAGGAAGTGATTATAGTGTTTCCGCTTTAACAAATCTGTGTCTTACTATGGCGGATGGTACTAAAGATTATGCTCCATGGGCCTTGTTTGTGATTTTGCTGGTTGTTGCGGTTCTTGCTTTCGGCACTATCTTCTTGTTCAAAAAACGCATGTTGCAAATTCGTCTGACTATTTTCAGCACCATTTTGTTGATCGGGTATTATGCCACATTGGCCACTTTTATTTTTATGTTGAAAGAAGAGTCTATGACATTTTCTCCTTCATGGACTGTGTGTCTGCCGTTGGTTGCCATCATTTTGAATTGCTTGCCATCCGCGCCATTGGTAAGGATGAGGTATTGGTTAAAGCATACGACCGTTTGAGATAAGCTGAGGGAATTATTATGTATGATATAAAAAGCTGCAAGATTCATCTTGCAGGCTTTTGTATTATGAGAGAGAGTCCTTTTTTTATTTAGTAATATCTATCAAATAACTCAGCCGTATGCCTATAAATGAATGGGCTGATCTTTCGAAGAAATCTCTTTTCGAGTTCTTGTAAAAGTCGCTCAATCCCATGTAGTAACGTCCTTCCAGCAGGAAATGTCCGATACCGGTACTTACTTCCAGACCGGCGCCGGCTGTGATACCATAATCAAATTTATTCTCCACCTCTTTACCGTGTTCCGGTCTTGTTGTAGAAGTAGTCCAGTTTATCTTTTCGTTGTCACCCAGGAAAAAGCCGATTTGTGGTCCTGCATTGAAAAAGACCTTCACTCCCCGGTTCAATGCATCCTTGCCGAATGCCAGATGTGCCATGAAAGGGATTTCCAGATAATTCATGGTGCGGCTGTAAGAATTGCCGGAATCATCTTCTATCTTTTCGTCCCATCCGCGTTGTGAATAGTTTATTTCCATTTGCACGCCACACATCATCTTGAAATATTTCTCGGACATATATCTCATGGTAACCCCCATAGACATGGTGTTCAAGGTGTTCAGTTTGATTTTCGGGTTGAAACTGACGGAACTCATGTTCAGACCACCATTGATGCCGACGGCAAAATTATGACGTTCTTCACCCAACTGTGCAGCTGCCGGCAATGCAAAGAGCAATGCCAGTACAAGCAGCCCGAAGTCTTATACTTTTTCATTATTCAAAATCAAGTTTAATCAGTTCAAAGTCCTTGGTAAAATGAACGAAGAACACTTTACGATTGATAAATCCACCCCAGTTGTTTACGCGTTCAAATTTAAATCCGGTCTGGATAGGGGTGACAGCCACCTTGTCCAGTTTGTCTTCCAGTTTGTTGCCGTATTGGGACAGGCCCTTCAGGAAGAAATATCCTGTATCGAATCCCAGCATACCATATTTAGGGAATGAGTTGAGCATATCCTTGCTGTACCATTTGCGGTAAGCCGATGAGAACTGAACGGCTTCCGGAAATAAATTGTTTGTGTAAAACGAAGAATAGAAATAGGTGTCCAGTTCATAGAAACTGGCCAGATGGTCGTTGGTATAGGTCTGCCATTCCGGATAGCCGAATAACTGCATACGGTAGTCGGGATTGTCACGGGAGGTCACAATCAGTTGTGGTAACAGTTTTATCAATGCCACGTTGGTGCCGGAAGTCGGGATGAATACATTATCCATACTATGGTTCATCGCGCCTTTCAATGATTCCGGAGTAATATTTTCCCCTTTTAATTCGGTAAAAGGAATGCGTTTGGTTTTTAACTCCTCTTTCAGTCCTTTTATAAAATCCACTTTGTCTTTGTCACCATCTTCTGCATCCAGGAAGATAACATTGGCGGTTGTAAACTTGCGGGTAAAATGCTCGTAAACTTCCGAGTACAGATAAGATTGGGGAGTATTTATCTGATAGATGGCGGGATTGCTGAAAACTTCATTCCCTTTGGAGGTAAAAGGTACTACCAGCCGGATATTGTTTTTCTTGGCGAATTCCGCAACCGGTTTCACCTGGTCGGGATAAGCCGGGCCGAAGATAATATCCATGCTCTTCAATTCACTTCTATCCAGAATGTTCTTGATGGAAGAAGTATTGTTATGGGTATCGTATGAGTACAGGTCGATGGATACTCCTTTTTCCTTCAAGCTGTCTACTGCCATCAGGAAGCCTTCATAGTATTCCACCATACGTGTCTGTTCGTCACGGTTGCCCTTGCCGTCTGTCATGAATGGCAGCATTACGGCAGCTTTGATGGTAGATATTTTGCGTGCCTCCTTCTTGCTTTCATTAAACAGCTGGTCGTCCGTGGGGATTACGGCAGGCGTATTATCCACAGGCGTTTCAGTCTTTGTATCCTTAGGATATGGAATACAAAGGAATCTTCCTTTTTTCAGTTTTTCGGTACGCAACTCAGGATTGGCGGCAATCAGTTCGGCTTCTGTGATGCCATACAGGCGGCTGATGCTGAATATCGTTTCCTTGCGTTCCACTTTATGCATATCCCTGCAATTGGGTTTCAGTGGGGTGGAAGTGGTGGCCGGTCTGATAGTCTGTGCGGCTTTCACCTCGTTCATGATTATCTCCTCGCTGTCCGTCACTTTGGCGGGAATTACGATAACCTGTCCGATACGGAAATTCTCCGCGCTCAGTCCGGGATTTGCCTGGCAGATGCGTTGTGCGGTTACTCCATAGCGTTGTGTCAGCTTGTACAAGGTTTCACCCGACTGGATGGTATGGAACATCTGCTGTTCCGTTCCGATGTTCTTTTGTGGAATCTTCAATGTTTCACCGGTTTTAATTTTCTGGTCGCTGCCGGGGTTCATTTTAACGATATCACCGGTAGTGACATTATACATGCTGGCTATGGAATAAAGACTTTGCCCTTTGGTAATGGTGTGCAGGAAATAGCCGGAAGACTGTGTTTGAGCCATCATTCCGGTGCTGCTGGCAGACAAGGCTGCGATAAGATATAATGCTCGAATAAATTTCATTTGCAGTGTGTTGATTAAACTGAGTGGCAAAAGTACAAAAAAAACTGTTTTATTCACATTATATAGAAAGAATAGAAAATATTATTAGGCTTTTTAATTAAATATTTCGTCGGGAAGCATTAATTTTGCAAAGATTACGCAGAGTAAGAAGATTATGAGTGAAGAAAAAGAACTGATTAATGTATACGGTGCCCGTGTACATAACTTGAAAGATATAGATGTTGAAATTCCACGGAACAGCCTGACGGTGATAACCGGATTGAGCGGAAGCGGTAAATCGTCTTTGGCATTCGATACCATCTTCGCCGAAGGGCAGCGGAGATACATTGAGACCTTTTCCGCATATGCCGTAATTTCCTGGGAGGGTTGGAGCGCCCGGATGTGGATAAGATTACAGGACTCAGCCCGGTAATTTCCATCGAACAGAAAACGACAAACAAGAATCCCCGCTCTACCGTGGGGACTACGACAGAGATATACGATTATCTCCGTTTGCTCTATGCCCGTGCAGGAGTTGCTTATTCTTATCTTTCGGGAGAGAAAATGGTGAAATATACCGAGGAACAGATCATCGGCCTGATTCACCGGGATTATCAGGGTAAGAAGATATTCATGCTTGCCCCGTTGGTACGTACCGCAAGGGGCATTACAAAGAACTTTTCGAACAAGTGCGCAAGAAAGGTTATCTGTATGTCCGCGTGGACGGCGAGGTGCGCGAAATTATACACGGCATGAAGCTGGACCGTTACAAGAACCACGATATCGAAGTCGTGATAGACAAGCTGGTCGTATCGGAAAAGGATGACAAACGGCTGAAACAGAGCGTTGCCACTGCCATGCAGCAGGGTGAGGGGCTGATTATGATTTATGATGCCGACACCCGGGAGGTGCGCCATTACAGTAAGCGGTTGATGTGTCCTGTCACCGGACTGTCTTATAAAGAGCCTGCCCCTCATAATTTCTCGTTTAACTCTCCGCAGGGAGCCTGCCCCCGTTGTAAGGGACTGGGGTATGTGAATCTGATTGATGTGGATAAAGTGATTCCCGACAGGAATCTTTCCATTCACGAAGGAGCCATCGCTCCTTTGGGCAAATATAAAAATGCCATGATTTTCTGGCAGATAGAGGCCCTGCTTGAAAAATATGATTTTACGATCAAGACACCGGTCAAGGATATGCCGGATGATGCGATAGACGAAATACTCTATGGTTCGGATGAGCGTATCAAGATAAAGAGCACCTTGATTCATACCTCTTCCGATTACTTTGTAACTTATGAAGGGATTGTGAAGTACATCCAGATGATGCAGGAGAAAGATGCGTCGGCCACTGCCCAGAAGTGGGCGGAACAGTTTGCCAAGACCGATGTCTGTCCCGAATGCAAGGGCGCGCGTCTGAACAAGGAGGCGTTGCATTTCCGTATCCACGACAAGAACATCTATGAACTGGCAAGCATGGATATCAACGAACTGTATGACTGGTTGCAACAGGTCGATCCTTTTCTGGAAGACAAGCAGTGCATGATTGCCGCCGAGATTTTGAAGGAGATCCGTACCCGTCTTAAGTTTCTGTTGGATGTGGGACTGGATTATCTTTCACTGAACCGCACCTCGGTATCCTTTCGGGAGGCGAGAGCCAGCGCATCCGTCTGGCAACTCAAATCGGCTCCCAGCTGGTGAACGTGCTTTATATTCTGGATGAACCGAGTATCGGATTGCACCAACGGGACAACCTCCGCCTTATCAACTCCTTGAAGAAGTTGCGTGACACAGGTAACTCTGTCATCGTGGTGGAGCATGACAAGGATATGATGCTGGCGGCAGACTATGTGGTTGATATGGGACCGAAGGCAGGCCGTTTGGGTGGGGAAGTAGTATTCCAAGGAACTCCGAAACAAATGCTTCAGACAGAAACACTTACCTCTAAGTACTTAAATGGACAGATGAAGATAGAGATACCGGCCGAACGCCGCCCCGGTAACGGGAAATCCTTATGGCTGAGAGGGGCGAAGGGAAACAACCTGAAGAATGTGGATGTGGAATTTCCTTTGGGAAAACTCATTTGCGTCACAGGGGTGTCCGGCAGTGGCAAATCCACGCTGATAAACGATACCTTGCAGCCCATCCTGTCACAGCATTTCTACCGTTCTTTGCAGGAACCTCTGCCCTATGACAGTGTGGAGGGACTGGACTATATAGATAAGGTGGTGAATGTGGACCAGTCGCCGCTGGGCAGGACACCGCGTTCCAATCCGGCCACCTATACAGGAGTATTCTCGGATATCCGGAATCTGTTTGTCGGTCTGCCCGAAGCGAAGATCCGTGGTTATAAGCCGGGGCGTTTCTCGTTCAATGTAACCGGAGGACGCTGCGAGGCTTGCGGCGGTAACGGATACAAGACCATCGAAATGAATTTCCTGCCCGATGTGCTGGTACCTTGCGAGGTTTGTCACGGCAAACGATATAACCGCGAGACGCTGGAAGTGCGCTATAAGGGTAAATCCATAGCCGATGTACTGGACATGACCATCAATCGTGCTGTAGAGTTCTTTGAGAATGTGCCTCAGATTCTGAATAAAATCAAAGTGCTGCAAGAGGTGGGGTTAGGATATATTAAACTGGGACAGCCCTCCACCACCTTGTCGGGCGGAGAGAGCCAGCGTGTGAAACTGGCTACGGAACTGTCCAAGCGTGATACCGGCAAAACGATGTATATTCTGGATGAGCCTACTACCGGGCTTCATTTCGAAGATATCCGTGTGCTGATGAATGTACTGAACAAACTGGTGGAGAAAGGCAATACCGTTCTGGTTATCGAACATAACCTGGACGTGATCAAACTGGCGGATTACATCATCGATATGGGTCCCGAAGGCGGAAGGGGCGGAGGACAGGTGCTTGCTGCCGGAACTCCTGAGGAAGTGGCCGGAAGCAAGAAAGGATATACCCCGAAATTTATAAAAGAAGAATTGGAAAATTAACCGGCATACCAGCAATGAAAGAGAAAATAGCTAAAACCAACGTAGCCCGTCTGCTTGATAAGGCCAAGATAGCATACGAGCTTATTCCATACGAAGTAGACGAGAACGACCTCAGCGCTGTTCACGTTGCCGCCAGTTTGGGCGAGAACATAGAACAAGTCTTCAAGACTTTGGTGCTTCATGGGGATAAATCCGGATATTTTGTCTGTGTCATACCCGGCGAGCACGAGGTGGATTTAAAAATGGCGGCAAAAGTCTCAGGTAACAAGAAATGCGACCTGATTCCCATGAAAGAGCTGCTTCCCCTGACAGGATATATCCGGGGAGGATGTTCTCCCATCGGCATGAAAAAGCATTTCCCCACCTATATACACGAGACTTGCACCGCATTCCCGTACATTTATATCAGTGCCGGTATCCGCGGATTACAGATAAAAATAGCGGCCGATGACCTGATAAAAGAAACGAAAGCAGAGATTTGTTCCCTTTTCACCGAATAAATATGCCAAAAAGAGTCACATTTGTGGCTCTTTTTTTTTCAGATAGACTAAAAGTTATATCTTTGCAAAAAAAGAATACTAACTATTAATTAAATCTTTATCAACTATGTTTGAAGGACAGCCTAAAGGCTTATACGCATTAGCTCTCGCCAATACCGGCGAACGCTTTGGTTATTACACCATGCTTGCTATTTTCACTCTCTTCCTGCAAGCGAAATTCGGCTTTACAGCCGCCACGACGTCAACAATCTTTGCCAGTTTCCTGGCAGGAGTGTATTTCATGCCGCTTATCGGAGGTATCCTGGCCGATAAATTCGGTTATGGCAAGATGGTTACTACCGGTATCGTTATCATGTTTGCCGGTTATGTGCTGCTGGCTATCCCGATGGCAACCAATATCGGATTGTATTCCATGTTCGGCGCTCTTGCTGATTGCTTTGGGAACCGGACTTTTCAAGGGAAATCTGCAAGTAATGGTAGGTAATCTGTATGATGCTCCTGAGTATAGCGCGAAACGTGATACCGCTTTCAGTTTGTTCTATATGGCAATCAACATCGGTGCCCTGTTCGCTCCGACTGCCGCTACTGCCATGACCAACTATGTGTTGGGCAAAGCAGGCTTCAGCTATGTGCCCCAGATACCTTCTTTGGCACACCAGTTCCTGGACGGTACGATAACGGCCGAAGGCGAGGCCACACTGACTGCCATGCAGACCGCACAGAATTTCACAGGAAGTATGGCCGATTTCTGTACTACCTATATTGATAAATTGTCAGAAGCCTATAACTATGGTTTTGGTGTGGCATGTATCTCATTGATTGCCTCTATGGCTATTTATGTTATTTTCCGTTCTACATTCAAACATGCCGATTACAACTCCAAGCAGGCTAAACCGGCCAATGTACACGAAGAAGAGCTGACTCCCGCACAGACCAAAGAACGCATCGTCGCTTTGTTGCTGGTATTCGCTGTGGTTATTTTCTTCTGGATGGCATTCCATCAGAACGGTCTTACCATGACCTTCTTCGCCCGTGACTACACGGCACATGAGGTAACCGGTCTGGATCGCCTTGGCTTCAGCGTATGGAATCTGGCTCTTCTTATTGTAACCGTTTATGCAGGTTTCTCACTGTTCCAGTCCAAGACAGGCAAGGGCAAATTGATTTCAGGCGTTATTGTTACCTTGGCTCTTGTGGTTTTAGGAGTCAATTATGGTACTATGGACCCTACATTGCCTATCCTTCCTCAGATTTTCCAACAGTTTAACCCCTTCTTCGTTGTCGCTCTGACTCCGGTATCACTGGCAGTATTCGGTTCATTGGCAAAGAAAGGAAAAGAACCATCAGCTCCGCGTAAAATCGGTATCGGTATGGTGATTGCCGCAGTAGGTTTCATGTTGCTGGCATTCGGCTCATTCGGTCTGCCTACTCCTGCTGAAGTAGAAGCCAATGGTATTGCCGAGAGCGCGTTGGTTTCACCCAACTGGCTGATCTCGACTTATCTGGTATTGACTTTTGCCGAATTGTTCCTGTCACCGATGGGTATCTCATTTGTTTCCAAGGTAGCTCCTCCCAAGTATAAAGGCGCTATGATGGGACTTTGGTTTGTGGCTACTGCTATTGGTAACTATCTGGTAGCTATCATCGGTTATTTGTGGGGTGATATGCAGTTGTGGATGGTATGGAGTGTATTGATTGTGTGCTGCTTGCTTTCCGCATTGTTCATCTTCTCTATCATGAAGAAACTGGAAAAGGTTGCGAAATAATTCCCGCCTATATTATATATGAAAAAGAAGCCCGCTTAACCAATCAGCGGGCTTCTCTTTTTTTATAAATTACAGAAGAAGGATACGAAAACAGGAACACTCATATCAATCAGTATTCCGTGGAATATGGCCAGGGGAATCATGTCTTTTCCCGAATAACGTGTGATGGATGGCAGCAATACATCCATCGAGTTCACTCCGGCAGCCGAGATAGGAGCCAGCTGTCCGAAATATTTCCGTATGAGCGGAGCACCGAGCAATGCCATCATCTCCCGGAAAATATTGGCCAGTAACGCAATGGTTCCCAATTCGGTGGCCAGTTGTAATCCGATAGACGGTTCTTTGAACTGTGTGATCAGAATGGAGGACAGTGAATAATAGGCAAAGCCGCTGCCCACCGCCATACAGTCGAATACACTCCATTGGCTTAATAGCAGACTGGCCAGTGCCGAGAAAAGCAAGGTTCCCGCAATGGTAGCCATCGGTACCAGGAGCATTTTCAGCCGTAAGCTTTTAATCAGTTCTTTCAATTTCTTATTGCTGCCTATGCTGATTCCTACTTGGAGCATCAGTGCATAAAGCACATACATGGAAACAGAGTGCATGTCATACTGGAAATTATTGACAGCTCCAATCATACATCCTGCACAAAAAAATGCGACAACAACCAAACTGCCTTTCATTGTTTGCCTCCTTTCTTAAAAAACAGATGAAATACCAGGAAAGAAGCTAGCATACTGCCCAAAATGCTTAATGTAGCCAATATAGCCGCCTGCCATCCGAATCTGCCTAAATTGTTAATGATTAAGCTGTTGGAGCCGATAGAGATTCCCAAAACAAACAACAGCAGGAAGATAGTGAGTGATGTACTCTTTTCTATTTTCTGTAAAAACTGCAAGTTGCGCAATACATATCCTATACCGATACCAACAAACATAATAGATATAATAGTAAACATAGCAATCAATTTTTATAGTAAAACATATACAACCCGACGGTTTCACCGAATGAGAACCATCATGCAATATATCTTTCATCGGGCACGTGTGTGGGTAGGATGAAAGTTGGGTAATAAATTACGTGTGAGTGGAAATCTAAACAAAGCCGCTGAACCAATGTACATGCACAATGAAGTGATTACACAGGGGGGTATTTCCCGATGTAAGGTGATGTATGCTGTATGTAGTCTGTAATTGGTTCATATCATTGATTCATTTGCGGTGCAAAGATAATCCTTTTATGTATATTTTCAAAATAAATATTCATAAATCTTCTTCTGTTACCTTTGGACGGATATAGCGTGTGTTTTAACATAGGATCATTTATTGGGAATTTATCTCCGAATTCTGACGATAAAAAATATTCATTAATTGCAGGGGATAAGAACTTTATCTTTTCTGGAGAATTATACTTTTTTCTTGAATTGAATATTCTGTGTAAGTGTTTGTATACTAGTTGTTTATATTTGTTTGAGATAAAAATGAAAATAATGTCATAATTGGTGGCAATTATCTATACACCCTATTGATATTTTTTGTTTCTTTGTAATCTATTTATATACTAACACACCAAAGGAATGGATTACACCGAACAGTTTATCCGGCTGAATTGCAGCTTGATGTCGGATTACAAAATGATGAAGCTGAATGCCGAAATGAAATGCATGGGAATAGGATTATATATTCAAATGATATTGTTCCTGAGAAGGCAACAGGAATACAAACACGATTTTAACGAACTGGATTTGTTGGCTGAACAATGGGGGGCTACAGTGGAAGATCTGCAGCATCTCATTAAAGACTTTAACTTGTTTGTCATAATGGAGGACGGATATTTCCGATGCCTGTATCTGGATGAGGTGATGGGTTATCAGAATAAGCTTTCGGAGCAACGTGCCGCCGCCGGTAGCAAAGGAGGAAGAAGCAGCAAGAAAAAGACTGTGCAGACAGCTGAAAAAGTAATCACTTCTACTGTCCTCACGGCAGCGGATAAAGAAGCGAATGACGATGCAGGCAATAAGGAAAACAACACGGAAAGCAATGCGGAAAACAGTGTAAAATGCATGAAAAACACGATTGAAAAAAGTGATGATGAAAATGTAACCGAAAATACACTGCAATGTATTGATAATGAATGTGTTAATGGGGGTTTACAAGCAAGCTTTAAGCAAAACTTTATAAGAGAAGAAAAGAATAGAGAAGAGAAGAAAAACAACAGTAACAAAGAAAAAGAAATAACTGCTGTTGTTGAACTCTTCAAAAACATAGGATTTGCACCTCGACAGAAATGCTATATCAATGAGATTTTCCCTATCCGGTTCGGGCGGATACACCACGCACGATTCCGGATTTGGAAGAAAGAGGAGTTGGACCGCCCATGGATAAATGCATATCGTATCTTTGTTGAATGCTATTTGCCCCCCAGGTACGCGCCGTTAATCACGGAAGATATGGATCTTTCACGTGTAAGATGCTATATCTTACAGCTGTAAGATTATAAATCTTTCACCTTCATCGTCTGGACATTGCGAAAGAGTTCAGCCGGTCTGTGCGTGGTGGAATATAACCGTCTGCCGCTTGTTTTCACGAATACCGTCTGGGGTATCTCAAGAAGATGCTCAGCAGGGCAAATATCCCGATGGCTACCGGATAGTACAAGTATTCGATAATGCTCAAAGGAGACAGGGAAGCCAGTTTGGCAGCAATCAGCATTTGTGCTCCGTAAGATGATTCCCTGGATGACACACGAGAAAGTATCCAGAATACTTGCACTCTTGCGTTTGTCCACCCTGTAGCGGGTAGCGATATCGTTGGCAAGCGGTCCCACTGTGATGATGGCTATCGTATTGTTGGCTGTGCAGAAATTGGCGATGCTCACCAAAGCCGCGATGCAAAGTTCGGCTCCGCGTTTGCTGTTGACGTGTTTGGTCAGTTTTTGGATGATATAGTCCACTCCGCCATTAAAACGGATCAGTTCCAGCATACCGCCTGCCATCAAAGGTGATGATGATGAGCTCACCCATCCCGGTGATCCCTGTGCCCATGGAGCCGAGCCAGTCGAACAGGCCGATGCTCCCCGTGAACAGGCCGATCACTCCCGTTGTGGCGATGCCCAGTATCAGTACGAGTGCCACATTCATACCTGCTATGGCGGTTCCCAACACAACCAGGTAGGGGAGGATTTTGATCCATTCCACCGACTGGATGTCGTGGGTCGTCATCACGTCCATCCCTCTGAAAATATAGTAGCCGAAAACCATCAGAGCGGCCGGAAGGGCTATCATGAAGTTTACCCGGAACTTGTCACGCATGGCGCATCCCTGGGTACGGGTGGCGGCGATGGTGGTATCCGAGATGAATGAAAGGTTGTCGCCGAAGAAGGCTCCTCCCACCACGATACCTGTCATGAAGGCCAGGTTCATGTCGGTTTTCTCTGCGATGCCTGCTGCCACGGGAACTAGTGCCACGATGGTTCCTACCGAGGTTCCGATGGAGAGTGAGATGAAACAGGCAGCCAGGAAGATGCCTGCCAGCAGCAGATTGTCCGGCAGCAGGAGAAGCGTAAGGTTGACGGTCGCGTCAATGGCCCCGATATCTTTGGCACTTTGGGCGAATGCGCCTGCCAGGATGAAAATCCAGATCATCAGCATGATGTTCTTGTTGCTGCGCCGATGGAATATTGCAGCATTCGCTCATTCAGGCTCAGGCCTTTGGTGATGCATACCGCATAGACCGAGGATACCATGAAAGCAATCGTGATGGGGACTTTATAGAAGTCGTTTACAATGATGGAGGTCACCAGATACAGGCATAGAAATACCAGCAGTGGACTGAGTGCCATAGACTGGCTTATTGGTTATTGGAGTTAATTTTTCACCGTTCATGAATTTGTATTTTATAAAATGAGGTGCAAAGTTACAAAAAGACTTGCTGTATAACAATATATGGGGGAAAAAGGTCACAGCCCCACCTTCGTAACAGGGAAGGCAGGGCTGTAAGGGTATTGGGAAAGTTGGGGATAAAATTGGATTATAGTGTCACGCCTGTCTTGAAGATGGCGATTTCACGATAATTCTTCTTTTCATTGTTTACCGGTTCTCCGCTGGCAACACGGATGATATAGTCTATAAAGCGTTCGCAGGTCTTTTCCATCGGTTCGTTTTCTACGATGACTCCGGCATTGAAGTCAATCCATCCCGGTTTGTTTTTAGCCAGAGTGGAGTTGGTGGAAATCTTCATGGTAGGAACAAACGTACCGAACGGAGTACCGCGGCCGGTAGTGAAGAGCACCATGTGACAGCCGCAGGAGGCGAGGGCGGTGGCAGCTACCAAATCGTTGCCCGGTGCGGAAAGCAAGTTCAAACCTTTCACTTTCAGGCGGTCGCCATAGCCCATAACTCCGTCAACGTATGCTTTGCCGCATTTTTGGGTACATCCCAACGCTTTGTCTTCCAGGGTGGAGATACCACCTGCCTTGTTGCCCGGTGACGGATTTTCGCCCACTGGTTCGCCGTGTGACAGGAAATATTCCTTAAAGTCATTAATCAGGTGTACGGTCTGCTCGAACAGTTCCTTGGTGCGGCAACGGTTCATCAGGATGGTTTCCGCACCGAACATTTCGGGAACCTCCGTCAGTACGGAAGTACCGCCCTGTGCAATCAGGAAGTCGGAGAACATACCCAGCAACGGATTGGCGGTGATACCTGAGAAGCCATCCGAACCGCCGCATTTCAAGCCTACACGCAACTCGGACAAAGGAACATCCTCGCGTACATCGGTCTTGGCTTTGGCGTACAGTTCACGCAGAATCTTCATACCCTCTTCAAATTCATCCCCCACTTTCTGAGTTACCATGAACTTTACGCGGTCTGTGTCGTAATCGCCCAGAAACTCGCGGAAAACATCCGGCTGGTTGTTCTCGCAGCCCAGACTGACAATCAGTACGGCTCCTGCATTAGGATGCAGAATCATGTCGCGGAGAATTTTCTTGGTATTCTCGTGGTCATCGCCCAGCTGTGAACAGCCATAGTTGTGAGGGAATGCCACGATAGCGTCCACACCTTCGCAGTTGGTTTCGCGGCGTAACGCTTCGGCCAGTTGTCCGATGATACCGTTTACACAACCCACGGTGGGGATAATCCATACCTCGTTACGGATACCTACATCACCGTTTTTGCGGCGGTATCCTTTGAACGTCAGGTCTTTCTTCGGGATATTGAGGTCTACGCTGACCGGATTGTAGGTGTAATCCAACAGTCCGGCAAGGTTTGTCTTTATCTGGGTTTCATTGATCCAGCGTCCTTGTTCCACGGCAGTCACGGCATGGCCGATGGGGTAACCATACTTGATGATATTCTCGCCTTGGGCGAAATCTTTCAGTGTCACCTTATGGCCGGCAGGCACGTCTTCCTTCAACGTGATGGCATGACCGTCTACCGTGATGGCCTCGCCTGCTTTTAAATCCGAGATAGCCACCACTACGTTATCAGCCGGATTGATTTTCAAATACTTTGTTTCCATTTCTATTTTTAGTTATCAGATTTACTTTTTATGCGCGTCCAGATAGAAATCCACGTTCTCCACCGCAAGCAAGGTGATGGGCATGTAATTGCATTGCTTCACCTCTTTCTTGAAGATCAGGTGATTGCACAGGCTCTCTACGCCGCTGTATCCTTGTGCGGTAGGTTGCTGAGCAATCAGGAAATCCACTGCGCCCTCTTTCAGACAAGAGACGTTCCGGTGTAATAAATCGTACCCAATCAGTTTGAAATTTTTCATGTTGTGCCCGATGAGATATTCTCCTATAATGTACACTTTCGAGTTGAAAGTGATGCCGCACGTAATCTGTGGGTTCTCTTGGAAAAAGCGGTTCATCAGCGCCTCGTCCTCGTCCGGACGCTTGGCGTAGAGGTTCAGTTCCACTATCTTGCAGTCGGGAAAATGCTCCTGCATATATTTTCTGAATCCTTTTTCACGGTTTTCCTGCTGGTTTGATCCCAGGCGGCCTTCGTTGATTTGTCTGAAGATAACGATTTCTTTGGGACATTCTCCCAACATCATGGCCATGCGGGCGGCAAAGTATCCGCTTTGGTCGGATTTCTGCCCGAAGAATGCCAGCGGGTTCAGACTGGCCACGTTGGAGTCTATAAATATATAAGGTATTTCCCGTTCTTGTAACTTGTCGGTGAATCTGGCCGTCATCTCAGGAATAGTGGGGGCGAGCAATACGCCGTCCGGCTCTTGTTTCAGTATTTCCTCACCGGCATTGATGAAGGAGGAATATTCATATTGGTCATAGTACATCACGGACAGGGTGATGTGGAAATCCGAAAAGGTTTCTACGGCTCTTTTCATCCCCAGTTCCACATCGGTCCAGTAATCGCCTTCCTTGTGCTGTGGCAGCAGGCAGACAAACAGATACTTTTTGTTGGATGCCAATGCGCTGGCATACATATTGGGCTGGTAATCCAGTTGCTTCAATATTTCTTCCACCCGTTTCCGGCTGGCTTCGGATACCCCTGTGCGGCCATGCAATACACGGTCTACTGTGCCGACTGACACATCTGCCAGGCGCGCGATATCCTTGATTCTGATTCTTTCGGGCAGTTTATTCATACCTTAATTATATATATTGTGCTCGTGCACACTGATAATTTATTTTTTTCGATACAAATATATAACAAATTTTTGGTTTTAAAAAAATAAATAGTACCTTTGTGCACGCACACGGATGAATTATTTGAGTGGTCTGTTGAGTACAAGGTTACGATGTGATTCGTCTATGGATATGTAAACCAGTATTTTAATTGGGTTGAAAGTTAAACGAATAAATATATAACAATTTAAAATCACGAAATTATGGGAAAAGTAGTAACCTTAGGTGAAATTATGTTGAGATTGTCAACTCCGGGAAACACACGTTTTGTACAGTCGGATTCATTTGATGTTGTTTATGGCGGTGGTGAAGCGAACGTAGCGGTGAGTTGCGCGAACTACGGTCACGAAGCTTATTTCGTAACTAAATTGCCGAAACACGAAATTGGACAGTCTGCTGTGAATGCATTGCGTAAATATGGTGTGAAGACCGATTTCATCTGTCGTGGTGGCGACCGCGTAGGTATCTATTATCTGGAAACAGGAGCTTCCATGCGTCCTAGCAAAGTAATTTATGACCGTGCCCACTCGGCTATCGCCGAAGCCGATCCTTGCGATTTCGACTTTGACGCTATCATGGAAGGTGCGGACTGGTTCCACTGGTCGGGTATCACTCCGGCTATTTCTGACAAGGCTGCCGAACTGACCAAACTGGCTTGTGAAGCTGCAAAACGTCATGGCGTTACGGTATCTGTAGACTTGAATTTCCGCAAGAAACTGTGGACAAAAGAAAAAGCACAGTCTATCATGAAACCGTTGATGCAGTATGTAGATGTATGTATAGGTAACGAAGAAGATGCCGAACTTTGTCTGGGCTTCAAACCGGAAGCGAATGTGGAAGCCGGTGAAACCAATGCGGAAGGTTACAAAGGAATCTTCAAGGCTATGGCAAAAGAATTCGGCTTTAAATATGTGGTTTCTACCTTGCGCGAATCATTCTCGGCTACTCACAACGGCTGGAAGGCTATGATTTATAACGGAGAAGAATTTTATGAATCAAAACGCTATGACATCAACCCGATTATTGACCGGTAGGTGGTGGCGACTCATTCTCCGGAGGTATCATTCACGGTCTGCTGACCAAACCGAATCAGGGTGCCGCCCTTGAATTTGCTGTTGCCGCTTCTGCTTTGAAGCATACTATCAACGGTGATTTCAATTTGGTATCTGTAGACGAAGTGGAAGCATTGGCCGGTGGCGATGCCAGCGGACGTGTACAACGCTAAATTTGTTTTTTATAGGAACACGAATGACGCAAATAACGCAAATTTTTGATACATGTTTTATTTGTATCATTTGTGTTCCTATCTTTCATTTAAACTAAAATATAACATTATGGCTCGTTTTGATAAAATAGCAGTGTTGGACAAGATTGGTTCAACCGGAATGGTTCCTGTGTTCTACCATAAAGATGCAGAAGTGGCAAAGAAAGTGGTGAAAGCTTGTTATGACGGCGGAGTTCGTGCATTCGAATTTACAAACCGTGGTGACTTTGCTCATGAAGTATTTGCGGAAGTTGTGAAATACGCGGCAAAGGAGTGTCCTGAAATGGCTATGGGAGTAGGTTCTATCGTTGATCCTGCTACTGCCGCTCTTTACTTGCAATTGGGTGCTTGCTTTGTGGTAGGTCCGTTGTTCAATCCTGAAATCGCTAAAGTGTGCAACCGTCGTTTGGTGGCTTATACTCCGGGATGCGGAAGCGTGTCCGAGGTGGGTTTCGCTCAGGAAGTAGGTTGCGATCTTTGCAAAATATTCCCGGGTGATGTATTGGGAGCAAAATTGGTTAAAGGTCTGCTGGCTCCGATGCCTTGGTCTAAACTGATGGTAACCGGTGGTGTGGAACCGACTCAGGAAAATCTGACTTCTTGGATTAAGGCAGGTGTGTTCTGTGTGGGTATGGGTTCTAAATTGTTCCCTGGCGACAAGGTAGCCGCGGAAGACTGGGCGTATGTAACGGCAAAATGTAAAGAAGCATTGGGCTACATTGCGGAAGCCGTGCAAATAAATAAGAAAAAGATCAGCTCATGCCCGCAAGGGTTAGTGAATTAGGGCGTGGGTATCATTTTGTTTAAAGGTGTATATAAAATGGGTAAGGGAAGGTGTGTCAAAATGCGCACCTTCTTTTTTTATGCACAAAGCCCCGACTTTCACAAGCAGGGGCTTTGTTATTACCTAAAGATTTTGTATCTTTAAGCATAACATTTTATACTATGACAAAGATA
>ENA-OQAZ01000441-OQAZ01000441.1-human-gut-metagenome-genome-assembly--contig:-NODE-441-length-23327-cov-2.606466_pt1 | contig 23327 bp, 24 predicted proteins | sample MGYA00242737_ERZ504531 | MGnify/ENA primary metagenome ERZ504531 (study PRJEB26092, sample SAMD00036244) | human gut metagenome | host: Homo sapiens | study: EMG produced TPA metagenomics assembly of... | reverse complement strand
CTTTCCAGATGGTTATGTTCACCTTGTCACAGACAGCAGATACCTTACATCTGAATATGCCATGGAATATCTGGGTGATCTATCTCGGATTTGGCGCAGGTCTTGCGGTATTTATGTTCTGCGGATTTGTAAAATCGATTCCTGTAGAAATCGAAGAAGCTGCGATGATCGACGGATGTAATCCGCTGCAGACTTTCTTTTTGATCGATATCCATATCCTGAAGCCTACCATGATATCCGTAGGTATTCTGGAAGCAATGTGGGTATGGAATGATTACCTGCTTCCAACTCTTGTACTTGATATTAAGAAGTATAAAACAATCCCAATGCTGATCCAGTATTTCCGCGGAAGTTACGGAAGAGTTGAAATGGGACCGATGATGGCAAGCATTATGCTTACAGTAATCCCGATCATCATTGTATATCTGGCAGGACAGAAGTACATCATCAAGGGTGTTGCTGCCGGAGCTGTAAAGGGTTAGAAAAATATAGTATAAATTTGGCGGACAGGTGTTGCTTGTCCGCTTTTTTCAGGTTTGACATTTTGATTGAAAAAAGTAATATTTTTACAAAGTGATTGGGGACGAAATGACAGGAAATAAATAGAAAAAGCTTGCAAATTTTGAGAGTTTCCGTTAAGATATTGCGAAAATGGTAGAAAACATTGAGAAAGGAAAGAAGGTATGTTTCAGACAATTATTGGGCGGTCAGCTCATTTATGTACAGCAAACTTCTGGTGATTATGCTGATCGGAGCAGGTTTATATTTTACAATCCGGACAAGATTTCCACAGGCGCGTTTATTTAAGAGAGCCTGTGAGTCCGTGATGGAGAAGCCGGACGATAAAGAGGCAATCTCATCATTCCAGGCATTGATGGTTTCAACGGCATCGAGAGTAGGAACAGGAAATATTGTCGGGGTGTCATCAGCAATCTGTATTGGGGGATTTGGTTCTGTATTCTGGATGTGGGTGATTGCGATCATCGGAAGTGCGTCAGCTGATTGAAAGTACGCTGGCACAGATTTATAAGAAAAAGGGAGAGGATGGGAAATGCTATGGTGGTCCGGCTTATTATATCGAGGCGGCGCTGCATTGCAGACCACTGGCAATCGTGTTCTGTATTGCCATGATCATGACGTATGCATTTGGATTCAATATGCTGGCATCCTATAATCTGCAGTCTACATTTTCCGGATTTTCTTTTTATGATCCGAAGGTAAGCCCATGGATCATTGGCGGTATTCTGGCAGTTCTGACCGGATGGTGTCTGCTTGGCGGCGGTAGCCGTATTGTAAAGGTGACATCGATGGTTGTGCCGGTGATGGGACTTGCATATATCGGGATTGCGCTGATTGTGGTTATCATCAATATCCGCAATGTACCGGAAATGTTCCTCCGCATTTTTGAGGAAGCGTTTGATTTCAAGGCAATTTTCGGAGCGTTTGCGGGTTCTGCTATGATGCAGGGAATCCGCCGGGGGCTTTATTCCAACGAAGCCGGAATTGGTTCGGCACCGAATGCATCTGCTTCTGCAAATGTCAGTCATCCGGTCAAACAGGGACTGGTTCAGATGCTGTCTGTCTTTATCGACACACTTCTTCTTTGCACGGCAACGGCGATGATGTGTATGTCGTCTGGCATTGATCCAACCAGGGAGATGCAGGGGGCACCGTGGGTTCAGGCATCTCTTCAGGAATCCCTGGGACCTTTGGCCCGGTATTTATCACGGTGGCTATGGTATTTTTTGCGTTTTACAACATTGCTTGGAAATTGTTTCTATTGTGACAATCTTCTGACCTATATCCATAAAAAGGAACCGGGAAAAAAAATTTATGCGCGGATTCCGCCTGGTATCGGCATTTGTTGTATTTCTGGGGGCAGGTATGGAAATGTCGCTTTTGTGGGATCTTTCCGATGTACTGATGGGCGTGATGGCACTGATCAATATTCCGGTGATCCTGATTTTGTCCGGGACGGCATTTAAGGCAATCCGGGATTATGAGGATCAGTTGAAGCGGGGAGTTAATCCGGTGTTTAAAAGTGCAGATATTGAGCTGGAGCAGAAGACGGATTTCTGGAATTAGGGAATCTGCGAGAGTAGTTCGGAAAATGATGGAAGGCTGTGAATTGGATTTGACAAAAGTTGTTTTGTGATAATTTGGCGTGAAATCCGGCTTGACAAATTTTGAAGGATACGGTAGTATGACAAAAGAAGAGAAAATTACAGGCTATGAAGAGAACAAGTAGCAGATGACAAGGCTCAGACAGAAAGTAACCGGTTGATGAGAGGTGCACGAAGAGTCAGATGTGAATACATCTTGGAGCTTCACACCGAACGCGCGGAAGCGCAAGTAAGCTGTGACGGAGTGGCGGACGTTATACCTGCTTCGGTAATGTTAGTTACTGACTGAGGCATTCGGTGCGAGCCGGATGTGAATTAAGGTGGTACCACGAGAGAATATACCTCGTCCTTAAAGGCTGATTGGCCGGAGGACGAGGTTTTTTGTCGGAAATTTTTGAAGGGTGGTTTAAGGGGGACGCCATCCGGAATCTATTTCTATTTGTCTGCGGGTTCGGCGACTGATACTTCTAAGATTTTGAAAATTTGTTAAGGGCATGATTGAAAATCCATAACTCGCTGCGCTCAGACAGATGGATTTTCAATCATAACACAAATTTCCAAAACCTAAGAAGTATGAGCATCCGCCTGCACATGCAGTCAAATAGAAATGGATTCCGGATGGCTGACATCCTTGAAAAACTTCGAAGAGTTCCGGACAGGGACGCATCCTTCTTCCGGCGGAGAAGATTGGCTGTGAATAAGATAAAAAGATTGGTAAGAGAAAGGAAATTAGGAAAATGGGTATTTATGAAGAGCTGCAGGCCAGAGGATTGATTGCGCAGGTTACGGATGAGCCGTTAATTAGGGATCTGGTGAATAATGGGAAGGCTACGTTTTATATTGGGTTTGATCCGACGGCGGATAGTCTGCATGTTGGACATTTTATGGCACTGTGCCTGATGAAGAGACTGCAGGAGGCTGGCAATAAGCCGATCGCTTTGATCGGGGGCGGTACTGCTATGATCGGGGATCCGTCCGGTAGAACAGATATGCGTCAGATGATGACACCGGAGACAATCCAGCACAACTGTGACTGCTTTAAAAAGCAGATGAGCCGTTTTATTGATTTTTCAGACGGGAAAGCACTGATGGTTAATAATGCGGACTGGCTGATGGATCTGAATTATGTGGAAGTACTTCGTGAAGTCGGAGCACATTTCTCCGTAAATCGTATGCTGACTGCAGAATGCTACAAACAGCGTATGGAAAAGGGACTGAGCTTCCTTGAGTTCAACTACATGATCATGCAGAGCTATGATTTCTATATGTTATACCAGAAATACGGCTGTAATCTTCAGTTTGGTGGAGATGATCAGTGGAGTAACATGCTTGGTGGTACAGAGCTGATCCGTCGTAAGCTTGGTAAGGATGCAAGTGCGATGACAATCACACTGCTTCTGAATTCAGAAGGAAAGAAGATGGGTAAGACACAGTCTGGAGCTGTATGGCTTGATCCGGAAAAAACTTCTCCGTTTGAATTCTACCAGTATTGGAGAAATGTGGCAGATGCAGATGTTCTTAAATGTTTACGTATGCTGACATTCCTTCCGCTTGAGCAGATTGATGAGATGGACAAATGGGAAGGCGCACAGCTTAACACAGCAAAAGAAATCCTTGCGTTCGAACTGACAAAACTGGTTCACGGCGAAGAAGAAGCTACAAAGGCACAGGAAGGCGCACGTGCACTGTTCAGTTCAGGAAATGCAGCAGATATGCCGACAGCAGAGCTTTCTGATGAAGATTTTGCAGACGGGTCTGTCGATATCCTGACACTGCTTCACAAGAGTGGACTGGTTGCTTCCAAGTCAGAAGCACGCCGTGCCGTACAGCAGGTGGAGTTGCCGTTGACGGAGAAAAGGTTTCCGATATTGCGACAACATTTGCAAAAGCAGACTTTGAAGGTGAAGGAAAAGTTGTAAGAAAAGGAAAGAAGAATTTCCGTAAAGTAATCGCAAAATAAGAGGACAAAAAAATGAGTTTTACAGAAATAAAAGCAGAAGAATTGAAGGATAATCCATTTGACCTGATCGGAAAACAGTGGATGCTGATCACAGCAGGAAATGAAGAAAAATGTAACACCATGACAGCAAGCTGGGGTGGTGTTGGAATTATGTGGGGCAAGCCGACTGCGACAGCTTATATCCGTGATTCCCGTTATACCAAAGAATTTGTGGACAGAGAAGATTATTTTACACTGGCATTCTTTGGAGAAGAGCATAGAGAAGCGTTAAATCTCTGTGGAAGAGTTTCCGGAAGGGACGAAGATAAGATCAAAGAAGCCGGTCTGACACCATATTATGTAGATGGAACAGTTGCGTTTGAAGAAGCAAAAATGATTTTTGTATGCAAGAAGGTTTATGTACAGCGCATGGGAGAAGAAAATTTTGTTGAGAAAGCAAATCTTGACAAATGGTATGCTGACAAAGATATGCATAACATGTATATGGGAGAAATTAAGAAGATTCTTGTGAAAGAGGATTAGGCTATGTGTAGTAGAATACAGAGGCTGACTGTAGTTCTGGCCTCTGCATCACCGCGCAGGACAGAACTGCTGGAACAGGGAAATATAAAGCATGTAGTCATGCCGTCACACAGTGAGGAAGTAATTACATCCCAGGTTCCAAGCCAGGTTGTGGAAGAACTTTCTGCGCAGAAAGCAGAAGATGTCTACCAGCAGTATGAAAAGAAAAATGCAGGGGATTTTCTGGTGATCGGTTCGGATACGGTGGTTGCAGCAGATGGAAAGATTCTCGGAAAGCCAAAGGATAAAGAAGAGGCATATCAGATGATTTCCATGCTTCAGGGAAAAGCGCATCAGGTTTACACCGGTGTTACGCTTCTGATAAAGAAGGATGGGAAAAAGATCCGGAAGACATTTCATGAATGCAGTGATGTGCATGTATATCCGATGTGCAAGGAAGAAATCCGGGAATATATTGCAACAGGAGAGCCGATGGACAAGGCAGGAGCCTACGGATCCAGGTGCATTTGGCATGTATATCCGTGGGATTGAAGGCGATTATAATACGATCGTGGGTCTTCCTCTTGCGAGAGTTTATCAGGAAATGAAGGAATATATTTATTAAAAAAGAAACTGGGAGAGATGACTTGTTGGAAAAGTCATCTCTCCCGGTTTTTTAGGAAGAAAAAGTTTTATTTCAGATACTGCACACTGTATGGTGGCATTTCGAGCTGGCCGTTCATCTGGATTTCATTTCCGGTGAGCAGATCAGTCATAGTTCCCCCGAGTTCGCCGTTGTGTGCGGTAAATGGTGTATCCGATGCGTTAATTGCAACCAGCATCCGTTCATCATCTGTTTTGCGCTCAAAGATGAGCTGATGATTAGTAAGGACAACATTGCGATAACTTCCATGGCAAAGAGCATTGCTTCCGGTTCTGACATGGATCATTTTTTTGATCTGTTCAGTCAGTGCATTCGGTTTTGGCGCATCGAAGCATGGGCGGAGAGCATAGTCATTGTCCGGAGCTTTTACTCCTTCCTCACCCCATTCACTTCCATAATAAATGCAAGGAACACCCGGCATACCAAGAAGAAGACCGTAAGTCAGCGGCAGGTGGTTCTTGTTGGTCAGGATGCTTGCAATTCGGGTCACATCGTGGTTGTCAACAAAAGACATCAGATGTTTTCCACGGTAAATGCACCACTGTTCCGGTCCGTACTGACGGTTCAGAGAGTGCGCGATCTCAAACATGTTCATGCTGTTGAAGCTGGAATAAATGCCTTTATAGCATTCATAGTTGGTGCAGCTGTGCAACATTTCGTCATTGACGATCTGATTGTAATCCCCGAAGAGAACCTCTCCGATCAGTGCAAAGTCAGGTTTTAATTCCTGACAGAAACTGCGCAGACGTTTCATGAAATTGCGGTCCAGGCAGTATGCAACATCAAGCCGGAGACCGTCGATGTCAAATTCATCGATCCAACCCTTTACACATTCCAGAAGATAATCTACAACAGCAGGATTGGCAAGATTCAGTTTGACCAGTTCAAAATGTCCTTCCCATCCTTCATACCAGAAACCGTCATTGTAGCAGGAATTACCGTCAAAATTGATGCAGAACCAGTCTTTGTATGGAGAATCCCATTTCTTTTCCAGTACATCTTTAAATGCCCAGAAGCCACGTCCTACGTGATTAAACACACCGTCAAGGACAATTTTTACATTGTGTGTATGGAGATCTTTGCATACTTCTGCGAAATCTTTATTGGTTCCGAGACGCAGTCGATTTTTTTTATAATCCCTGGTGTCATAACCATGATTATCTGATTCGAAAATTGGATTTAATAATATAGAAGAGATACCTAAGGATTCCAGATAACTGCTCCAGTCCTTTAATTTTAAAATCCGGGATACGGTTTTGCCGTCATTTGCGGTCGGAGCGCCACAGAATCCAATTGGATAGATCTGATAAAAAATTCCTTCATAAGCCCACATATTCTAGTACCTGCCTTTTAGTCAAAATTTGGATAAAAATCCCATATATCTATTGTATCAGATAGAGTCAAATGATGGTATACTATTTAAAGCAAAAGTGGAATTTGTAAAAATGTAATGATATGGTAATGTTTTTGAAAAAAGGAGAAAGGGAAGCTATTTTTTTTGTTGCAATTTATAGTTGCTTTTATTATAATTTATAGTGCGTGAAAAGGTATTTGTGCATAATAATGCACAAATCATGGAGAGAAAAATGTGGCAGTTTATACTAGGAAGTACAGGATTTATTCTGTATTTTATTTATGATATTAACAGTGTTCGTATGAAGAATGCCGTATTACAAAAATTTTTTGCAGTTGGGAGTATTCTCGTTGTAGTATCGCTGATTGCAGAGCTTTATGCAGCATGGGGGAGCTGCCATCGGAAGATTGGAACAATGACCGGATTTGGATTAGGAGGACTCCTTTTCTTTTGTCTGCTCATTTATACGTTGTTTTTTGCGCTTCCCTTTGAAGAAACCTATTGTGAAGAAAATAAACTGCGTGCGGCTTATACGGAAGGTATGTATGGATTGTGCCGCCATCCTGGTGTTTTATGGTTTGCGGGAGCGTATCTGTGCATGTGGGGAATGGTCGGTGGATGGAAGCATGGGATTTATTTTTTACTTATGATTTTCTGGAATTATCTGTATATTATTTTTCAGGATCTGTGGACATTCCCACGGACATTTTTTAACTATAAAGAATATCAGCAAAGTACGCCGTTTCTGATACCGAACAGAAAAAGCATACTGGTGTGCCTGCGTACTATCAGAAAAAATGATTGATCTGGAGCGGACAGTCTATGAATTTAAAAGAAAAATTAAAAAAACAACAGTATAATGAAATATGGCAGCAATACTGTGGATTTCTGGATCTGTCGATGGATGGCTACATGAAAATCCAGCGGCGCTGATGGAAGAACAGATCCAGCTGTGGAGTAACTGTGGACTTGGACAGTCGATTTTGAAAGGAAAACATCCCCGAAATCTGGATGAATTCCGTAAAATGGTACACTGACGGAGTATGAAGATTATGCAGATATTCTTTTGACCAAGCAGCCTGATATGCTTCCTGGGAATCCGGTGATCTGGATTCAGACAACCTGGGAAGGCGGGAAACATCCGATTAAGGTTGCGCCGTATACAAGAAGTATGCTGGATACCTACCGGAATAATGTGACAGCATGTCTGATTTTATCGACCAGCAGGAAAAAGGGATCTTTTGATGTTGCATCTACGGACAAATTTCTGTATGCGCTGGCACCGCTTCCGTATGCTACCGGACTTTTTCCACTGGCACTCGGGGAAGAAATCGATATCGAGTTCCTTCCGGCAGTAAAAGATGCTGTGAATATGAGTTTCAGCGAACGAAACAAGCTGGGATTTAAAATGGCGATGAAAAAAGATCTGGGATTTTTCTTTGGCCTTGGAAGTGTGGCTTATGCAGTAAGCCTGAGCCTTTCTTCGCTGACCGGTGGCGGTGGTATCCAACTATCAAGTCTTCTGAAATGCAGACCGCATATGATTTTCCGCCTGATACAGGCAAAGTACCGCTGCAAAAAGGAGAATCGGAAATTACTTCCAAAGGATTTATTCCATTTAAAAGGGTTCATGGTAGCAGGGACGGATAATCAGTGCTATAAAGATGATCTGGAAGAACTCTGGGGAATCCGGCCGATGGAATTGTTTGCCGGTACGGAACCATCTATAATGGGGACAGAGACCTGGACGAGAAAAGGAATGTATTTCTTCCCGGATACGGCATTTTATGAATTTATCACAGAGAAGGATATGTTGAAAAATCATGAGGATCCGTCTTATGTTCCACCGACATATCTGATGGATGAAGTCCGACCGGGAGAAAAATATGAGCTCGTATTTACGATTTTGAAAGGCGGTGCATTCGCGAGATATCGTTGTGGTGATATGTACCGGTGCGTTGGACTGGAAAACAAGGAAGATGAAACACAGATCCCACGTTTTGAATATGTGGACAGGGTACCATGGATCATTGATATAGCAGGATTTACAAGGATTTCAGAAAATGGGATCCGAAATGTTATTCGTCTGTCAAAGCTCCCGATCACAAACTGGGTTGCGGCAAAAGAATATAATGAAAAGAACCGCCCATATCTGCATATGTATGTAGAACTGGAACGGGAATCCTTGCTGAACAGTGCCATGAGCGCCGATATTTTAAAAGAGTTACTGAGTACATATTTTAAATATATTGATCAGGATTACCGTGACTTGAAGAAAATATTGGGAATGGATCCTTTGCAGGTTACAATTTTTACGTGCGGAACATTTGAAACTTATGAAAAACAGACTGGAAAAAAACTGCATCAGATGAATCCTTCTTATTATGATTTGAAGGCGTTGCTGGAAGTGCAGGAATGTTTGAACAAAGTGAGATAAGAGGGAATTATGGGAACCTATGGATATATTTCAATCATAGCAATGGTGTGCTATGGATTTATGCTGCTGATGTTTCTGACAGCGAAGCGAAATAAAATTGTAAATAGCTTTCTGGTTGTGTTGGTTGGACTGCTTTTCTGGCTGGAGGATCGGCATTTATGCGTGTCCATCTGTGGCCAAATTATGAATTCTGGTATCAGGTTTCCCTGCTTGGAATTTTACTACTGCCGTATGCATATTATTGTTTTATTCTGGCATTTGGCGGGGTGAAAAAAGGTCTGCCAGGGAAAATATATCTGGCTGTTATGCTGATCTGTTTTGTGGTAAATATCCGGCATGGGGTATTCCTGGGATGCCCGAATGTGGTGGAAAAGAATGGGCTTCCTACTTTTGTGTATGAGATTAAACCTACTATATTAGTACTCTTTTTCCCGGCTGGGATTTTTTTGATTTATCTTTTCCTTATCCTTGTGCGGATCTGCAAAGCAAATCCCAATATGAAAGTACAGTATGAACCGGTCATGGCAGGGGTTCTGGTGTTGTTTGCAGGGAATATGTTGCTTGGAATACCATTTTTCAGTGGATTTCCGATTGATATTTTAAGTGGTGTTGTAAATGTATTTTTCCTGTTTTATGCACTGATCCGCAGACGTCTGTTCCGGCTGCAGATGCTGGCATCGCCCAGTCTGTGTTACGGTGTGGGATTTTTGTTTTCTGTTATTGTATTTTTGAATGTAATTCCATATCTGCAGAAAATCTTCCATATACAGATGAATAAGAATACAACGCTTTATGCCCTTGCTTTTGCAATTGTGTTTCTGGTGATTTATGCGCTGTTTACTTTTTTGTGGAAGCTTCTGGTACGCAGTGTGTTTGTCAGGGAAGAAAATTATCAGACAGAAAAAATCAGGGAGTTTAGCTCTGCAATTTCGAAGACGCTGGATTTAAATGAAATTCTGGACAAAACGATCAGTGTCATGAAAGAACTGATGGATGTTGGAAATATCTATATTTGTATGCAGGATGCACCGGGACAGCCATATCGGGGAGTGGCAAGTGATCAGCACTGAATGATCTGACATTTACGATGGAAGAAGAAAACCCGATGATCCAGTGGCTGAAAGAACATGAAGAGCCGATCATTTACCGGGATTTCCGTTATACCGTGGAGTATAAGTCGATGTGGGAGAGTGAAAAACACCGGCTGGATAAGAAGCATATCCGTTACTGTGCAGGGATGAAAGACGGAGAATGCCTGGTTGGTGTGATCCTGATCACAGATGCTTCGGCAAAAAAACGGCTGGTATATGATGAGGTGCAGCTGATCTCGTCTGTTACGTCGGTTGCATCGATTGCGATTAAGAATTCAAGATTGTACGAGAGAGCCCGCCAGGAGGCCAGAACGGATGAGATGACCGGATTGCTGAACCGGAAGTATTTCTATGAAGTGCTGAATGAAGAGCTTGAGAAAAACAGGGAGGCATCGCTGGCACTTGCGATCATCAATGTAGATGATTTTAAATTGTATAATCAGTTGTATGGGGTGAAAGAAGGAGATCTGTGTCTGCAGCGGATTGCAGATATTATCAGAAGCAGTGTCGGAGAAAGTGGATACACGGCTCGCTATGGAGGAAAGGAATTTGCGGTTCTTTTACCGGGATATGATCTTTTTTCCGCCAGAAATATGGTGGAATCTATTGCAAAACAGATTTATGTTATGAATAACCGCAGAACGGATATGAAGCTGAAAGCGGTAACTGTGAGTGCCGGTATCAGTGCGGCTCCTTATGCGGCAAGGAACGTGAAAGAGCTGATGGAAAATGTAGATCTGGCAGTTTATCATGTGAAACATAATGGAAAAAATGGGATCCAGGTCTTTGATATGATGTTTCGGAACAACAGTGAGGGGAACAATACAAGGAATCACACCCATATTTATCAGGAGTATGAGTCTACGATTTATGCGCTGACGGCGGCAATTGATGCGAAGGATCACTATACGTTCAGCCATTCCAACAACGTAGCTTATTATGCAACGTCACTGGCGACGACCCTTGGAATGAACGAAGATATGATAGAGATTATCCGGCAGGCAGCACTTCTGCATGATGTCGGTAAAATCGGTATTCCGGAGTATATACTCAATAAAGAGGGAAAACTGACAGATGAAGAATATGAGATCATCAAAGGGCATGTAGAGGCATCGATCGATATTATCCGTCACCTTCCATCGCTGGATTATGTAATTCCGGCAGTCATCGGTCATCATGAGCGGTATGATGGAAAAGGATATCCACGCCGGATCGCAGGAGAAGATATTCCACTGACTGCGCGGATTTTGTGCGTGGCAGATTCTTTTGATGCCATGACATCCAAACGATGTTATAAAAAAGCATTTCCTATTGAAGTGGCACGGGAGAAGCTTCTTCAGGATGCAGGCAGACAGTTTGATCCTGACCTGGTATATAAGTTTGTTGAATGCCTGGATAATGGCAGTATTACACTGGTGAAGGCAGAAGAAACTGTGGACAATCTGAAAGAAATACTGTAGAAAATTCCCACAAAAAAGTGATGAAAATCAGCAAGAAACAGTTGACAAAAGCCTGTTGGTATAATATAATATGCAAGTATGACGTGAGAAGAAACAGTTTGCACCAAAGCCCCGGAGTGAACTTGTTTTCTATAGAATCTACAATGAAAATAATTAGTAAACTGAAATTCATAGGAGGTCAACCAATGAAAACTTACATGGCTAATCCAGATAAGATTGAAAGAAAATGGTATGTAGTTGACGCTGAAGGACAGACACTTGGACGTCTTGCAGCAGAAGTCGCTAAAGTTTTAAGAGGAAAAAATAAACCGGAATTTACACCGCACATTGATACAGGTGACAACGTAATTGTTATCAACGCTGAAAAGATCAAAGTTACAGGAAAGAAATTAGATCAGAAAGTATACTATCATCACTCAGATTATGTAGGAGGAATGAAAGAAACTACATTAAGAGAAATGATGGCAAAGAAACCGGAACAGGTTATCGAACTTGCTGTTAAAGGTATGCTTCCAAAAGGACCTTTGGGAAGAACAATGATCAAGAAACTTCACGTATATGCTGGAGCAGAACATGCTCATCAGGCACAGAAGCCAGAAGTTTTAACATTTTAGTCAGAGGTTTGAAAGGAGGAAATAAAAGTGGCAACAGCTAAATTCTACGGAACAGGAAGAAGAAAAAAAATCTATCGCAAGAGTATACCTTGTACCAGGTACAGGTAAGATCACAATCAATAAAAGAGATATCGACGAATATTTAGGACTTGAAACTCTTAAAGTTGTAGTTCGTCAGCCATTAGTTGCAACTGAAACAGTTGATAAATTTGACGTTCTCGTTAACGTACGTGGTGGTGGATACACAGGACAGGCAGGAGCAATCCGTCACGGAATCGCAAGAGCACTTCTTGAAGCAGATTCTGATTACAGACCGGTACTTAAGAAAGCCGGATACCTTACACGTGACCCACGTATGAAAGAACGTAAGAAATACGGTCTCAAAGCAGCTCGTAGAGCACCGCAGTTCTCAAAACGTTAATTTCTGTTCACAAAGAGATAATCGTTTGGGACGAAAAAATGCATACAAAACCTCAGAAACCATGTGTTTCTGGGGTTTTTCTTTACCCTCGAATCTTTATGGAATGTCTCCCACAATTTTGTTTATGGCATCGATCAGAACCTGGACATCAAGATGAGTGTAGACACGTTCTGTAAGCGTCATAGCTCCAGAATGTCCAACAATCTTCTTGATGGTAGTTTCATCAATGCTGTGTTCTTTCATCATGGAAATTGTAGTGTGGCGCGTACAGTGTGGCGACCACTTAATTCCAATTCATGTTGTAAATGGAGTCTATTATCTGAATGGGAAGTTTGAAGAAGAAAAACAGTTCTGTAGAAACCGGTTAAATGTCAATTATAATCCGGAAGCTCCTAAACCCGAAATGTGGTTGAAGTATTTAAAGGATCTGGTTGAGGAAGAGGATATCCCAACCATTCAGGAATATCTGGGCTATTTGCCGATTTGTAGAGCAACTTTTTATAAGTGATTGAGACAAAAGGAAAACAAATATGTCGAACGTAACTGCATACGAAAAGATGAGAAGAGAAAGAGATGACGCTTTGAATCAGGTGGCAGAAGAAAGACAGAAAACTTTCATGGCAAAAAAGAATTTCAGAGAGGAGATTAATAAGGTAAACAAAAAAACAAACGATATATGAAAAGACTTATAAAATATTTTCTTTTTTTGTGCACTGAATAATCACAAAATTGAGATTCTTTCTTTTTTTTCATACACAGGAAAAGTCTGTGGTACAATATTGAAAGGTATCATTGCTATGCAGAGATTTCTTTGTGAGAATCTGTATCGGAGGAATTAGGATATGCAGTATATATTAGTTGTAGAAGATGATTTTGATTTGAATCAGGCGATCTGTTATTCTTTGAAAAAGTCAGGATATGGAGTTTATGGTGTGACTTTTATGGAAAAAGGGAAGCAGATTTTTTTTGAGAATCAGATAGATATGGTCCTTTTGGATGTGAATCTTCCAGATGGCGAGGGCTTCTCTTTTTGCCAGTGGGTAAAAAAGCAAAGAGAAGTTCCGGTCATTTACCTGACAGCCAGGGATATGGAGGAGGATGCTCTGGCAGGATATGAATCCGGGGCAGAAGATTACGTTACTAAACCATTTTCAATGAAGATTTTACTTAGAAAAATAGAAGTCATTTTAAAAAGAACTGCTTCGGTCAATCGTCTGATTTTTGCAGATGAGTATTTATATATAGATTTGGATCATGCACGAGTAACGGTAAAAGGTAAGGAATGCCCCGTCACACCGACAGAGTGCCGTCTGCTTCGTCAATTTCTTATGAACCGAGGACAGCTTCTGACTTATGATCTGTTATTGGAGCGGTTGTGGGATAATGGAGGACAGTTTGTGGACAAGCACACACTGGCAGTAAATGTGAATCGTCTGAGAGGAAAGATTGAAGATAAGAATCACAGGTATATTTCAAATGTATATGGGATGGGATATCAATGGATTGGCTGATGTGTATCATGATGATAATTTTATTTGCAGCAGTACTGGTATTGTTATGGAAAAACTACCGGATAAAAAAAGAAGCGAAGTTGTTTGCTGAAAAGGTGGAAGATGCTCTGGATGCTATCGTAACAGGAAAAGAATGGAATATGGAAGAGGAATTGGAGGATAACCTCTGGGGAAGAACAGGAACACAATTAGAGAAAGCCGAGCATGTATTTCGGAAAAAAGAAGAAGACGGTTTTCGTGAGAAAGAAAGAGTAAAGGGATTGATTTCTGATATATCCCATCAGACAAGGACGCCCATTGCCAATATTAAACTATACCTGGAACTTCTTGAGGACGAGGAGTTTTCGCAAAGCGGTCAGGAGTTTTTGGGAAAAATCAAAGGGCAGATGGAAAAAATTGATTTTTTAATGCAGAGCATGGTAAAAATGTCAAGGCTTGAAACGGGAATTCTGCAAATACATAAGGAAGACAAAAATCTATACGAAACAATCCGCCACGCAGTTGCCGGTGTGGTTCCGGAGGCGGCGTCAAAGGGGATTGATCTATATGTGAACTGCGAAGAAAATATGATGATTCGTCATGACAGCAAATGGACGGAGGAAGCAATTTATAATATTCTGGATAATGCACTCAAGTATACCGAACCAGGTGGAAAGATCCATATTCAGACAGAAAGACAGGAATTATTTTTAAAGATCAGCATTTCTGATACTGGAAAAGGGATTGCCCCGGAGAGGCAGGCAGAGATCTTTACAAGATTTTACCGTGAGCCGGAGGTGCATGATAAACCAGGGGTTGGGATCGGATTATATCTTGCAAGAACAATCATGGAACTTCAGAAGGGCTACATAGAAGTACAGTCTGAAGTGGGAAAAGGAGCGTGTTTTCGCTTGTATTTACCGGTGAATGAATCGTAACATAACCAACCGATCGGGGATTGTCACAATCTTGTGATAATTGAAAATTGAGACAGGTTTGTGATTTTTAGGAGATATTCTATGGAATATCAAAAGAAGGAGGCAAACCAATGAAAGAATACATTGTAGAGACAAGAAGCTTAAAAAAATACTATCAAATGGGTGAAAATACGGTAAAGGCATTGGATGGCGTAGATTTTCGTGTGAAAGATCAGGAATTTGTTGCCATTATCGGAAAAAGCGGATCCGGGAAAAGTACACTTTTGCATATGCTGGGTGGACTGGATGTGCCAACAGAAGGGGAAGTGTTGGTAGAGGGGAAGTGCCTTCTGGGATTGAAAAAAGAACAAGCTTGCCATGATTCCGTCAGAAGAAAGATCGGGTTTATTTTTCAGAATTATAATCTTGTCCCGGATCTTAATGTATATGAGAATGTCATTCTTCCGGTGGAACTGGATGGAAGAAAGGTTGATGTGGAGTATGTGGATGGGATACTCGAACTTTTAGGGCTGTCAGAGAAGAGGGAAGCTCTTCCTGGGACATTATCTGGTGGACAGCAGCAGAGGGCTGCGATTGCAGGGCGCTTGCGTCGAAGCCTGCCATTATTTTGGCTGATGAACCGACGGGAAATCTGGATTCGGTTACCAGCATGATGTACTTGGACTTTTGAAAATGGCAGCAAAACAGTTCAGCCAGACCTTGATTCTTATCACGCATGACAGAGACATTGCACAGCTTGCAGATCGTATCGTACATATTGAGGACGGAAAGATTGTAGGAGATACCGGGAAGGGAAGTGATTCCTATGCTTAAGAATCCGAATCAGAAAGTGATCAAAAGGATGGCATGGAACGCTTTAAAAGTAAACAGGAGAAAGACCATTACTTTGCTCCTTGCGGTTCTTCTTTCTTCCTTTTTGGTATTTACAATATTCACAGTTGGAGATTCTTATTTTAGGCTTCAGAAAATTCAGAACATCCGTATGTCAGGAGCAGAATTTGATGCAATCATGTATGGAGTGACGGATGAACAGAGGCAAATGTGTGAGAACAACCCGGATATCGTTCTGACAGGTACAGTGGGAGTCTGTGGATGGGTAGAAAAAACAGATCAGGACTCCACCCGAATGTGGGACTGATCTGGGCAGATGATGGATATTGGACACAGATGATGGAGCCGGTCAGAGAAAAGCTGGAAGGAAGATATCCGACAGCTTTGGATGAGATAATGGTAACACAATCCGCTTTAAAAGAATGTGGTTACGAAGATCTTGATGTAGGCGATACCCTTGCTATGTCTTATGGAACAAATGAGGGGATCTTTACAGGGACTTTTCGAATCTGTGGGATCTGGGACGGATATGGACCCAAGAAGCAGTTTTATGTTTCGAAAGAATTCTATGATCAATCGGGGTGGAAGCTTTCGCAGGCAGCTTCAGGTCGTTACCTTATGGATTTTAAGCAAAAAATAATGACAAAAACAGAGCAGAATGCTTTTATCGAAAGTATGAACCTTGGAAAGCAGCAGAATCTTTTCTTTATGGAAGATCTTGGCGCATCGGTTCAGATATTGGCAGGTCTTATTGGCTTGATTGCAGTTACCTGTTTGTGTGCATATCTGCTTATTTATAATATTATGTATCTTTCCGTAGCTGGAAAAGTTCGTTATTATGGTTTGCTTCAGACGGTCGGAATGACGGAAAAGCAGATAAAAAGGATGATGAAAAAACAGATGCTTCTGATCGGATCTGCAGGGACAGTACTTGGATGTCTGTCAGGTGGGATGGTATCCTTTTTCCTGATTCCTGTTGTAGTAAAATCACTTGGAATCAAAAGTGGTTATGTAGGAGCAGATATGGTTCGTTTTCATCCGGTAGTTCTGCTGGCAACCATCTTACTGGTTGGAGTTACTATTTTTCTGGCCAGCCGAAAACCAGCAAAAATGGCAGCAGATATCTCTCCAATAGAAGCGCTTGGTTATTGTCCGACCCACAAAACCGTAAAAGTAAGAAGAGCAGGAAAGGGGAAAGTAATAGCAAGACTTTCTATGGAGCAGTTTACAAAGGATAAGAAAAGAACTGCGGTGGTACTGTTGTCCTTGGCAGCCAGTCTGTCTGTGTACCTTTGCATTGTGACCATGCTGGACAGTCAGGCAGCAAGAACCATAGTGTCAAATTATATGGATACGGATATGGTTATTAAAAATGATACGGCATGCAAAGAAAAATCAGAAGACAGAAGAGATATTCTGGATGAAGCTTTCGTGAAGTCAATCAAAGAAAATGCCGGAGTCTCTGAAGTACATTCTATGATATTTGCCGAGATTACAGTTCCATGGGAACCGGATTTTGCTGAGATGTGGATGAAAGAATTTTATGCAAAGTGGATGAGTACTCCATATAGTAAGGACAAGGACGAGTATCAGAATCATCCTGAGAATTTTGGATCCTCTTTGATCGGAATTGATGAACAGGAATTTGATTATTTAAATAACAGTCTTGAGCATCCGATAAATAAAGAGGACTTCCTTTCGGGAAAAGCATGTATTGTTTATCGAAATGGTTTGGATTTCGCAGATGCTGACGTAATAGGAAAAAATGTGACATGTGCTTTGTATGAAGATCAACAAACGACAAAAACTTTTATCATAGAAGGAGTTACGGACGAGAATTATTATACGGCACTCCTTGGATACCCACCGACGATTATAGCCAGTGATCAGGTAGTGAAAACATTTGCCAATCATCCAATTATATTAAAGACCAGCATAAAATATCACAAAGAATATGATAGAGATACAGAACAAGAAATCATGGCGTTATTAGAAGAAAATGACAATGCAAAAGACTTTTCCTGGGAATCCAAAATCGAAGATGCAGATGAGATTGAAAAAGCACAAGGTAATATGCCGCAACTGGGAATCGGGATTGTGCTGATTCTGGCTTTTATCGGAATCATGAACTACATGAACACCTTTGTAGTAAATGTGCAGAGCCGGATGATGGAGCTTTCGATTATGGAGAGTATCGGGATGACTCCGAAGCAGATTCTTGGAATGCTGGTCAGGGAAGGAGTTCTCTATGCAGGCGGCGCATGGCTTGTTACGCTAACAGTAGGAATGGGAGCTACGTATCTTCTTTATGAATCAATGAATTATCGTGGGATTGCGTTTTCAGTGCCATTACTTCCACTTTTATTTGCAGTGGGAATCAGTTTGCTAGTTTGTACTATGGTTCCAGTCCTTGCTTGGATTATTTTGGAAAAGAATGGAACTGTTGTCGAGAGGATTAAAGGAGTTGAGTGATTTTGGATTTAGATATAGATATAGTAATTGGGGTTTTTGTCTGTTTATAATTGAAAGAACCCAATTTCCACATATAATAAAAGACAATGTGTAAAGAAATGAAGCAGGGAGAATAATAAAATATGAGTATATTAAATGTAGAACATCTGACACACGGTTTTGGTGACCGTGCCATTTTTGATGATGTATCGTTCCGTCTTTTAAAAGGGGAACACATCGGTCTTGTAGGAGCAAACGGAGAGGGTAAATCTACCTTTATGAGTATCGTTACCGGGAAACTTACGCCAGATGAGGGAAAGGTAGAATGGGCAAAGAATGTGCGCGCAGGTTATCTGGACCAGCATGCAGTCCTTCAGAGTGGAATGACGATCCAGGACGTGCTGAAAAGTGCATTTGATCCGCTTTTACAGAAGGAGCAACGGATGAACGAGATCTGTGAGAAGCTTGGTGAAGTAGACGAGGATGAGATGAATCTTCTGATGGAAGAGCTTGGAACGATCCAGGATGAGTTGACACTGCATGATTTTTACACGATTGATGCAAAGGTAGAGGAAGTGGCAAGGGCACTGGGACTTCTGGATCTGGGACTTGACCGTGATGTTACAGATCTAAGCGGAGGTCAGAGAACAAAGGTTCTTCTGGCAAAGCTTCTGCTTGAGAAGCCGGATATCCTGCTTCTGGACGAACCGACAAACTATCTGGATGAAGAACATATTACGTGGCTGAAGCGGTATCTGCAGGATTATGAGAATGCATTCATTCTGATTTCCCATGATATTCCGTTCCTGAATGAAGTGGTAAATATCATCTATCATATGGAGAATCAGGAACTGAACCGCTACGTGGGAGACTATGAACATTTCCAGGAGGTCTATGCAGTTAAGAAAGCACAGCTTGAGGCAGCATACCGCAGACAGCAGCAGGAGATCAGTGAACTGAAGGACTTTGTGGCGAGAAATAAAGCCCGTGTTTCTACAAGAAATATGGCGATGTCCAGACAGAAGAAGCTGGATAAAATGGATGTAATTGAGCTGGCAGCGGAAAAGCCGAAACCGGAATTTAAGTTCCGTTACGGACGGACTCCGGGAAAAATGTTATTTGAAACAAAGGATCTTGTAATCGGTTATGATGAACCACTTTCCAAGCCGCTGAATTTCCAGATGGAAAGAGGACACAAGATTGCGATTGTCGGAACCAATGGTATTGGAAAGACTACATTTTTGAAGAGTGTACTTGGTCTGATCCCGGCAATTTCCGGCGAGTGTGAGCTTGGGGAAAATCTTCAGATCGGCTATTTTGAACAGGAAGTTAAAGGAGAGAACAAGACAACCTGTATTGAAGAACTGTGGCAGGAATTTCCGTCATTTACCCAGTATGAAGTGCGTTCCGCCCTTGCAAAATGCGGACTCACTACCAAGCATATTGAGAGCCAGGTAAGGGTACTGAGTGGTGGTGAACAGGCAAAGGTAAGACTTTGTAAGCTAGTCAACAGGGACACGAATCTGCTGATCCTGGATGAGCCGACCAATCATCTTGACGTGGATGCAAAGGAATCTCTGAAAAAAGCGCTTCAGGAATACAAAGGAAGTATTCTTCTGATTTGCCATGAGCCGGAATTTTATCAGGATGTGGTAAATGAAGTGTGGGATATGAGCAAGTGGACAATGAAAGTATTTTAAAAGTGTTGTGCAGAAGACCTTTCGGGACTATCCTGAAAGGCCTTTTTGTGTTACTATTTATTTAGAGCGTATCATTTTAGTTATTACTTTTTATTTTATAGGAAATTCCGAAGGAACTTCCTATGAAATAAAAGGCACTACGTGCCGGAGATGCGCACTCGCACGAAGATGAAGAATGTCGCAAGCGACTGCGCTCGGCGCGAGAATGTACCGAGGTACATTCTTTTTTACAAAGCCGTTATATAAGCTTTACAGAAGTAAGATAGAGCCTGTAAAGTGCAACGTCTATAATAAAACGTGTTTCAGAAAAGAAAGGATGGGATAATATGCCGTCAACCTATGCACATTACATTTTCGGACAGCAGATCAGGGCAGATTAAGCGGATATGAGAGAAAAGTTATTGATAAATACCCGGAGCTTTTTAATATTGGACTTCATGGACCGGATATTCTTTTTTATTACAGACCACTTGGCAAGAACAAGGTCAATCAGTTGGGAAGCCGTATGCATAGCGAGAGCGGAGCAAAGTTCTTCGTTCATGCAGCAAAGGTTTTACATACACACGACCAGTATGAGAAGCATCTGGCTTATGTATATGGAGTGCTCTGCCATTTTGCGCTGGATGTGACCTGCCATGGTTACGTGAACAGACAGTAAAAGAGACTGGTCTTGCACATATTGCAGTGGAGGGCGAGCTGGACCGTAAGCTGATGATTATGAATGGAGAAAATCCAGTGAGCAGGAGGCTGACCGGACATATTGTTCCTTCTATGAAAAATGCGGTAATTATAAAAGATTTTTATCGCGGAATTACAGCAAAGGAAGTCAAAAAAGCACTGAATGGAATGGTATTTTATGACAGGATTCTTGTCTGTCCATCTAAAATAAAGCGGATGGCACTTTATGCAGCACTTAAAGTGGCAGGACTTTATTATGATTTTCATGGGTTTATTATCAAGTATCATGAGAATGGATTCTGCAGAGAACAGATAAGAAGACTGCTTCATCTTTATGAAAAAGCAGTTCCACTGGCAGACAAACTGATCTGTGAATACAAACCGTTTCTGGAAGGAAGCGCTACATTAGATTCTGTATATGCCTACACATTTGGTTCTCAGCTTCCGGGCAAGGAGGATACGTTAAATGAAAACAAAACTGACAAAACAGGAGAAAAACTGGATACTTTATGATGTCGGAAATTCTGCATTTACACTTCTGGCAGCAACCATTTTACCGATTTATTTCAACTATATTGCAGGAAAGCAGGGACTTTCGGATGTACAGTATCTGGCATACTGGGGATATGCAGTATCCATTGCAACCTTGCTTACGGCACTTGCAGGACCGGTATTTGGAACCGTTGCAGATACAAAAGGCTATAAAAAACCAGTTTTTACAATTGCACTTGGAATCGGGGCAATTGCTTCAGTTGCTCTGGGATTTGCGAAGTACTGGCTGGCCTTTCTGGTAGTTTTTGTCATTGCAAAGGTCGGATATTCCGTAACACTGGTATTTTATGATTCCATGCTTGTCGATGTGACATCGGAAGACCGGATGGATGAAGTCTCTTCCCAGGGGTATGCGTGGGGATATATCGGAAGCTGTGTACCGTTTGTAATCTGTCTTCTGGTTGTGTTAAATGCAGGGAAGATTGGGATTACAATGGAGATAGCAATGATGGTTTCCTTTGTGATCATCACGGTATGGTGGGTAATTATGACATTACCACTTCTGAAAACTTATCACCAGAAGTATTATGTAGAAAAGAAGCAGCATGCTTTTTCAGAAAGCTTCAAAAGAATCGGCATTACTCTGAAAAATGTAAAGAAGGAGAAGAAGGTTTTTCTGTTTCTTCTGGCGTTTTTCTTTTATATTGACGGGGTTTATACGATTATTGATATGGCAACTGCATATGGATCAGCACTTGGACTTAGCAGTACAGGACTTCTTCTTGCATTGTTGCTTACGCAGATCGTAGCTTTCCCATTTGCGATTATTTTCGGAAGACTTGCGAAGAAATATTCTGCAGAAAAGCTGATCACAGTATGCATCGTGGCATACCTTGGAGTGGCAATTTTTGCGATTTTTCTGCATTACCAGTGGCAGTTCTGGGTTCTTGCTGTCTGGGTAGGCATGTTCCAGGGAGGTGTGCAGGCGCTTTCAAGATCTTACTTTACGAAAATTATACCGGCGAACCAGTCAGGTGAATTTTTCGGCTTAATGGATATTTGCGGAAAAGGCGCGTCCTTTATGGGAACAACGATCGTGAGCCTGATCTCGCAGCTTACCGGCAATATCAATATTGGTGTGGGGATGATCGCTGTCTTGTTCGTGATCGGAATTATTTTATTCCGGAGAGCGGCAGCGCTAGAATAAAAATAAAGGATACAATAGATTTATGATGACAGAGCTTGAAAAATATTATAACAAATTCAACGAAGAGAAGCGGCTTAAGAGCGCCACGGACAGGTAGAATTTATCACCTCAATGAAGTACATTCACAAATATCTTCCTAAGCGGGAGCATGGACAGGTAAAGATTCTGGATGTAGGAGCCGGAACCGGGCGCTACAGTGTTGCGCTTGCCGAAGAAGGGTACGATGTGACGGCGGTAGAGTTGGTAAAATACAATCTGGGAATTCTGAAAAAGAAGAACAGCTCTGTGAAAGCATATCAGGGAAATGCACTGAAGCTGTCACGTTTTCCAGATAAGGAATTTGACCTGATCATCCTGTTTGGGCCGATGTATCATCTTTATACAAAGGAAGATAAGGTGAAGGCGCTGATGGAGGCGAAGCGTGTTCTGAAGGATGAGGGCACGATCCTGGTGGCTTATACAATGAATGAGTACAGTGTTCTGGTGTATGGATTCCGGGAGAACCATATTCAGGAGTGCCTGGAAAATGGCAAGCTGGATGCGAATTACCGGGTATGTCCTTCACCGGAAGATTTGTATGATTATGTGCGCCTGGAGGATATTGACAGCTACAATGAAGCAGCAGGAATGGAACGGATCCAGATTATTTCGGCGGATGGACATCCGATTATATGCGTCAGGTGTTAAATACGATGGATGAAAAGACCTTCCAGACGTTTATTGACTATCATCTGACTACGTGTGAACGCCCGGAACTGGTTGGTGCGGGATCACATACGGTAGATATTATAAGAAAGAAAAAAGATGGAGGAATAAGAAAATGAAAGTAGCAGAATATGACATTGTGATACGATTTTAGCGATTCTGGAGAGGAAAAGGAACAGGGAAAAGAGAATTTCAGCTACGTAAAAATAA
>ENA-OQAZ01000440-OQAZ01000440.1-human-gut-metagenome-genome-assembly--contig:-NODE-440-length-23396-cov-2.830461_pt1 | contig 23396 bp, 39 predicted proteins | sample MGYA00242737_ERZ504531 | MGnify/ENA primary metagenome ERZ504531 (study PRJEB26092, sample SAMD00036244) | human gut metagenome | host: Homo sapiens | study: EMG produced TPA metagenomics assembly of... | reverse complement strand
CCCGCCCAGTATACATCCATCGAGGACGACGAAATGGTGCTGCTCTGCGGCGGCGAGACCACGGCATGGCAGATGTTCAGGACATTGCCGGGTGCTGAACTATGTGGCCCGTATCTTCTCGGCAGGCAGCTCCATCGTCAACAATGTGGTCACCATCGTCAATTATTTCAATAAGCTCGAAGACCTGCTCCCGGTCATCGGGGAAGTGTGAGGCGCGGACGCGATAAAAGAAAAGGGGCTGTTGCAGTGCAACAGCCTCTTTGTGTGTTATAGCTTAGTAGTGCAGCTTGTCAGCGGTCAGTGCCTCGAGCACGGGCAGCATGGCAGCAGCCTCAGCCTTTGCGGCGGGCAGGTCCATGTCGCGGTAGTTACCGCACTCCACCTCGCTTGCGCCGGGGACATCGCCCTCAAACGCAGCCATGAAGCGGAAGGACTCCACCGTCAGGCTCAGCGCCTCGGCGGGGGTCAGGCCCCGGGTCAGCAGGTAAAAGCCGGTGCCGGCAGCCCATGGGGCCGACGTAAATGACGCCGTCCTTATACTGGCTGTTGCGGGCATAGGTGGCGAAGAGGTGCTCCAGCGTGTGGGCCGAACCGGTGGAGAGATAATCGCCGTGGTTCGGCTTCTTCATCCGGATGTCCCAGGTCAGAACATCGCCGTCCTGACGGCTCAGGTACATGCCGCGGTCCAGTTTGGTATGGTCCACGCAAAAACTTGCGATCCGTTCCATTGCTACTTCCTCCCAATCTTTCCGATAAAATCAGCCTGCAGGCGCTGCACGCTGCCGTGCCGCGCAATCCACAGCGATCATCAGCCATCACGGATGTGGCTGGTAGCACCGGCGGCACCCACAACGGTAGGCTTGGAGCAGGGCCTTGCCGGCAATGGCAGCGTGGCTGTTCAGGCCCGGCTCTTCCACCACCAGAGCGGCGGCATCACGCACGTAACTCAGCATTTCGTTGCTGGTGGAGGGCACCACCAGAACCATGCCGGGCTTGAACTTTGCACGCACCTCTTCCAGCGTGCGGCAGACGCAGGCCTTGCCGGTGGCGCTGGTCACGTCGGCATTCTCGCGGCCAACGCCCACACCGGTAGCCAGACAGTTGCCTACCATGTGGATCTTGATCATGTTAGTGGTGCCGGACACGCCCACAGGCACGCCTGCGGTCACAACGGCCAGCTCACCGTTGTGCAGGTAGCCGTTCTCCTTGGCCAGAGAGGTGGACATCTCGATCAGCTCATCGGTGCTGTGTGCCAGAGGCATCATCAGCGGGGTGATGCCCCAGCTCAGGCCAGCTGACGCTGCACCTGCTCCTTCATCACGCAGGCGATGATGGGCTGCTCCGGGCGGTACTTGCTCAGCAGACGGGCGGTGTTGCCGGACTCGGACACGGTGACGATGGCGGCAGCGTTCACGTCCTTGGCGGTCAGGCAGGCAGCGTGTGCAGTTGCATCGCTCACGCTGATCTTGCCGGTGTTCTCGGTGAGGGGAACAAAGCGGGCGTGATTCTCCTGCTCGGTGCGCTCAGCATGGCAGACATGGTCTTGAGGGCCTCCACGGGGTAAGCACCGGCAGCAGTCTCGCCGGAAAGCATGATGGCAGAGGTGCGTCGTAGATGGCATTTGCCACGTCAGAGATCTCGGCGCGGGTGGGACGGGGGTTCACGATCATGCTGTCCAGCATCTGGGTAGCGGTGACGATGGCTTGCCAAAGGAGAAGGAGCGCTCGATGATATTCTTCTGAATGCCGGGCAGCTCGGTAAAGTCAATCTCAACGCCCAGATCGCCGCGGGCCACCATGACAGCATCGGCTGCAGCCAGAATGCTGTCGATGTTGTTCACGCCCTCACGGTTCTCGATCTTGGCGATGATGCGGATATCGGAATCATATTCGTTGAGCAGGTTACGGATATCGTACACATCCTGCGCGGTGCGCACGAAGGAAGCAGCGATGAAGTCAAAGCCTGCTGTGCGCCAAAGATGATATCGTCGCGGTCGCGCTGGCTCATATACGGCATGGACAGATGCACGCCGCACATTGACACCCTTCTTGTTCTTGATCTTGCCGTTGTTCAGCACCTTGCACACGATGTCGGTGTCGTTCACGGTGATGATCTGCAGCTTGATCAGGCCGTCGTCCAGCATGATGGTGCCGCCGGGCTGCACGTCCTGCGGCAGGTCCTTATAGGTGATGGAGCAGATCTCCTTGGTGCCTTCCACCTCGCGGGTGGTCAGGGTGAAGGTCTGGCCGGCTTCCAGCATTTCAGTGCCGTTCTTGAAGTCCTTCAGGCGGATCTCGGGGCCTTTGGTGTCCAGCAGGGCGGCGACCGGCTTGCCCAGCTCTTCACGAATGGCCTTCAGCTTTTCAAAGCGGCCCAAATGCTCTTCGTGAGAGCCGTGGGAAAAATTAAAACGGGCAACATTCATGCCGTTGGCGACCAGCTCGCGCAGAACGCCTTCCTGATCGGTGGACGGGCCCAGAGTGCAGATGATCTTTGTTTTTCTCATATACTTTTACTACCTCCAACTACAACTTCACATTCTCTATTTTGCGGCAGGCTGTCCGCTGTCATACAGGCAGCTGCACGTGGCCAACGGGAAAAATCCCGTGCTGTGGTACAAAAGCGGAAAAATCCTGTGGTTCAAAACTTTTCCACCTATTATTATATCCGCTGGGATACAATAGGGCAAGGAAAACTTTGCGCTGTGGCTGAATTTTTTAGGCGGTCAAGAAATCTTTGCCACGGAATGACGCATTTACGTTTAAAAATGAAAAAACGCCCGGTCAATTCGTGAACAAAATGACGAACATTTTGGTGAAAATGACGGATATTTGCGGGAAGGCGAAAAAGCTTGCATCCGGCACAGGATTTGCTTATAATGATAAGTAAAGATAGTATCACTTATCCGGGGCAGGTCCCCGGAAGAAATGGAGAAAAAACGATATGGAAAAGCGTGTTTTTCTGATCGTCCTCGACAGCTTTGGAATCGGTGCAGAGCCGGATGCCGCCGCCTTTGGCGATGAGGGCACCAACACCCTGGGTGCCATTGCAAAACACCCCAACTTCAACTGCCCCAACCTGCAAAAGATGGGCATGTTCAACATTGATGGCGTGACCGCAGGCGAAAAGACCGCAGCGCCCATCTGCTCCTTTGCCCGCCTGCAGGAGCAGAGCATGGGCAAGGATACCACCATTGGTCACTGGGAGATCGCCGGTGTGGTAAGCCCCAAGCCGCTGCCCACCTTCCCGAACGGCTTCCCGGATGAGCTGATCCACGAGTTTGAGGAAAAGACCGGCACAAGGTGCTGTGCAACAAGCCTTACTCCGGCACGCAGGTACTGAAGGATTACGGCGAGCAGGCCATGAAAGAAAACGCCCTTATCGTTTACACCAGTGCCGACAGTGTATTTCAGGTGGCCGCCAACGAAGAGCTGGTGCCGGTGCATGAGCTGTACCGCTACTGCGAGATCGCCCGCGAGATGCTCAAGGCGAGTACGGCGTGGGCCGCGTGATCGCACGCCCCTTCCTGGGCCACACTGCGGATACCTTCTACCGCACCACCAACCGCCACGACCTGAGCCTCAAGCCGCCCCGCGCTACCATGCTGGATCTGCTGAAAGATGCTGGCAGGGATGTGATCGCTGTGGGTAAGATCTTTGACATCTTCGACGGTGAGGGCGTGACCGAAAAGATCAAGACCACTGGCAACACCAATGGCATCGCCTTCACCAAGGCACTGCAGACCCGCGACTTTGAGGGCCTTGCCTTTGTGAATCTGGTGGACTTCGATATGCTCTACGGCCACCGCCGCGATGTAGCAGGCTATGCCGCCGCTGCCACCGAGTTTGACAAGTTCGTGGCCGACTTCATCCCCGGAATGCGGGAGGGCGATCTCCTCATGGTCACCGCTGACCATGGCTGCGACCCGTCCTATACCAAGACCACCGACCACACCCGCGAGTATGTGCCGTACCTGATCTGCGGCAAGGGAGTGAAGCCTGGCGTTGACCTTGGCACCCGTCTGTGCTTTGGCACCATCGCCCAGACCATCTGCGAGTATCTTGATGTGGATGCTTCCTCTCTGGACGGCAAGAGCGTCTGGAACGAGATCAAGGCATAATTATTTTGAATGAGAAAGCCGCCTGCATTGGTTCAAGATGCAGGCGGCATTTTTATGCAGTTTATCGGCACGGACTTTCTGGTGAAAAAGCAAAACAGGAAATGACCGCAGTTGTTTCCTGTTTTGCAAATAAAATAATATTTCCGCGATAGAGTCCGGAGCTTGCGCGGAGGACATTTCAAATCGTCAGGCCGCGTCGTTCTGCTGCGAAGCAGCATCCTGAATGGCACCCCAGATGGAGGAAGCCGCATTGTAGATGGACGATGCAGCCTGTTCCACCTCCTCCTGCGAGGGCAGGGAGATAGACGGGGCTTCGGCAGGTGTGTCCCCGCCGGTCTCGCCCTCGGCGGGAGCTTCCGGCTCCGGCGTCTGGGTGTCGGCAGGCTGCTCTGCAGGCTGGTCAGCCGGGACGGTCTCTTCCGGCAGGCTGTCGGCGGGCACTTCCTCGGGAACGCTCTCCGCAGGCACCTCCGAAACAGCGGCGTTCGGGTCAGTGGTGGGGGTGAACACATCGGTCTTTTCCGGCTTCTGGGTGGTGTCGGCAACGGTGCCCTCACCGCCCAGCACGGACGCGATCATTTCCCTAGCCTTGCTCACAGAAGCATCATCCGGTTTCATGACGTAGAGCTTCTGTCCCTTGGCAGAGTAGCACTTGGTGCTGCTGGAGCTTGTGCCGGTGACGGTATAGCTTTCAATATCCCACTCGGCAAAGTCGCTCAGCTGCATCCGTACCAGCGCACTGATCTGATCCTGTGAAAAGCTGGTGACGAAGCAGTCGGCTGCGGCATCCATGATCTTGGAAAAGCCCATCAGCAGGGCAGGGGACTTGATCTTGTTCAGCATGGCATCGATCACCTTCATCTGGTTAATGCCGCGCTGGATATCGCCGGATGCAAAGGCGTGACGCTCACGGGCAAAGGCCAAAGCGGCCTTGCCGTCCAGATGGTTCCAGCCCTCCACAAAGGTGGTGGGGTCATAGTAGCCGGGGCTGCCCACAGAAGTGAACGCCTGATCGGAGTAGACATCCACGCCGCCCAGCGCATCGATGATGCTGATGAAGCCCGCAAAGTTGATGCGGATGTAATGATCCACATTGACGCCGTACAGATTGCCCAGTGTGGCCATGCTGGTTTCCACGCCGTACAGACCGGCGTGAGTCAGTTTATCCTTGCTGTCAGTGCCGGCAAGGTCTACGTAGTAGTCGCGCGGGGTGTTGATCAGGGCCACCCTCTTGGTGACAGGGTTCACGGCAGCAAGGATATTCACGTCGCTGCGGGCATTTTCGGTCAACTCGCCGCGGGTGTCCACGCCGCTGAGGTAGATCACAAACGGCTCCTTGGTGATCTTGTTGGCCTCGGCACCGGTGAGCAGGCCAGAGGTCATGCTGCCCAGGGCAGAAAGGCCCTGCTGGGCCCAGAAGCAGCCCAGCGCCATGGCAGCGCACAGGAACACCGAGAATACCCGGGCCACCTTGCCGGGAACATTGTACTCCTGACAGCGCTTTACCAGCAGCCACAAAAGCGCCAGCAGCGCGGCAGAATGACCAGATACAGCACCGGCAGCATCTGGGTGCGCCACAGCTGCACCAGTGCCAGAATGCTTAAAATACCTTGTAAGATCAGCAAAATTTTCCCCCACTTGGAAGGTACTGCCACGGCTCCATCCACGGCGGATGGGCCTTGGGCGGTACGGGTGTGTTGTGGCCGCTGCGCGGCGGCTTCTGGGGAGGCTGGGCCGGAGGCGGTGTGCTGGGCTGTTCCGGCGGCAGCTCGGAAAAAAACGCCGAGCTGTCTACCTCGACGGGCGCAGTATCCTCAGAGCCTTCCTTGCGGCTGATGTGCCGCAGAGAACGGTAATCTTCGTGGGAACGATCGTTTTCATCCATCATTCAAAACCACTCCTTTTTGTCAGGAAACAGGTACAATGGTCAGCACTGCACGGGCCGGAAGGCAGGTGGCGGTCTGATCTTCGTTGGAAAGCCAGCCAAAGCCTTCACAGATGTGATCCGGGCAGGGCGAATCCACGAACCGGGCTGCACCGTCCTTGATCTGAATGTGGACGGTATAGTAACCGGTGTCCACATCATAGGTCTCATCCACGTCCAGCGGCAGGTTCATGGTGGTGTTGTTGTCGCCGTAGATCAGCTCGGCCCGTAGCCCGGAGCCGGAAGCGTGCACGCGGCGCACCACCAGCAGCACAGCGGCAATGGCCAGAATGACCACGGCAAACAGAAGATTGGTAAGCAGCTTTTTGTTTTTCATGCGTTAATCCTTGATCTGTAATTGTTCCAGCTCGGCCAGCCACAGTGCGGCACAGGCATCGCTGGGCATCCGCCAGTCGCCGCGGGGCGAAAGGGTCACGCTGCCCACCTTGGGGCCGTCGGGCAGGCAGCTGCGCTTGAACTGCTGGGCAAAGAACCGCCAGTAGAAGTTGCGCAGCCACTTGTAAAGCACCGCGTCCGGGTATTCCTCCGGCCCGCAAAGGCTGCCCTGGCCAGCCGGAAGATCTTTGCCGGGCCAAAGCCGAAGCGGAGCACATAATAAAGGTAGAAGTCGTGCAGTTCATAGGGGCCCACCAGATCCTCGGTGCGCTGTGCGATCTCGCCGTTGTCCTTGGCGGGCAGCAGCTCGGGGGACACAGGGGTGTCGAGGATGTCCAGCAGCACCTCTTTCAGGGCCGGGGTGGCGGCAATGTCGGCTTCGTACCGGACAAGGTGGCGCACCAGCGTTTTGGGCACGCCTGCGTTCACACCGTACATGCTCATGTGGTCGCCGTTGTAGGTGGCCCAGCCAGTGCCAGCTCCGAAAGGTCGCCGGTGCCCACCACCAGGCCGCCGGTGCGGTTGGCGGTGTCCATCAGTTCCAGGGTGCGCACGCGGGCCTGGCCGTTCTCGTAGGTCACGTCCAGCACGCTCTCGTCCTGGCCGATGTCCCGGAAGTGGCTGTGCACCGTGGCGGCAATGTCGATCTCGGTAAAGCTGACGTGCAGCTCGTCACAGAGGATCTCCGCATTGCTGCGGGTGCGCCGGGTGGTGCCGAAGCAGGGCATGGTCACGGCCAGCACATCGGTGGTGGGGCGGCCCAGCTGCTTCATGGCGCGGACAGCCACCAGCAGGGCAAGGCAGCTGTCCAGACCGCCCGAAATGCCGATGACGGCTGTTTTGGCGCGGGCGTGCTCAAGACGCTTGGCCAGGCCATCGGCCTGCATCTTCAGAATCAGCTCACAGCGCTCGGCGCGCAGCTGCTCGTTGTGGGGGATAAAGGGGGTGGGGTCTACCCAGCGGGTCAGCACGGTGTCGGTCGGGGCCAGGTCGAACTCCACGGTCTGGTAGCCTCGGTGCTGGGTTCAAAGCTGGTGTTGCGCGCCCGCTCCGATTCCATCCGCTGGCAGTCCAGCTCCGTCTCGGCAAGGCCGCCCGCAAAGGGCTTCACCTCGGCCAGCAGGGTGCCGTTCTCGGCGATCAGGTCGTGGCCTGCGAACACCATGTCCTGGGTGCTCTCGCCGTGGCCTGCCGAGGCGTACAGGTAGCCGCAGAGCAGGCGGGCAGACTGGTTTTCTACCAGTGCCCGGCGGTACTCAGCCTTGCCTACCGTTTCATCGCTGGCCGAAAGGTTGGCGATGACGGTAGCACCTGCCAGTGCGTGGAAGGTGGAGGGCGGCAGGGCACTCCACAGGTCCTCGCAGAGCTCCACGCCCAGCACAAAGCTGGGCATCTGACGGCAGCGGAAGAGCAGGGAGGTGCCAAAGGGGACATCCTGCCCGCAGACATTCACCCACTCCACCTCGGTGGAACCGGGGGTGAACTGCCGCTTTTCATAGAACTCGCCGTAGTTGGCAGGTACGTTTTGGGAACCAGACCCAGCAGCTGCCCGCGGCAGAGCACGGCAGCGCAGTTGTACAGCTTGCCCCGCACCATCAGGGGCAGGCCCACAAGGGCCACGGTGTCCAGCTCCCGGCTGCATCCAGCAGCTCCTGCAGGCCGGTCAGGGCTCCCTGCTGCAGGGTACGCTGCAAAAACAGGTCGCCGCAGGTATAGCCGGTCAGGCAGAACTCGGGGAACACGGCCAGCTTCACGCCGCGGGCGGCGGCGGCACGCAGCTCCGTGAGGATCTGCCGGGTGTTGTAGGCGCAGTCCGCCACCCGAAGCCCGGGCGAGAGGGCTGCTGCTTTCAAAAAACCATCTTTCATCGGAGGATTTCACATCCTGTCTCTCTTGTTTGCCCACGGCGAACAACTGTGCTCCCGTGGTGAGGATAGTATACCACACTCTGGCCAAAACGAAAAGAGGGCTGTTATCAACCTTCTCTGCCCCTGCGCCTGACGGCGGGGCAAAGAAGGGTTCTAACAACCCCCTGCAGATACACCAAATGGAAAACGAGATGGACCGTAAGCCGGGTTCTGTATTAAACGACGATCTGTCTAGGCCTGCCATTGCTGACAGGCTCATGCCGCCTTCGGGACACGCGAGCAGCGCTGTACGTCCCATATAGGCGTTGCTTCCGGTAGGGTTTACAAAGCCGCATAGTCACCCATGCGCTGGTGAGCTCTTACCTCGCCCTTTCATCCTTACCGCATTGCTGCGGCGGTTTCCTTTCTGTTGCACTTTCCCTGAGGTCACCCTCGGCTGCCGTTAGCAGTTACCGTGCTCTGTGAGGCCCGGACTTTCCTCAGAGCGGTCAAAGCCGCCCCGCCGCCGTATGTTCCACTCGTTTTCCGTTCCTCATGATACCATAAAAAAGCAGGATTTGCAAGTAGAAGCCTTTTTTGATATAATATCTTATATATTTTTATCTTATATATTTTTATGTTTTTTTTGCGCAGGAGGTGGGTGCATATGCGGCTGTTTTTTACGGTGCCCGATACGCCGCAGACCCAAAACGGAGTGCTTCTGCGCAATTTTCTGCGCCAGTGTGCCGTTTCTACCGACCTTGCCCGTGCAGTCAAGTTCCGGGGCAGCGGCTTTTTTGCGGATGGAGAGCCTGTCCTTGCCAACGCAGGGTGTACCCGGGGCAGACGGTCAGCTTTGAGCTGCCGCCGGAAGGGGAAGGCGTGGCCCCGCAGCCGGAGATCCCGGTAAACGTGATCTATGAGGATGCCTTTGCAGTGGTGCTGGAAAAGCCGCCGCATCTGGCCGTGCACCCCACCCTGAACTATCCCTACGATACCCTTGCCAACGGGTATGCGGCATGGGCTGCGCAGCAGGGCATCAGCCCGGTGTTCCGCCCGGTGAACCGTATCGATAAGGACACCAGCGGCCTTGTTCTGGCTGCAAAGCACGCCTATGCTGCGCCGCTGCTGGCCCGGAATGTGGAAAAACTCTACTATGCCGTTGTGGAGGGAGAGCTGCCGCTGGTCCGGGCGTGATCGATGCGCCCATTGGCCGCCAGGCGGAGAGCATCATTGGCCGCTGCGTGACCCCGGACGGCAAGCCCAGCCGTACCGAGTATACCATATTAAAGGCAGAAAACGGCCTGAGCCTTGCAGCCTGTGTGCCGGTAACGGGCCGCACCCATCAGATCCGGGTGCATTTTGCGTCCATCGGCCACCCGCTGGCTGGGGATGACCTTTACGGCGGGAGCCGGGAGCGCATTGGGCGGCAGGCGCTGCACTGTGCAAGGCAGAGCTTCCGGGTGCCGGTGTACACCCCGGTGGAGGGCGGAATCCGGGTGGAATGCCCGGCAAATGGAAATAACTGGAAGACTGCTGCGGCGGAAAGCCGCTGCCGCAGGATATGAAACAGCTTTTTGGTGAAAAGTAAGTGAAAGAACCGCCCAAATTTTGTGACAATGCTTGTTTCAAAGACGGCAGGGTGTATAATAAAATAAGAATGTTGTGTGCATGAGCCTGCTGGAAAGGGCATGTGCGCCCAAGACCGCCGCCGTCTTATCCCGGCACCGTGTGTGCATTGGCGGCAAGGAAGGAGAAAAACCTTTTGATCGAAGACAAGACAAAGGAGCAGCAGCCCGCTTCACCGGTAAAACCGAAACGCGGCCAGAGGCTGCGCTCCCTTTGGGCACAGCTGCAATGCATGGGGCTTTTGCACCGGCACCGGCTGCGCCGTAAAACCCAGAATCATGTGAATGATTTTGGCAGAAAGCTTGCCCAGAATTCTGCCGTGCCAGTCATCGGGGAGACGCTGTATGCACTGGGCTATTCTACAGAGTATGGATTCGTCCGCGTTGGGCGCGGCCTGCGCAGCGGCTGGCTGTGGCTGTGGCAGGCATTTACGACACTGCTGGCAAATGCTGCGGCAATGGCGTTCCCGGGGGCAGCGCAGATGTTCCGGGACCTGTTCGGCCCGATCTGGCTGTTCTTCCGGGGCTGCGGTTCGCTGCTGGTGCACGCCCAACGGGTGCGGAAAGAAAAAGGCTTTGCCGCAGCCTGCAAAGCCAGCGTACATTATCTGGCCAGCGGCGTGCGCCGCAACCTGAAAACACTGCCGCGCATGGCCATGTATGTGCTGCCGGTGTGCGCACTGGCCGTTATGGTGACCGTGTTCAACCATACCGTCCGCCAGCCTTATGCGCTGGAGGTGCAGGTGAACGGTCAGACCGTCGGCTATGTGGCCAATGAGGATGTGTTCAACTCGGCCCGCGAGGCGGTGCAGGAGCGTATCAACTACGCAGACACCGACCATGCAAAGTGGACCGTGAGCCTACCTACACCGTTACCGTGGCCCACAAGACCATGGATGAAAACGAGATGGCGGACGCGATCCTGAAGAGCGCCAGCGACGAGATCAGCGAGGGCACGGCCCTGTATCTGGATGGTGAGCTGACCGCAGTATGCAGCGATGGTGTCAGCCTGCAGAGCTACCTGAGCAGCCTGCTGGAACCCTATGAGGACCCTGAGAACTCCAACGTGACCGTGGGCTTCAACAAGGAAGTCACGCTGGAAAACGGCATCTACTTCAACGACAGCTTTCAGGACGAAGCGGATGTGGAAAAGGAACTTTCCGGTGTGCAGCAGCAGGAAAAGATCTACACAGTGGCACAGGCGACACGCTATGGAGCATCGCCCAGAAAAACGACCTCACCTTCCGTGAGCTGTGCGAACTGAATACCAATTTCAAGGGCGCGCCCTGAACGAGAAATCTAACATTCAGGCCGGTGATGAGCTGATCGTGACCAAGCAGGAAGCTACGCTGGAAGTGCGCATCACCAAGGTGGAGACCTGGCAGGAGGAGATCCCCTATACCACCGAGACCACCACCTCCAACGAGTACACGGTGGGTACCAAGAAAACGGTGCAGAACGGTGTGAACGGCCTGCGTCAGATCACGGCGCAGCGTGTTTATAACACCGATGGCATCCAGCTTTCCCAGAAGATCCTGAGCACGGAAGTGGTGCAGGAGCCTGTCACGGAAAAGATCGTGAAGGGCACCAAAAAGGTGACCAGCAGCACCAGCTACATCACCGGCAGCGGTCAGTTCATCTGGCCGGTGCCCGGCTACCGGAACTGCTCGCGCTGGTACGGCGGCAGCCACAAGGGTGTGGATATCTGTGCGGCTGCCGGTACGCCCATCTACGCATCGGCGGGCGGCACCGTGACCAAGGCCGGCTACAACAAGGCCGGTGCCGGTACGGGTTATGGCTACTCCGTCATCATCAGCCACGGCAGCGGCTACACCACGGTGTATGCGCACTGTCTGTCGCTGGCGGTGCACTCTGGTCAGACGGTCAAGCAGGGCCAGCTGATCGGCTATGTGGGCAGCACCGGACGCTCCAGCGGCAACCACTGCCACTTTGAGATCCGCCGCAACGGCAGCTACATCGCGCCGCAGAATGTGTTCAACCGCAGAAAGTATAGGTAAGTTTGCAGAGGGCTTTTTCTCCGGAGAAGGCCCATCTGCTGTATTATGTAACAGAAAAGGAGAGATGATCTTATGTCTACCCCTCACATCAGTGCTGAAAAAGGCGATTTTGCAAAGACCGTCCTGATGCCGGGCGATCCTCTGCGTGCAAAATTCATTGCGGACACCTTCCTCAAGGATGTGCGTCAGGTGACCGGCGTGCGCGGCATGCTAGGCTTTACCGGCACTTACGAGGCCGTCCCATCAGCGTGATGGGCAGCGGCATGGGCATGCCGTCCATCGGCATTTATTCCTATGAGCTGTTCAAGTTCTACGATGTAGAGAACATCATCCGCATCGGCTCTGCCGGCAGCTATACCGACAAGGCCAGACTGTTTGATACGGTGCTGGCCGCCGGTGCTGTGAGCGAAAGCAACTATGCCCGTGTGCAGAGCGGCTTTGAAGGGGACATCACGCTGCCCAGCCAGAGCCTGAACGACAAGCTGCGCGCTTCTGCCGCAAAGCAGGGTATCCCTCTCATCGAGGGCAACATCCACTCTTCGGATGTGTTCTACCGTCAGCCCTCCGATGCAAAGCCCACCTACTGGGAAAAGCTGCGCGACGAGCGCGGCTGCCTGTGCGTGGAGATGGAGAGCTTTGCCCTGTTTGCCAATGCACAGGTGCTGGGCAAGAACGCTGCCTGCCTGCTGACCATTTCCGACAGCTTTGTTTCGCCGGAAATCACCACGGCAGAACAGCGCCAGAAGAGCTTTACCGATATGATGAAGGTAGCACTGGGTGCAGAATACTAAGCGTTAAAAACGCATTTCAGCGCGGTTTGCCTGCAAAATGGCTTGCCGCGCTGTTTTCGACCCCTGAAAACCAAAAAAGGAGTGACGGATATGACAAACCTGACCCTGGAAGAAAAGAAGGAGCTCATCCGCATGGCACTGGCTGCACGGGAAAAAGCCTATGTGCCCTACAGCGATTTTATGGTGGGCGCTGCCCTGCGCGCCAAGGATGGCCGCATTTTTACCGGCTGCAACGTGGAGAACGCTGCCTTTACCCCCACCAGCTGTGCAGAGCGCACGGCTCTGTTCAAGGCGGTGGCCGAGGGCGTGACCGAGTTCACCGACATTGCTGTGGTGGGCAGCCGCCGCGGCGAGGTGAACGAGCAGATCACTTCTCCCTGCGGGGTGTGCCGCCAGGCTCTGTTTGAATTCGGCGGGCCGGAACTGAACGTTATCATGGCAAAGACACCGGAAGACTTTATCGAGCGCAGCATGGACGAACTGCTGCCCTTCGGTTTTGGCCCCTCCAATGTGGCGGGCAACCGTGCCGTGAAGTGACGGGATAAAAACGCAGAGGTGCACTGCAGGACAATAAAGTGACGGCAATACGTGCATTGTGTGCCAAAGCACAGAGAACGCACGGAACTACGGCAAATTTGTGCATAAATACTACTTTTGATAAAAACTTACAAAATTATTGTAAAGATTTTGTAATCGGAATTCGCTTGCATCTGACACGGCTTGCCGTTATACTTGAGCCAGTAAATGTGCAGTTCTGCGCATTTTATTTGTTTGACGCAATTTTATTAAAAATAAAAGGAGAGTTTGATTATGATGATTTCTCGTCGTAATTTCCTGGCTGTGGCTGGTGCCGCTGCCGCTGCCGCTGCTCTGACCGCTTGCGGCGGTTCTTCCGCTTCTTCTACCAGCACCGCTTCTTCCGCTGCTGCTTCTACTGCTTCCTCTGCTGCTGAGGGCGGTGAGAAGATCGTCAAGGTCGCTCTGACCTGCGATACCGGCACGATCGATGATGAGAGCTTCAACCAGGCATGCTGGACTGCTGTTTCCGGCTACATGGGCGATGACTGCCAGTACTACATTCCCGAGGCTGATGCTTCCGATGAGGACCGCGAGACCATGATCCGTCAGGCTGTCAACGACGGCGCTGATGTGATCGTCTGTGTCGGCTACCTGTACGGCGCTTCTCTGGCATGGGCTGCTGACCAGTATCCCGATGTCAAGTTCATCGCCATCGATGTGACTCAGGGCGATATCGGCACCGACGCTATCCCTGCTAACTGCTACTGCATCACCTTCAAGGAGGAGCAGGCAGGCTATCTGGCAGGCTACGCCATCGCAAAGGACGGCAAGACCAAGCTGGGCTTCCTGGGCGGCATGGCTGTTCCCGCTGTTATCCGTTACGGCTACGGCTTCGTGCAGGGCGCTGATGCCGCTGCTGCTGAGCTGGGCCAGAACATCGAGATCAACTACTTCTATGGCGGCCAGTTCTACGGCGATGCAAACATCACCTCCCGTATGGAGGGCTGGTACTCCAACGGCACTCAGGTCGTCTTTGCCTGCGGCGGCGGCATCTACACCTCCGCTGTTGAGGCTGCTCTGAAGAACAATGGCTACGTCATCGGCGTTGACGTTGACCAGAACTACATCGGTGCAAACGGCGTTGCAGATGGCACCTACGCTTATAACCCGTTCATCACCTCTGCTATGAAGGGCCTGTCCGAGGCTGTCAACACTGCTCTGGCTGATATCGATGCCGGCAGCTGGGGCGACATCGCAGGTTCCAATGGCAACTTCGGTCTGGAGGACGGCGATTATATCGGCCTGCCCACCGATGCAGACAGCTGGAACTTCGAGTCCTTCACCACCGACGAGTACGAGGAAGTCAAGGGCAAGATCAAGAGCGGCGAGATCACTGTTGATAACAGCTCCGACGACGCTACCAAGCCCACCGTCAGCGAGTTCACCACCGTCAACTACATCCAGTAAGCTGTTGTCCGGCAGGCCTGCCTGCGGACGATCGATAGTTCTTTTCAAAGCGGGGCATCCTGTAACGGGGTGTCCCGCTTTTTTTTTGTCTTCTATTGGCGTAATGCGGGAAAAATGCAGCGTACTCTTCGTGAAAAGAGTACAAAAGTAATACTATTGTCTGTGCTTTCTGCCAAAAAGCAAAAAAGACATGTGCAAATTGCCGCAAATCAGGTATAATGGAACTTAAAGAAGTATCGGTGTCGAAACGACACGAAAGGAGAGTGAGCAGATTGGCAGAGGATTTTGTGATCGAAATGCTCCACATTACCAAGGAGTTCCCTGGAATCAAGGCAAACGACGATATCACCCTGCAGCTGCGCAAAGGCGAGGTACATGCCCTGCTGGGCGAGAACGGCGCCGGCAAAAGTACACTGATGAGCGTGCTGTTTGGCCTGTACCAACCGGAAGCTGGTCAGATCCGCAAAAACGGCAAGGAGGTTGTCATCCGCAACCCAAATGATGCAAACGCACTGGGCATCGGCATGGTGCACCAGCACTTCAAGCTGGTGGAATGCTTCAGCGTGCTGGACAACATCATTCTGGGGGTGGAACCCAACAAGATGGGCTTTTTGCAGAAGGCCGAGGCACGCAAAAAGGTGATGGCCCTGAGCGAAAAGTACGGCCTGCGCGTGGACCCGGATGCACTGATCAGCGATATCTCTGTTGGTATGCAGCAGCGCGTTGAGATCCTGAAGATGCTGTACCGCGACAACGAGATCCTGATCTTTGACGAGCCTACCGCAGTGCTGACCCCGCAGGAGATCGACGAGCTGATGGAGATCATGCGCGGGTTCAAGAAGGAAGGCAAGTCCATCCTGTTCATTACCCACAAGCTCAACGAGATCATGGCGGTGGCAGACCGCTGCACTGTTCTGCGCAAGGGCAAGTATATGGGTACCGTGGACATCAAGGACACCACCAAGGAAGAGCTTTCCCGCATGATGGTTGGCCGTGATGTGCAGCTGCAGGTGGACAAAAAGCCCGCAGACCCCGGCAGGGTGGTGCTGGATGTGGAAAACGTTACCATGCACAGCGCCCAGCACAAGAAGGACGCAGTCCGGGATGTCTCTTTTCAGGTGCACGCCGGTGAGATCGTCTGTCTTGCCGGTATCGAGGGCAACGGTCAGACCGAGTTCGTCTACGGTCTGACCGGTCTGGAAAAGATCAGCAGCGGCAAGATCACACTGGACGGCAAGGACATCACCAACGAGTCCATCCGTCAGCGCTCCAAGGACGGCATGAGCCACATCCCGGAGGACCGCCACAAGCACGGCCTTGTGCTGGACTACAGTCTGGAAAACAACATGGTGCTGCAGCGCTACTGGCAGCCCGAGTTCCAGAAGGGCGGCTTTATCCGCAGCGATAAGGTGCGCGAATATTCCGATAAGCTCATTGCCCAGTACGATGTGCGCAGCGGTCAGGGCAGCCTGACCACCGTGCGCAGCATGTCCGGCGGCAACCAGCAGAAGGCCATCATTGCCCGTGAGATCGATAAGGACCCGAAGCTCTTGGTGGCAGTTCAGCAACCCGCGGTCTGGACGTTGGTGCAATTGAATACATCCACCGTCAGATCGTGGCCGAGCGCGATAAGTACGGCCGTGCTGCTGGTCAGTCTGGAGCTGGACGAGGTGATGAACCTGTCCGACCGCATCCTTGTGATGTACGAGGGCGAGGTCGTGGGCGAATTTGACCCCAAGACCACCACCGTGCAGGAGCTGGGCCTGTATATGGCAGGCGCACGCAAGCAGGGAAAGGAGAGCAAATAACACATGAACAAGAAAAAACTTTCCCACAGCAGTCTGAACAGCTCCATCACCAGTGTGCTGGCTGCTCTGCTGTGCATCCTGATCGGCCTTGTGGTCGGTTTTCTGGTGCTGCTGGCCATCAACCGGCTCACGCATGGGGCGACGGCTTTGTGCGCATCCTGAAGGGCGGCTTCCATGACGCACCCTACGGTGTCGGCAAGGAGCTGGCAAATGCGGCTCCCCTCATTATGACCGGTCTGTCTGTGGCCTTTGCCTTCAAGACCGGCCTGTTCAACATCGGTGCGGCGGGTCAGTATACGCTGGGCGCTTACGGCGCTCTGTACTGCGCCATCATGCTCAAGCTGCCGTGGTTCGTCTGTCTGATCGCAGCCACCATTCTGGGCGGCATCTGGGGTGCGATCCCCGGCTTCTTCAAGGCCTACTTCAACATCAACGAAGTCATTACCTCCATCATGTTCAACTGGATCGGCCTGTATCTGGTCAATGAGCTCATTTACCAGAACGGCACCGGCCCCATGTACGATGTGCGCAACACCCGTACCATCAACATCAGCAAGAACGCCGATTACGCCCAGTCCATCATCCCGGATTTCGGCCTGAACAAGCTGTTCCAGACCAACAGCACCACCATTGCCATCTTCCTGGCGGCAGCAGTGGCAGTTCTGATCTGGGTGGTGCTGAACAAGACCACCTTCGGCTACGAGCTCAAGGCAGTCGGCCTGAACAAGAGCGCTGCCCGCTACGCCGGCATCAACGAGAAGAAGAACATCATCCTCTCCATGGCCATTGCCGGTGCGCTGGCCGGTTTTGGTGCGGGCCTGTACTATCTGTCCAATGTGTCCCAGTGGAACCCGCTGAACTCCACCAGCCTGCCGACAATGGGCTTCAACGGCATTTCCGTTGCACTGCTGGCGAGCTCCAACCCCATTGGCACCATTTTCTCGGCAATCTTCATTTCCCATATCTCGGTGGGCGGCTCCTTCCTTTCCACCAAGTATTACCCCACTGAGATCTCGGACCTGATCAGCGGTATCATCATCTACCTGTGTGCATTCTCCATGCTGTTCCGCGGCAAGATCCACGCACTGCTGTTCAAGAATGCCGATAAAACCAATGTGAACGCAGAGCCTGCTGCTCCTGCAAAATCTGCAACCGAAAAGGAGGGCAAGTGATATGCTGCTTCTGATCAAATATACGCTGCTGTATGGCATCGTTCTGATGCTGGTGGCACTGGGCGGTATGTTCAGTGAGCACTCCGGCATCATCAACATTGCACTGGAAGGCATCATGGTCATTGGCGGTGTGGCGGGTGTTCTCACCCTGACCATGCTGCCTGCCGAAATGCCGGTCTTCCTCGTGGTGCTGATCTCTGTTCTGGTGGCGGCACTGGCCGGTATGGTGTACAGTCTGCTGCTGGCCTTTGCCTCCATCAACCTGAAGGCGGATCAGACCATCGGCGCACGGCCCTGAACCTGCTGGCCACGGCCATCGCGGTGGTCCTTGCCAAGAATTTCAGCGATAGCGGCAGTGCAAAGCTGAACTACACCAACAGGCCCTTCCTGTTCAGCATCGGCGGGCTGGAGCTGAGCATTTTTGTGCCGCTGGGCATCATTCTGCTGATCATCAGCTATGTAGTGCTGTACAAGACCCGCTTTGGCCTGCGCCTGCGTGCCTGCGGCGAGCATCCGCAGGCAGCGGACTCTGTGGGCATCAATGTCTACAAGATGCGCTATGCCGGTGTTGTCATTTCCGGTGCACTGGGTGCGATCGGCGGTATGGCCTACATTGTGCCCCCGGTGCAGACCTGGAACTTTGAGGTGGGTGTGGCCGGCGCAGGCTTCCTTGCCATGGCTGTTATGATCTTTGGCCAGTGGAAGCCCTTCAACATCTTTGGCGCAGCATGTTCTTTGCTGTGTTCAAGAGTCTGGCAAACATTGCAGACTCCACCTTCCTGGCACAGCTGCACTGGTCCAGCAACATCTACAACATGATGCCGTTCGTGGCGTCCATGATCATTCTTGCGTTTACCTCCAAGAACAGCATGGCACCCAAGGCAGAGGGCATCCCCTACGACAAGGGATCCCGCTAAAACGACGATTTGTGTTCCCAAAACAAGGGCGCAGCTGCTTTTTCGGGCGCTGCGCCCTTTTTGACTTAAAATTGGGCAAAGTTTACAGAATGATACTTGCTTTTGTTTGGAATTTTGCTATACTATATCTTACAATGTCGTACTATTGAAAAAACGAGGAGCGTGATACGATGCGCGTTTATGATCTGATCGCAAAAAAGCGTGATGGCGGTACGCACAGCCGTGAGGAGCTGGAGCAGATCGTCAATGGCTATGTCAGCGGAGAAGTGACTGATTACCAGATGGCTGCATGATGATGGCTGTCTATCTGCGCGGCATGACCGATGAGGAGACCGCAGAGCTGACCGATGTGATGGCTCACAGCGGTGTGATGGTGGATCTTTCGCCCATTCCGGGCATCAAGGTGGACAAGCACTCCACTGGCGGCGTGGGCGACAAGACCACGCTGGTCATTGCCCCCATCGTGGCGGCCTGCGGCGTGAAGATCGCCAAGATGAGCGGCCGGGCCTTGGCCATACCGGCGGCACCATCGATAAGATGGAGAGCGTGCCCGGCACCAGAACCGCCCTCTCACAGGAGGAGTTCTTTGCGCAGGTGAACAGGATCGGCCTGTCGGTCATCGGCCAGAGCGAGGGCATTGCCATTGCAGATAAAAAAATGTATGCCCTGCGGGATGTGACCGCAACCGTCAGCTGCATCCCACTCATCGCATCCAGCATCATGTCCAAGAAACTGGCTTCCGGCTCGGATGCCATCCTGCTGGATGTGACCACCGGCACCGGAGCTTTTATGAAAACAGTAGACCAGAGCATTGAGCTGGCCAAGCTGATGGTATCCATTGGCACCCATCACGGCCGCCGGGTGGCTGCATGATCACCGATATGGACACCCCGCTGGGCCATAACATTGGCAACAGTCTGGAAGTCATGGAAAGCATGGATGTGCTCAAGGCATGGCCCCGCCGACCTGACCGAGGTCTGCCTGCAGCTGGCGGCGAACATGCTGGTGCTGGCCGATAAGGCACTCCTGCCGAGTGCCGCGCCATGGCCGAGGCGGTGATTGCCGATGGGTCTGCCTTTGCAAAGTGCAAGGAGATGTTTGCGGCGCAGGGCGGCGATACCCGCGTGCTGGACGATTACAGCCTGTTTGAGCAGCCCGCGGCAAGCTTTGAGCTGCTGGCAGAGCAGGACGGTTACATTGTGGCGAACGACGCGAGAAGATCGGCTCTGCCAGCGTACTGCTGGGTGCGGGCCGACAGAAAAAGGGCGACCCGCTGGATTTTGCCGCCGGCATCACCCTGCATAAAAAGCGCGGCGACTACGTAAAGAAGGGCGAGAGTCTGGCTACCTTCTACGGCGCAGCCGATAAGTTTGAGCTGCCGCCGCCGAGTACCGCAGCGGCCTTGGATACGGCCCTGAGAAGCCGGAGGAAGCCCCGCTGGTGTATGCCCTTGTAACGAAGGACGGCGTGGAGCGCTATTAAATGAAATAAAAGCTTCCGGGACGGTTTCTCCCGGGGCTTTTTTGCGTCATTTGGCAGGTTTTTGTTGCATAATGTGGAAAACAGTGGAACTTTGGCAGGAGATATGGTATACTATGATGGATTTGTGCTGTCCCGGCAGAAGGGACGCGGAAAGAGAAAGGACTTGTTATGAAGATCATTCTGGTGGGCGGCGGCAAGGTTGGTACTGCGCTGGCGCGGCAGCTCAGTGAGGAAGACCATAATGTGACCATTGTGGATACCAACAAAGCGCGTGTAGAGCACCTGACTGAAAGCTACGATGTGCTGGGCATCGTGGGCAACGGTTCCTCGATCACCACGCTGGCAGAGGCCGGCATTGAAGACGCGGATGTGTTCATTGCCGTGACCGGTTCGGATGAGCTAAACCTGCTGTGCTGCATGTTTGCCAAAAAGGCGGGCCACTGTCATGCAATTGCCCGTGTGCGCAACCCGTCCTACAGTCATGAGCTGGACTTTATCAAAAAGCAGATCGGCATTTCGGCCATCATCAATCCGGAAATGGCTGCAGCAAAGGAGATCTCCCATCTGCTGCGCTTCCCGGGTGCAAGCAAGATCGACACCTTTGCAGACGGCCGTGTGCGGCTGATCAAGTTTGCACTCACTGCAGAGCAGGGGCTGGATGGCGTGGCCATCCGCGAGATTCCCACCCGTCTGAAGAGCGACATTCTGGTGTGTGCAGTGGAGCGCAGCGGCGGCGTGATCATCCCGAACGCAACTTTGTACTGCAGAACGGCGATCAGGTCACCTTCCTTGCAACACAGGATAAGGCCCACGAGTTCTTCCAGCGCATCCACCTGCCGGTGCGCCCGGTGCGCAATGCCTTCATCGTGGGCGGCGGTGCCATTGCCTTCTATCTGAGCCAGGAGCTGCTGGAAAACCACGTGCGTGTGCGCATCGTGGAGCGCGACCCTGCCCGCTGCATGGAGCTGGCCGAGCAGCTGCCCGGCGCACAGATCCTGAACGAGGACGGCTCCAACCGCGAATTCCTGCTCTCGGAGGGCATGGAGTCCACCGAGCTTTTGTGGCCCTGACCAACATCGACGAGGAGAATGTGCTGCTGACCCTGTTTGCCAAAAAGCACTCCAAGGGCAAGCTGGTCACCAAAGTCAACCGTCTGGAATTTGATGATATTCTGGCCGGTCTGGATCTGGGCAGCGTGGTCTACCCCAAGTACATGACCTGCGATTACATCGTGCAGTATGTGCGTGCACTGCAGAACGAAGCGGGCAGCAACATCAAGACGCTGTACCGCATTCTGGACGACCGCGTGGAAGCGCTGGAATTTACCGTCCACGAGAAGAGCGCTGCCACCGGTGTCCCCCTGAGCCAGCTGCACCTGAAAAAGAATCTGCTGCTGTGCTGCATCACCCGCGGCCATCAGATCCTGATCCCGCGCGGCGGCGACCAGATCCAGGTGGGCGACAACGTGATCGTGGTCACGCTGGAGCATGGTCTGCATGACCTGCGCGATATTCTGGACAAGGGCGCAGAGGGTTGACGGAGGCAGACTATGAATTATGCGATCGTTTTCCGTCTGCTGGCTATGTCATGCTGATCGAGGGTGCGCTGCTGCTGCTGCCCGCAGCGGCCAGCTGGATCTACGGCGAATGGTTCGTGCTGGGCGTGTTTCTGATCACGGCGGCAGTCAGCGCCGCCATCGGCTACGCCCTGCGCGGCATCAAGCCCCCAAAGCAAGGTGTTCTATATGCGGGAGGGCTTTGCTGCTACCTCGCTGAGCTGGATCGTCATTTCCATCGTGGGTGCCGTTCCGTTTGTGGTGACGGGCTGCATCCCGAACCCGGTGGATGCCCTGTTTGAGACGGTGTCCGGCTTTACCACCACCGGTGCCAGCATCCTGCCCGGGGTGGAGGATCTGCCCAAGGGCATCCTGTTCTGGCGCAGCTTCACCCACTGGATCGGCGGCATGGGCGTTCTGGTGTTCCTGCTCTCGCTGCTGCCCCTGACCGGCGGCTCCCACGTCAACCTGATGAAGGCAGAAAGCCCCGGTCCGCAGGTGGATAAGCTGGTGCCCAAGGTGCAGTCTACCGCAAAGATCCTGTACGGCATCTATTTTGCACTCACCGTGCTGGAGGTGGTATTCCTGCTGCTGGGCGGCATGCCGCTGTTTGAGTCCATGCTCACGGCCTTCGGCACGGCGGGCACCGGCGGCTTCGGCTTCAAGAACGACAGCTTTACGAGCTTTTCTCCCTACATCCAGTGGGTCGTGACCATCTTCATGATCCTGTTTGGTGTCAACTTCAATGCCTACTTCCTGCTGCTGCTGCGCAAATTCAACCGCGCCATCAGCGAGGAAGTGCGCGGCTACTTCGCCATTATTCTGGTGGCAATTGGCATTATCACGGCCAATATCTACAGCTTTATAACAGCTTTGGCGAAGCGGTGCGTCAGGCAGCCTTTCAGGTGGGCTCCATCATCACGACCACTGGCTTTTCCAGCTGCGATTTTGACTTGTGGCCCACCCTCTCCAAAGAAATTCTGGTGGTGCTCATGTTCATTGGTGCCTGCGCAGGCAGCACCGGCGGCGGCATCAAGGTGAGCCGCTCCTCATTCTGGGCAAGACCTTGGGCAAGGAGCTCAAGCAGGCACTGCACCCGCAGGTGGTGGCCCCCGTCCGCATGGACGGCAAGCTGCTCAACCACGAGACCATCCGCACCACCAATGTGTTTATGGGCGCGTATTTCTTCATCTTCGTGGTATCCTTCCTGCTCATCAGTCTGGATGGCTTTGATATGGTGACGAACTTCACAGCCATTGCAGCTACTTTGAACAACATCGGCCCGGGCCTTGCGCAGGTAGGCCCCATGATGAACTTTGGCAGCTTTACGAACCCCGCAAAGCTGGTGATGATCTTCGACATGCTGGCCGGCCGTCTGGAAATCTTCCCGATGCTGGTGCTGTTCCTGCCGGATACATGGCGCAGATTCTAAAAAGCAATTATAAAAAGCCATCTGTGATCTCCTGCTCGTATTGAGCATTTGGAAAGATACAGATGGCTTTTTTGCGCGTAACGGTAAGCTGCACAAACCCTTCCCTTTTCGGGGAAGGCGGATCTGCGAAGCAAAGACGGAGAAACTTTTATACTTCCACTTTTTCCTGTGCCCGGTACTGCAGGGCTTCCAGCACACAGTCCTCATCCAGCAGCTGTTTGCCTGCCAGATCGGCCACCGTGCGGGCCACCCGCAGGATGCGGTCATGGGCGCGGGCGGAAAGGCCCAAAGCGTCGTAGGAGGCGCGCAGCAGCCGCTCG
>ENA-OQAZ01000438-OQAZ01000438.1-human-gut-metagenome-genome-assembly--contig:-NODE-438-length-23504-cov-5.306498_pt1 | contig 23504 bp, 32 predicted proteins | sample MGYA00242737_ERZ504531 | MGnify/ENA primary metagenome ERZ504531 (study PRJEB26092, sample SAMD00036244) | human gut metagenome | host: Homo sapiens | study: EMG produced TPA metagenomics assembly of... | reverse complement strand
AGAACAGCTCTGGCCGCGTGATCGCACTGTGCAAAGCGTGCGGTGTGAAATATTACCTGCTGGGCAACGGCAGCAACATCTTGTTTGAGGATGCAGGCTACCGGGGCGTGGTCGTGGATACCACGGCTCTGAAATGGGAATCGGTTTTTTAGAGAACGTCAGCCATCCGGGTGCAGAGCCGGGTGAAATCTACGATGCAGTCATCGCTGGCGCGGGCTTGAAGCTTTCTGCTCTGTGTAAGGCGGCGCTGGACAGCAGCCTGACCGGCCTGGAATTTGCCTACGGCATCCCCGGCACAGTGGGCGGTGCAGTTTATATGAATGCCGGTGCCTACGGCGGAGAGATGAAAGACGTGCTGGTCTCTGTGACGTATCTGACCAGAGAAGGCGAGATCGTGACAGAAGATGCCGCAAACCTCGACCTCTCCTACCGGCACAGCATCTTTGAGGAAAACGGCGGCTGCATCCTGAGCGCAAAGTTCCACCTGAAGCGTGGAGATTCGGCAGCCATCAAGGCCCGGATGGATGAGCTGATGCAGAAGCGCGTCGATAAGCAGCCGCTGGATAAGCCAGCGCCGGCAGCACCTTCAAGCGGCCGGTGGGAGCGTTTGCGGCTGCCCTCATCGACCAGTGCGGCCTGCGGGCTATCGCCACGGCGGTGCTGTCGTCAGCGAGAAGCACTGCGGGTTTGTGGTGAATCTGGGCGGCGCGACCTGCGCCGATGTGCTGGCCCTGTGCGATGAGGTGCGGGCAGTCGTAAAGGAAAAGACCGGGTACGACCTGGAAAAGGAAATTCGAGTGGTCAAGGCATAAGAGGGAAAATGGTATGGATCTTCTGATCGTCAGCGGGCTTTCCGGTGCGGGAAAATCGGTTGCGATGAACGCACTGGAGGATATCGGCTTTTTTTGTATCGACAATGTTCCGGCAGAGCTTCTGCCCAGCATCACGGCGTTCTCCAAGGCGGGCGATAACCAGCTCAAGCGGGTGGCGCTCTCCATGGATGTGCGCGGCTGCCACACCAGCGAGCAGATCGAACAGGCGCTGCACCAGCTGGATGAGCAGGGCATCGAGTACGAGATCTTATTCATCGATGCCCCGGATGATGTGCTGATGCGCCGCTACAGCGAGACCCGCCGCCGCCATCCCATCAGCATTGCCGAGGGAATCTCCACCCGGGAAGCGCTGGCAAAGGAACGACAGATCCTGCAGCCTTCCGGGAACGGGCAGACTACACCATCAACACGGAGTTTCTCTCCACGGCCCAGAATAAGGAGCGCATTTGTAATTTGTTTGCGCCAGATGGCGGGGCAAAGGCAGCAATGCGGCTCACCGTGATGTCCTTCGGCTTCAAGTTCGGCATCCCGGAGGACGCGAACCTGGTGCTGGATGTCCGCTGCCTGCCCAACCCTTTCTATATCCCGGAGCTCAAGCATAAAACGGGGCTGGATGAGGAAGTGGTGGATTTTGTCATGGGCCACCCGGAGGCAAAGGAACTGCTGCGCCGGTACGAAGGTTTTCTGGAGTATGCTCTGCCCCTCTATGTCAAGGAGGGGAAAAGCCAGCTGACCATTGCAGTGGGCTGCACGGGCGGCAAGCACCGCTCGATCACCTTTGCGCGGAAAATCGCGGAATATTGCAAACAACTGGGCTATCAGACCGGCATTCAGCACCGTGATGCGGCGCGCTGACCCGGCAGAGCCCGTGAGAACAGAAATGAGAATGACATGAGTTTTGCATCCCAGGCACGGGAAGAGATCGCACAGCGCAGTTTACAGCTGCAAAAGGATTGCTGTGTGCGGGCGGCAGCTATGGCATCGCCTGCTTTGCCAAATATTTTGATGCACGGGGCCTTGTGCTGCAGACTGAGCAGGAATTGACTGCCCGTGTGGCCGAACAGCTGTTTGCCCGCTGCGGCGTGCAGGGTACGGTGCTGGAAAAGCCCCGCCCCAGCGGTGTGGTATATGAGTTCGGCATCCGGGAGCCGGAGCAGGTACGCCGGATGCACGAGCTGTTCGGCACCACGGGCAGCGAGACAAGCTTGCAGATCGATCCGGGGCTCATCCGGTGCCAGACCTGCGTGAGTGCCTATATCAGCACGGCGTTCCTGTGCGGCGGCACTGTGACGGACCCACAGAAGGAGTATAATCTGGAATTTCTGACCGGACGCACCAACCTTGCAAAGGATTTTGAGGCCCTGCTTGCTGAGCATGAATTTGCGCCCCACCGTACCCGCCGCAACGGCGTAAACCTGATTTACGTCAAAAGCAGCGCCAGCGTGGAGCGCATCCTTGCGTTTATGGGAGCGGCAGAAGCTTCAGCCGGATGAATGCCCAGAAGGCAGTCAAGCAGCTGCGCAACCAGATCAACCGTCAGACCAATTGTGATACCGCAAACCTGGGCAAAACGGCCCGGGCCAATGCCCAGACCACCCGTGCGATCCGTTTTTTGCAGGAGCAGGGTGCGCTGGAAACACTGCCCGAGATCTTGCAGCAGGCGGCGGCCATTCGGATGGAAAATCCGGACTTGTCCCTGACAGCTCTGTGTGCCTGTTTTGACCCGCCCGTGAGCAAATCGGGGCTTTCGCACCGGATGAAGAAGCTGGAAGCGCTGGCAGAGGATCTGCGCAGAAGATTGGAAGAAAACGTAGAAAAGGAGGAAACGAAATGATCGAACCCAGTGAAGGCAACAAGCAGGGAAGAGACTTCGTCCACCTCCATATCCATACAGAATACAGCCTGCTGGACGGTGCCTGCCGCATCGACCAGCTGATGGATCGGGTGAAGGAGTGCGGCCAGACCGCCATTGCCTGCACCGACCACGGTGTGATGTACGGCTGTGTGCAGTTTTACAAGGCGGCCAAAAAGGCGGGCATCAAGCCCATCATCGGCTGTGAGGTCTATGTGGCCACCCGCACCCGTTTTGATAAGGTGAACAAGATCGATGGAAACAATCATCTGATCCTGCTGTGCAAGAACGAGACGGGCTATAAAAACCTTGCCAAGCTGGTTTCTGCCGCCTTTATCGAGGGCTTCTACTCCAAGCCGCGTGTGGATAAGCAGCTGCTGGAGCAATACCACGAAGGCCTCATCTGCCTGTCTGCTTGCCTGGCGGGTGAGATCCCGCAGGCGATCCTGTCCGGCGATTACGAGCGCGCTAAGGCATCTGCCTTGTGGTATCGCGACCTCTTTGGTGAGGGCAATTACTACATTGAATTGCAGGATCACGGGCTGGAAGAGGATAACATTGTGCTGCCCCAGCTCATCAAGCTGGCACGGGAGACCGGCATCCCCATGGCCGCCACCAACGATTCCCACTACCTGCGCAAGGAGGATGCCAAGATGCAGGCGATCCTGCTCTGCATCCAGACCGGAAAAACCATGCAGGATGCCGACCGTATGGAATTCCAGACCGACGAATTCTACGTTAAAACAACGGATGAGATGTACGATCTGTTTGCCATGGTGCCGGAGGCCTGTGCCAACACACAGATCATTGCCGACCAGTGCAATTTTGATTTTGAATTTGGCAACACCAAAATTCCGTATTATAAGGCCCCCGGCGGCATGGACAACCAGGCGTTCTTTGAAAAGCTCTGCTGGGAGGGTCTGGAGCGCCGCTACGGTTCCGATGTGCCGCAGGCCAACAGAGACCGCCTGAACTACGAGATCAGTGTCATCAAGACGATGGGCTATACCAATTATTACCTCATCGTCTGGGATTACGTCAACTATGCCAAGAGCCAGGGGATCCCGGTGGGCCCGGGCCGTGGCTCCGGTGCGGGCAGTATCGCAGCATACAGCGTGGGCATCACTGACATTGACCCCATCCGCTATAACCTGATCTTTGAGCGCTTTCTGAACCCGGAACGTGTCAGTATGCCAGATTTCGACGTGGACTTCTGCTACGAGCGCCGCCAGGAAGTGATCGACTACGTCAACCGTAAGTATGGCGCTGATCATGTAGCTCAGATCGTCACCTTTGGCACCATGGCTGCCCGCAATGCGATTCGCGATGTGGGCCGTGTGATGGGAATGCCGTATCAGGAAGTGGATGTAGTGGCAAAGCAGTCCCGGCGGAGCTCAAAATGACCATCAAACATGCGTTGGAGGTCTCACCGGAGCTCAGGCGGATGTATGAAACGGACCCGAAGGTGACGGAACTGCTCGACACTGCCATGAAGGTGGAGGGAATGCCCCGCCACGCTTCTACCCATGCAGCCGGTGTTGTGATTACCCCGGAACCAACGGATTATTATCTGCCCCTTGCCACCAACGATGGCCTGCCCGTGACCCAGTTCAACATGACGGAGATCGAGGAGCTTGGCCTGCTGAAGATGGACTTCCTCGGTCTGCGCACCCTGACGGTCATCCGGGATGCGGAGCTGGCCATCCAGAAAAAAGAACCGGATTTCTCCATCGCCAAACTGGATTATGACGACCCCGAGACCTACAAAATGCTCTCCCGGGGTGAGACCGAAGGCGTGTTCCAGCTTGAATCCTCAGGTATGAAGCAGGTGCTGGTGGGCCTGCAGCCGCAGAATTTGGAAGATGTCATCGCTCTGATCAGTCTGTACCGCCCCGGCCCGATGGATTCCATCCCGACCTACCTGCGCAACCGCCATGAACCGGACAAAATCAGCTATAAGACCCCGCAGCTGGCCCACATTCTGGATGTGACCAATGGCTGCATCGTCTATCAGGAACAGGTCATGCAGATCTTCCGAGAGCTGGCAGGCTTTTCGTTCGGCAGGCAGATAATGTCCGCCGTGCATGAGCAAGAAGAAACACGCTGTGATGGAGGCGGAGCGGGAACATTTTGTCCATGGCTGCACAGACCCCGGCAACGAGTGCCCGGGCTGTGTGGCAAACGGCATCTCGGAAAAGGTTGCAAACGAAATTTACGATGAGATGTCCAGCTTTGCGTCCTATGCCTTCAACAAGAGTCATGCCGCCTGTTATGCCTATGTGGCATTCCAGACAGCCTACCTCAAGTGCCATTACCCCAGCGAGTTTATGGCTGCTCTGCTGACCAGTGTCCTGGACAACACCGGCAAGGTCATTGAGTATTCCGGCGAGTGCGCCCGGCTGGGGATCAAGGTCCTGCCGCCGGATATCAATATCTCGGGCAGCGGCTTTACTGCAGAGGACAGTGGCCGGATCCGTTTTGGCCTGAATGCTGTGAAAAATGTCGGCACCCGGCTGATCGAACGCTCCGTAGAGGAGCGGCAGGAAAAGCCTTATACCAGCCTGTATGATTTCTGCAAGCGGATGCATGGCACCGAGCTGAACCGCCGCACTGTGGAAAGCCTCATCAAGGCCGGTGCTTTTGATAATCTCGGCTCCAACCGCCGCAGTCTGGTCGAAGCAACTGAGGGTGTGCTCAAGAGCATCGAAAGCGACAGCCGGAAGAATCTGGATGGTCAGATCGATCTCTTCTCGATGATGAGCGGCACGGACAATACGTCTGCCGCCGACAGCTATGAGATCAAGCCCTGCCCTGAGTATACCCATGCCGAGCTGCTCCAACAGGAGAAAGAGGTCAGCGGCCTGTACCTTTCCGGACATCCGCTGGATGCCTACCGGGAGCAGTCGGCTCAGTTTGCTACCCACACCATCAAAGCTCTGACCGGCGAGGATGCCAATGTGCCGGACAATAGCCATGTCCGCATCGTCTGCACCATTGTCAAAAGCAAAATGGTGACGACCAAGACCAACAGCATGATGGCCTATACCAGCGTAGAGGATCTGACCGGCACCATGGAGGTCATCGTGTTCCCGCGTACACTGGAAACATTCCGGGATGTGCTGCACGATAACGCGGTCGTGGTCATTGAGGGCCGCCTGTCTATCCGAGAGGATGAACCTGCCCGTCTAGTCGCCGAGAGCATTTCGCCCATTGAGGGCTATAACCCCGTCAGGCCGCAGGCAACCGCCCCAATCAGATGCGGGATGCAGCCCGGCGGCTCTACGTCCGGCTGCCCTCCCGCACCAGCCCGGAGTACGCCAAGGTGGTCAATTTGCTGGAGATTTTTGACGGTGATATGCCGGTGATCTTCTATCTGGAGGACACAAAACAGAAGCTGGCGGCTCCCCGCAGGCTGTATACGTCAGGTCATCCGCTTTTCTTTGAGGAACTGCAGCGCATCGTGGGCGAAAAGAATGTTGCAACAAAATGACATGCGCAGGAACGATTCAAACCAGGTGCACATGTGCCAAAAACAACACCAAGACGTACGCCTGTGAATTTTAATAAACTTTTAACGAAGTGCCAAAAAGGTATTGGATTCAAGCGGGAACTGTGTTATAATGTCTAAAGGTAAGTTATGATCTGAGCAAGGCGATGGAGCTGGTGCCCAAAGAGAGAGGGTTAGTGCTCCATAGGTAAATGACGAAACAATTGGAGGGAATCTTTCCATGGAAAAGCAAATCAAAACGATTGGTGTGCTGACCAGCGGCGGCGACGCTCCCGGCATGAATGCTGCAGTTCGCGCCGTTGTCCGTGCAGGCCTGCATAAGGCTTCCGTATGATCGGCATTCAGCGCGGCTACAATGGCCTGCTGGATGGCGAGTGCTTTGAAATGAACCTGCGCAGCGTTTCCAATATCATCTCTGCCGGTGGCACCATCCTGTATACGGCCCGCTGCCTGGAGTTCAAGACCAAGGAAGGTCAGGACAAGGGCGCTGCAAAGTGCCGTGAGCTGGGCATTGACGCGCTGGTGGTCATCGGCGGCGACGGCTCCTACCGTGGTGCCCGTGAGCTGGCACACCGCGGCATTCCGATGATCGGTCTGCCCGGCACCATTGATAATGATATTGCCTGCACCGATTATACCATCGGCTACGATACCGCAATGAACACCGCCCTGGAAATGATCGACAAGCTGCGCGATACCACCCAGAGCCATGACCGTTGCAGCGTGGTCGAGGTCATGGGCCGCAATGCGGGTTACATCGCTCTGAACGTTGCCATTGCCTCTGGTGCCATGGCTGTGTTGCTGCCCGAAAAGGAATTCGATATGCAGCACGATATTCTGGATAAGATCACCGAGACGCAGCGCACCGGTAAGCGCCACTTCATTGTCATTGTTGCCGAGGGCATTGGCCACTCTCAGGAGATTGCCAACGAGATCCAGGCCCGCACCGGCATCGATACCCGCGCCACCATTCTGGGCCATGTCCAGCGCGGTGGCTCTCCCACTCTGCGTGACCGCGTGAATGCTTCCGCAATGGGCTATCACGCTGTCTGCCTGCTGGAGCAGGGCAAGTACAACCGCATCGTTGGTATGAAGGGTGAGCACCTTGTGGATTACCCCGTGGATGAGGCGTTGGAGATGACTAAGACGCTTGACCCCGTGCTCATTGATGTGTGCAACACCATTTCTATTTGAGAATAACAGACGTATCTACGTTTTATAATGCGTAAAATCAGCCCCCGGAGAGCCGTGAAAAGTTCTCCGGGGGCTTTTGTGTTCTGCTTTAAAGCACTTTGGCACCGTTTGCGGTCAATTTGAAGGTTGCGCCCAGCATATCCGCTGCCTCGCGGCACATCAGCATCCGCTGCAATCTAATTGCTGTAAAAGCTATGTGCAAAAATAGCTTCGCATTTTCATTTCGCTTTCCAGTAAATCGAATTCGTGCTACAATAGAATCGGACAAATCAAAGAGGGGGAATCTAACATGAAAATACAATCTGTTGCTATTTTGGGCGCTGGAGCGGTGGGCTCTTACATCATCTGGGGGCTTTCTAAAAAGGATACTATCCGTCTGGGTGTGATCGCGGAAGGCGACCGTGCCCGGCGGCTGAAAGAAAGCGGCTGCGCCATCAATGGAGCAGTTTACCGCCCGGAGGTCTGGACCCCACAGGAAGCGCAGGGTGTAGACCTGTTGGTCGTTGCACTGAAATATGGCTCACTGCCCGGAGCTCTGGAAAGCATCAAGACCGCTGTCGGCAGCAATACCGTTGTGATGAGTCTGATGAACGGTGTGGACAGCGAGGAGCTGATCGCCGCACAGGTGGGTGCAGAGCATCTGCTGTATTCCTTCATTAAGGTTGCATCTCACAAGGAAGCGGATGGTTACCATTTTGACCCGGATGCAACACTTGGCGTGATCTATGGCGAGCGATTTGCACCGTTTGAGAGTGAACGTGTCAAGGCAGTGCGGGAACTGTTCACGGATTCCGGGGTCAACTTCCGGGTCACGGAGCACATTCAGGAAGAGATGTGGAGCAAGTTCCGGCTGAACGTCTGCAACAATCTGCCGCAGGCGATTCTGGGAGCCGGTGTGGGCTGCTACCGTGACAGCGTCCACATGAAAGCCATCAGCGATGGCCTGCGCCGGGAACTGGAAGCCATTGCAACTGCACGGGGCATTGATCTGCGCATTGCAGATGCCGTCAGCCACGGATGCGCTGTTCCTGCCACGGCCCGTTATTCCACTCTGCAGGATCTGGATGCCGGACGGCATACAGAGATCGATATGTTCTCGGGAGCGCTGATGCGGATGGGAAAGGAGCTTGGGATTCCCACGCCGTACAACGAGTACACCTACCACATGATCAAGGCCATGGAAGAGAAAAATGACGGCCTGTTCGATTATGATGGCACGGAGGAACCCACCTGGGCAAAATAAAGCGACTGTCTTGTCAGGATTCGGCACGTCCACTCCCAGGTCACCGGAAGCACTTTTGGCTGTATTTTGCTTTTGAAATATGGTATAATTACCGTATTGGTATTGGGAAAAGGAGAGTAAACGAACGTGGAACTGGAACAGGCACGCAAACGCGCGGAAGAGCTGCGCGTGATCATTGAAAGGAACAACCGTTTATACTATGATCAGGATGCCCCGGAGCTGGAGGATTTTGAATATGACGCTTTGACCCGGGAGCTGAAAGCATTGGAAGCAGAATTCCCGCAGCTGGTCACTGCGAATTCCCCGACCAGAAAGTGGCGGCACCCCCAGCGGGCGCTTTGCCAAGGTGACGCATGCTGTAAAGATGGAAAGCCTGCTGGATGCGTTTTCCTACGACGAACTGCGTGATTTTGACCGCCGGGTGCGGGAAGCCGGAATCGAGCCGGAATATGTCGTCGAGATCAAGATCGACGGCCTTTCCTGCAGCTTGGAATATGAAAACGGCGTACTTGTGCGTGCTTCCACCCGCGGTGACGGCGTGGTGGGTGAAGATGTGACAGCCAATGTCAAGGCCATCAAGCGCATTCCAAAGACTTTGAAAAATGCCCCGGAATATCTGGAAGTGCGCGGCGAGGTCTACATGCCGCACGATGCCTTCCAACACCTCTGTGCGGAACAGGAATTACAGGGTGCGGCACCGTTCAAAAATCCGCGCAATGCTGCCGCAGGCTCTTTGCGCCAGAAAGATTCCAAGATCACCGGCAGCGGGGGTTGTCCATCTTCGTATTCAACGTTCAGCAGGTGCGGGGCAGGGAGCTGACCAGCCATGCCGAAAGCCTCGACTACCTCAAGAGTCTGGGCCTGCCAGTCTCCCCGCGTTATCATATCGTGCACGATATCGAGGATGCCATTGCAGAGATCGAGCAGATCGGCCAGAACCGTGCAGCACTGGATTTTGATATGGACGGTGCTGTGATCAAGGTGAACAACTTTGCACAGCGGGAACTGCTGGGCTCCACCAACAAATTCCCGCGCTGGGCCATTGCGTTCAAGTATCCGCCCGAGGTCAAGGAGACTACATTGCGCAGTATTGAAGTCGGCGTGGGACGCACCGGCGTTCTGACTCCCACCGCCTGTTTTGACCCGGTGTTTCTGGCAGGTACCACGGTTTCCCGTGCCACCCTTCACAATGAAGATTTTATCCGTCAACTGGGTCTGTGTATCGGAGATACCATTCAGGTGCGCAAAGCGGGTGATATCATTCCGGAGGTCATTGGTGTGACCCGCCATGAACCGGATGCTCAGCCTTACCAAATGCCGGAATTCTGCCCCTCCTGCGGTGCCCCGGCAGTGCACCTGGAAGATGAAGCCGCATTGCGCTGTGTCAACCCGGAATGCCCTGCACAGGCACTCCGCAATATCATCCACTTTGCATCCCGGGATGCCATGGACATCGACGGTCTGGGCACCATGGTCGCCACGCAGCTGGTGGATAAAGGCTGGTACACTCTGCAGCAGATCTCTATGACTTGACAATAGAGCAGCTGCTCACACTGGAAAAGTTCAAGGAAAAGAGCGCAAACAATCTGCTGCTGGCGATCGAAGCTTCCAAGCAGAACAATCTAGATAAGCTGATGTTTGCGTTTGGAATCCGCAACATCGGCGATAAAGCCGCCGCATTGCTGGCAGAGCATTTTGGCTCTCTGCAGGCCATCCGGGAAGCAACCGAGGAGCAGATCGGCGAGATTGATGGCTTTGGCGGCGTGATGGCCCAGAGCGTGACTGAATTCTTTGCCAAGGATGGAACTACCGATCTGGTGCACCGTCTGGCTGATGCCGGTGTGAACATGCAGTGGAAGGGGGAGCCCAAGGGCGATAAGCTCACCGGGAAAACGCTGGTCGTGACCGGAACACTGGAAACACTCTCCCGCAGTGAAGCTGAGGCGCTCATCGTAAAGAATGGCGGCAAAGCCAGCGGTTCTGTTTCCAAAAAAACAGCGTATGTGGTGGCTGGTGCGCCGCAGGTTCCAAGCTGACCAAAGCACAGGCACTTGGTGTGCCTGTGCTGACCGAGGCAGAGTTCCTTGCTATGATCGCAGAGGATAAGTCCCAGCAATAATCAGAAAACCTGTTCTAAAAAGCCCGTACAGTTTGGATGCTGTGCGGGCTTTTCTGCGTCCTGCGGGTTCTAACCTCCGGGCCGGTGCATACACTGATGGCAAAGGACACGGAAGGAGAACAGAAGATGGACGAGTATTATCAGGTGGTGCAGACACTGCCCCAATGGCTGGCAAGGCCGCTGGGGCAGCTCCCGTCAAAAGATGCGGAAACTGTACATGAGCTGCGCCTCCGGCTGGGCTGTGCTCCACAGTTTACGGTACGAGGATGCAGCTGCACGCCTGCACAGCTGGCACCTGAACTGAACGCACTGCAAACGCTGCAGCTGACCCCGTTGCAGATGGAAGAGATCCTGTTCACCCTCTGCGGCGGTTCAGTCCATACCCATCAGACAGAGATCGCACAGGGCTATGTTACACTGGAAATGGCTGTCGGGCAGGGCTTGGCGGGCGTTTTTTGCAAAACCCGGAACAGGGTACGGTTCTGCAGGAGCTTACCTCTGTCAACCTGCGCATTGCCCGGGAAAAGACCGTTCCGCTTCCACAGGAACTGACCGCAGCATTGCGGGGGCATTTCATCGGGATGCTTCTTGTTGGAGAGCCGGGCAGCGGCAAGACCACCCTGCTGCGCAGTATCGCCCGGGAGCTCGTCCGGCAGCAGAAGATCCTTTCGGTCATTGATGAACGGCGGGAGCTCTTTGCCGGGAATATACACGGCGAGGCGCTGGATGTTCTTGCCGGGCTCCCCAAGGGACAAGCAGTGCAGATGGCATTGCGCACCCTTTCGCCACAGGTGATCCTGCTGGATGAGCTGGGAGGTCTGGATGAGGTCACAGCGCTGGAGCAAGGCCTGTTCAGCGGGGTGGATTTTGTTGCCACCTTCATGCTGCCACACCAGAAGAGGCGACCATGCGCCCACAGGTAAAATATCTGATGGAGCGCGGCGCGGTGCGGGTGCTCGTCTGGCTGACCGGCAGACAAGCACCCGGATGCATCGGGGAGGTGCGGTTTCTATGAGCCTCTGCGCTGGTTGAGTGTCTGCTGTTTTGTCGTCTGCGGCTGGTGCGCAGGCGACAGCTTTCATCAGCAGGCGCAGGCGCATCTGGAAGCCCTGCACAAAACGCTGGATCTGCTGGAAACGCTGCATCAGGAAATCAGCTTCCGCCGCAGTGACCTGAATCTTCTCTGCCGGAAGCTGATACAGGATGGGCAGCTTCCACCAGAAACGGTTTCGTTACAAACGCTGGAGCCTTTCCCTCCCTGACCTTAGAAGAACGCACCCGCTTCTCAGAATGTTTTTCAGCCTGGGGCGGTTGGAAGCGGAGCAGGAGTGCAGACGGCTGGAATTGTATCAGGCACAGTTTCAGGCAGCCTTGCAGGAAGGTGAAGCTGCGGCCCGAACGCAGTCGATGCTTTCGCACAAGCTGGGCCTGGCCGCCGGGCTTGCAGCTGCCATTCTGCTGGGATGAATCAGCTCAAAAGGAGAGGACGCGGATGGAGATTGACCTTATCTTCAAAATTGCGGCCATTGGCATCATTGTTGCCGTGCTGAACCAACTGCTGATCCGCTCCGGGCGGGAGGATCAGGCAATGATGACGACATTGGCAGGTCTGGTGGTCGTGCTGTCCATCCTGGTCAAACAGATCAGTGTGCTGTTCGTTACCATCAAGTCGCTGTTTGCACTATGAGTGCAGCCGTGGCTGTGTTCGGCATTGCGCTGCTCGCGGCACTGCTCTATGCGGTTCTGGAAAAGCAGGTCCCCGCCCATGCACTCCTGCTCTCCCTTGGGACAGCGCTGGTGCTGCTGGTGCGGGCCGGGACAAGCATCCGGACAGTACTTTCCGGCATAGCACGCCTGGCTGGACAAGCTGACAGCGGGGCTTTTTCCTGCCTTGTACGGAGTGCGGCTATCGTTCTGCTGACAGATTATACCGCACCCTGTGTGAGGAAGCCGGGGCAGAATCTTTAGGGTGGTGTGTTGGGCTGGCAGGTCGGTGTCTTGTACTGGCGGCGGCGTGGCCCTTGCTGGAAGAGATCCTGCAGACGATTGGGAGCATTGCAAGATGAAGAACTGGAAGTGGTGGGCTTTTCTGCTGGTGGGAACAAGCCTCTGCCTGTGCGCCCCGACAGCTTTTGCGGCAGAGAGTGCCGGTTTGCACACACAGCTGCCGGGAGCAGAGCTCTGGCAGCCTTATCTTGACCAAAGCCCTGTGGATGCTTTGCAGGTAGCAGAAGACCCGTGGAGCGTTCTGCAAAGTTTTTGCACTTCGTCTCTGTTCCAGACACTGCGGGAAAGCATCCGCGGTTATGCCGCACTGCTGTTGTTTCTGCTCCTGTCTGCCATAGTCAGTCTGTTTCTGGGGGAGGAAGGGGATCACAGCTGGTGTGATCTTGTCTGCGCCGGTGGGTGCGGGATCCTCCTGTGGGAACCATTGCTTGAAATTGCCCGGCAGCTGTGCGCGCAGATCGAAAGCTGGAACCGCTTTCTCTCCGGTTTTCTTCCTGTCTATTCCGGTGTTCTGATCATGGGCGGTGAGACAAGTGCCGGGGCCGCCGCAAGCGGCTTTTTTCTGACATTGCTTTGTCTGCTGGCACAGGCCCTGACGGCCTTTGTACCGCCCATTCTGGAATGCTTCCTTGCATTGAGCATGGCTTGCTGCATCACGGAACAGAGCTGCCTGGGGAACCTGTGCAAAGCGGCAGGGACACTGCTGCAAAAGGGACTTTCCCTTACTGGAAAGCTGCTGGCTGCACTGCTGGGATTCCAGCGCATCTCTGCCGCACAGCTCGACCGAACGGCGCTTCGCACAGGACAGTTTCTCACCGGCACCATTCCCATTGTGGGGCAAAGTTTGAGCGATGCTTCCGAGGCTGTTCTGGCAGGCATCCAATTGCTCAAAAGCGGCCTTGGAATGGCCGCTATCCTGATTTTATTGGCTGAGTTTCTGCCACTGTATCTCGGGATGCTTGCGCATCTGGGATGCATCGTTCTCTGCGGTACGCTGTGCAGCCTGACCGAAAACAACCGTGGACAGGCACTGCTTACCTGTTTTGCTTCCGCTGTCCGGTGTATGATGGCCTGTATCGCACTCTTTTTCGGGCTGGCCGTAACAGGAACCGCACTTCTTTTTATGCTGGGAGGCGTTTGATGCAGACATTGAAAAGCGCAGCTGTGGTCTTTTGCACTGCCTGTATCTGCGCAGAGCTGCTGGCCCGGCTCACAGGAAACAGCTGGGCCCGACGGTGCATAAAAGCCGTGGCTGGACTATATATTTTAGTGGTGCTTTTACAGGTCATCCCTCAGCTCCGGACAGAAGTTCAGTCCTTTTCTGTGCCGGATCTTTCGCCCACATCCATGGGCACGCTGGAAGATGCTATTCGGGCTGAACTGGATGCCCGCAGCAGCGGACAGGAAGCAAAGGAGGGGGACCTTTCCGGATGAAGAGCAGGGAACAGAGTCTCTTTGCCGGTTTGCTCCAGAAGCAAAACCGCACCCAGCTCGCAATCATTCTGGGTGTGGCGGCAATGCTGCTGATCTTATTCTCAGAATTATTCTCGACCCCCGCAAAAACCGCAGCAAATGCAGGCAGTTCTGCTGCTGTTTCAGAAACCGCCTACCGGGAGCAATTGGAAACACAGCTGACAGAGCTGATCGAACAGCTCGATGGGGCAGGAAAGACCGTTGTGATGGTGACACTGGAAAGTGGGGAAGAAACGATCTATGCTGTGGATACGCAGTCCGGCCAGATGCAGAACCAGGAGACCCATGTTCTGCTGGAGGATGGCTCCGCCCTGGAAGAGACGACCTATCTGCCTGCCGTCTGCGGTGTGGCTGTTGTCTGTGATGGTGGGGAGATGTCCGGGTCGCCGCCCGTATCACAGAGCTTGTCCGGGCACTGTTGGATCTTTCGGCCAATCGAATTTGTGTAGAACAGCGCAAAGGATAACGCACCATGTAATATAAGGAGGAAACAGCTATGAGAGCCATCTCGAAGAATACCCGTAAAGCAACAGCCATTACTCTGGCAGCAGCACTGGTCATTGCCGTTTACCTGAACTGGCAGTATGCCCGCACCGGTGTGACGCTGGAAGAGGATGCAGTCAACGTTTCTGCCGTCAGTCAGGAGACCGTTCCCGTTACGGATGAACTGATGACTGAAGCCGAGGCGGTTTCCAGTGCCAACAAGAATTATGGCGAAGCTCAGCTTGTGAGCGTTGCAAACAACAGCGGCTCCAAGTTCTTTGAGGAAGCGCGGCTCAAGCGGACCAAAGCCACGATGAAGCATGGACAGCATTCAGAAAGCGCTGAAATCCGCTTCTCTCTCCACGGAAGAAAAGAAGGAGTATACCAGCCAGCTGACCGGAAACCTTGCGGATCTCAACGCAGAAAACGAGATCGAGACACTGGTCAAGGCCAAGGGGTTTGCGGATTGTCTCTGCTTTCTGCAGTCAGGTCGGGCCGATCTGACTGTTATGACCTCGGGCGATGCCTTAACGGCCGCACAGGTAGCGCAGATCCGTGACATTGTGTTGAGCAAGAGCAGTGTGACAGCCCAAAATATCACCGTTGTTGAGGTAAAGTAAGGGAGCAGTTGCGGCAGACAACAGAATGTGGTAAACTAAAACAGAACAATGAAATTGAGCGCCGCTTTTCCAGCGGCGTTTTTGCAGGGAGTGCACCATGAAGGAACCAAAGCTCAAAACTGTTTACGTCTGCTCCAACTGCGGCGAAACCAGCCCGCGCTGGATGGGCCGCTGCCCCAGTTGCGGAAGCTGGAATACCATGAATGAGGATGTTGTTGCGGAAGCGCCCAAGGCAGGGCTTTCCGGCAGCAAAGCGGCAGCACCTGCCCGGCAGGAGGGTGTTACTTCGCTGACAGCCCGGCGGTTGGCCGATATCAGCACTACGGAAGAGAAAAGCCGCATCCTGACCGGCATATCGGAACTTGACCGGGTGCTGGGCGGCGGCATTGTGCTGGGCGGCGTGGTTCTGCTCAGCGGAGAACCGGGTGTTGGCAAATCTACGATGCTTTTGCAGCTCTGCGGTGCCATCTCCAACCAGCATTCTGTTCTGTATATCACGGGTGAGGAATCTGTCCGTCAGGTCAAACTGCGTGCTGCACGGTTGAAAGTGCCGCAGGAAAACATCTATCTTGCTGCAGAGAACGATGTGGACGAGATCTGCGGCCTGATCGAAAAGGAAAAGCCGGAGCTTGTAGTCATCGACTCTATCCAGACGATGCGCTGTATGGATCTTTCTTCCTCGGCCGGTACGGTCAGTCAGGTCAAGGAGAGCGCCGCCCGTCTGCTGGCGGTAGCCAAAAAGCAGGAGATCCCCATGTTCATTGTGGGCCATGTCAACAAAGACGGAGCCATTGCAGGCCCCAAGGTCATGGAGCACATCGTGGATACTGTGCTCTACTTTGAGGGCGACAAGATGCTGCCTTATCGCATTCTGCGGGCCGCCAAGAACCGCTATGGCTCCACCAATGAACTGGGCATGTTTGATATGACAGGGCAGGGGCTGGAGGAGATCGAAAATCCTTCCCAGATGCTTTTGGAAGGCCGTCCGCTGGGGGTTTCCGGTAACTGCGTCGCCTGTACGATGGAGGCAGCCGCCCCATCCTGAGCGAGATCCAGGCCCTTGCCACCAAAACGAATTTCCCGGCACCGCGCCGTGCCTGCAGCGGCTATGATTATAACCGCATGAATCTGCTCATTGCTGTTCTGGAAAAGCGGGCAGGGTATTTCTTTGGCAATCTGGATGTCTATATCAACATAGTGGGCGGCATTGCCCTGCGGGATACTGCCTGCGATCTGGCGGTCTGCCTGTGTATGGTGTCGTCTCTGCTGGACTGCCCCGTGAGCGATAAGCTCATTGCCATTGGAGAAGTGGGTCTGGGCGGTGAGGTGCGCAGTGTGCCCAACCTTGAACAACGCCTGCGGGAAGCCGAGCGCATCGGCTTTGAGCGGGCTGTGGTGCCAAAACATAGCCTTGCCCACCTGAACCCGGCAGATTATCCGGGCATGAAGCTGATAGGTGCGGCTTATATCTCAGATGCGATCCATGCATTGAAATCAGACCGGTTGTAACGAATTTACGGAGAAACTATGTCGATCTATCTTGATGAAAAAAATCCGGGCAAGCATCCGCCGTTTGATGATGCTTCGCCGGATATTGTGGAATATGTGCGGTACCTGGAGGTGATCGCGGGCAAAAGCGCCAACACGGCCTTCAGTTATTACTGCGATCTGCGCGGTTTTTCCCGTTTTATGAAACGCCGCCGCGGGCTGGTTCCGGCAGATACGGAGATCAAGGATATTGACCCCAAGGGTCTGGATACAGCCTTCTGGGGCAGTGTGAGTAAAGAGGACATCTATGAATATCTCTATTTTCTGAACCGCGAATGCGGCAACAAAAAATCCTCAACCGCCCGGCGGCTGGCCAGCCTGCACGGCTTTTATGATTACTTGGTCAATCAGGTCAATAAGCTGACAGAGAACCCGACTGCTCCATCAAGCCGCCCAAGCAGGATAAGGTCCTGCCCAAATATCTGACAGCGGAACAGTCCATGGATCTGCTGGAGAGCACGCAATATCAGAGCGATTTTCCGGAGCGGGATTACTGCATGGTGGTTCTGTTCCTGAACTGCGGAATGCGGCTTTCTGAGTTGGTGGGCATGGATCTGGGCGATATCGACCTGGAACAGCGGCAAATCAGGCTCTTTGGCAAGGGCCACAAGGAACGGATGGTCTATCTGAATGAGGCCTGCGTCGAAGCCCTGCAGCTCTACTTAGCCAAACGCAACACGATGGAGGGCCTGAATCCAAAGGAAAAGGCTGTGTTTGTAACGCGCCGCCGGAAGGAACGCATTTCCAACCGCAGGGTGGAGCAGCTCGTCACCGGTGCCATGAAAGCTGCCGGGCTCAAGGGCTTTTCCACCCATAAGCTGCGTCACACTGCGGCAACGCTGATGTATCAGACCGGCAATGTGGATATTTTGACTCTCAAGCAGCTGCTGGGTCACAGCAGTGTGGGTACAACGCAAATTTATACGCATCTGCAAGAATTTCAGGTGCGTGCCGCCATTGAGCAGAACCCGCTGGGCACGGTCACACCCGAAAAAGCACGCTTGGATACAACAAAACGGGCAGCAGGGAGAACAGAGGAAAAAATAACGCCGATTCGATGGATGTTGAAAAATCTACCGGCCCGATGGAAGCTTTTGAGGGTGCTGCCAATGATGGCATCCGGGTAGATATCTCTTCTATGACCGGGGATGCAGATGGGGATGCTGATAAGGAAACTGTATGAACTATATCAACTTCTCTAAGAGCTATCATGTGCGGATGCTGACAGAACGCGATATTCCGTTGATTTTAAGACTTTGTGAGATAAACACACAGTTTTATGAACATTGTCCGCCATTTGTAACTGCGGAAAGCATTCGGGATGATATGTGTGCCTTGCCGCAGCGCAAAATGGACGAACCTCAGGATAAGTATTATCTCGGATATTTTGATGATGCCGAGCAGCTTGTGGCTGTGATGGACTTTATTGACCATTATCCAACGGAACGAAGCTGCTTCATCGGATTCTTTATGATGGAACGTTCTGTACAGGGACATGGCATTGGAAGCAGGATCATCACAGAGCTGTGTGTGTATCTGCACAGTCTGGGTTACGAGTATATCCGGCTGGGTTATGTGGATGGCAACAAGCAAAGTGAATCGTTCTGGAAAAAGAATCAGTTCACAGATACCGGATTGAGAAATCACACACAGGACTATACGGTCGTTGTAATGAACCGGATGCTGTAACAGATCAAACAGATCAATAACAGAAAAAACGTGTGTAAAAAACGCAAAATACACAGTTATTGTAAAACAGGCCGCCGGAGCTCAAATCGAGCCGAGGCGGCCTTAAAAATGCCTAAAACCAGAAAAGAGGGCTTTTCCACTTCCCTATGTTTCGCATAACCTGCATTATACGAAAAATATAATAATCAAAAAATCAGACCCTCCTCTCTCTTCCCGCTGCGGTTCTGAGATCTCAGAGGGTCTGACTGATCAACTGTTGTTATAGAAAATATGTACCCATCACTCTTCCGGCAATGGTGTGGTTTCAAAGTATGCGCAGATCGCTTCATAATATGAACGCGCCGTCCGCTTACATCCGTCCTCACTGCCGAACTGGGCTACGTCCGTATCGCTGGTCACAAAACACTGCTCCGCCAGCACGGCTGGACAATTTACATCTTCCAGAATCGTAAAGCTGCGCTCTACCCGCACTTCCTTGTGGCTGCTCTCCACCAACTGTTTTACTTCCCCTTGGTAATAGATATATCGGATTCCCCCGCGTCCCCGCAGGCTGGCCCCTGCCGCCTGCATAGCCCCGGCAAGCTGCTTTGCAAAATAATAGCTCTCCTGATGGTATGCTCGTCCCGGAACAGCCGGATAACATTCAAACCCGGCTGCGCTGGAGCCTTCGGGTGCTGAATTACCATGGACAGACAACAACAGATCCGGATCCTGTGCATTGGCGGCAGCGGCGCGTTCAGCAGGTTTTGCGGTGCTGCCGTAGCTTTCCCGGGTGGTCAGTGGGATATAATTGGGGTCACGCTCCAGCCAGGCATTCAAAGCCTCCGCTGTGGCAGCGGTCATCTCGCTTTCCTGCACCACTCCCCTTGCACCCGGATCTGAGCCGCCATGTCCTGCATCGATCACAATACGATACGGCGGCTCACCGATGGTCGGACGAAAATCATCATCGTCCACGGTCGGTGTTGGCTGTCCAATGGAGAAAGCCGCCTGCCACAGATACAGCCCGAAACTGACACCAATAAAACAGAGAACCAGAACCACTGCTCTGCCAAAGGAAAAACTATTGCCCTTTTTCTTTCTTTTGCGCTGTACCGAATGTTTTGCCATGATGACTTCCCCGCCATTTTATAAGAAACGCCCGCCCAAAGAATGATCTTCCGGACGGGCGCTGCCGGGAAACTCCCGGTATGTTTTTACTTCAATTCAACCACGGTCACACCGCTCTCGCCCTCACCATAACGGCCCAGCCGAAAGCTTTTTACCATCCGGTTTCCGCGTAGATGTTTGTGGATCGCGGTGCGCAGAGCACCGGTGCCGTTGCCATGGATCAGGTACACCACCGTCTGCCCATTCAGAATGGCGCGATCGATATAAGCATCCACCTCAGGCAGAGCTTCATCCACAGTCAGGCCCAGCAGATTCAACTCCATTTTGGCCGAACGTTGCACACGCTCTACCCTGCCGTTGGGCCGGTTTGCATCGCCCGTCAGGCGGGAATAGCGTTGCTGTGCCTTGGTTTTGGGCTGAGACTCTTTGATGAGCTTATCCGGCTGCTTCAGGCCCTTGAGCGGGACCTTGGTCTTGATGATGCCGGCACGCACCAGAACATCGCCGTTTTTATCCGGCAGTGCCAGCACGGTGGCCAGCTGGTTGAGCTCTGCAATGCAGACCTCCTGCCCTACCTTGACTTCTTTCAGTGGGACAAACTCCTTGACAGGGTTATGCACCACCTCAGTGCCGATAAAGAGCTTTTCAGACTCTTTCTTTGCAATCTCGCGGGCACGTTGGGCTTTCTGCTGGGTGCTCAGGCGCTCGTCCTTCTGCAGCTGGCGCAGCTCATCGGTCAGTGCATACGCCTTGCTTTCCACCTGCTGTGCCAGCGCACGGGCCTTGGCACGGGCAGCTTCCAACTCGTTTTCGCCCTGCTGGATCAATTCATCCCGCTTTTTCTGAGCGGCCTCCAGCTGGTGAGAAGCCTCATTCTTCAGCTCCTCCACCTCGTCCTGGCTTTCTTTCAGCTGCAGCTTCAGGTCGTCCAGCTGGCCCAAAACTGCATCCAAGCGCTTATCCTCGGCAGACAGATGCTGTTGGGCTGCCTCAATGACACGCTCCGGGATGCCCAGCTTCTCACTGATGAGGAAGGCGTTGGACTTGCCGGGCACACCTACGCTCAGCTTGTAAGTCGGGCGCAGTGTCTCCAGATCAAACTCACAGCTGGCATTGACTACACCCTTGGTTTCCAGCGCAAACACCTTCAGTTCGGCGTAGTGAGTGGTTGCCATCAGCAGCACACCGCGGCGGCGTAGTTCCTCGATGATGGCCACAGCCAGTGCTGCACCTTCGGCAGGGTCAGTGCCCGCGCCAAGCTCATCCAATAAGACCAGCGTGTGCGGCATGGCAAGTTCCAGAATACCGGTGATCTTCTTCATGTGGCCAGAGAAAGTAGAAAGGCTCTGTTCGATGCTCTGCTCATCACCGATGTCCACAAGAAATTCATCGAACACGCAGATCTCACTGCGCTCATCGGCAGGAATCAGGAAGCCGCACTGTGCCATTGCGCACAGCAGACCCGCCGTTTTCAGGGTGACAGTTTTACCACCGGTGTTCGGGCCGGTGATGATGAGCGAATCGTACTCTTTACCCAACGCAATGTCCACAGGTACACACTTTTTGGGGTCAATGAGCGGATGACGCGCCCGGATGAGCGAAAAGGAGCTGTCGGTGCGGACAGAGGCTTGAATGCCTTCATATCCAGAGCCAGACGAGCCTTTGCCAACAGCACATCAATTTCCAGCATTGCCTTGTAGCTGTACTGGAACTGAGGCTCAATGGCGGCTACCTGTGCCGTAAATGCCACCAGAATGCGTTCGATCTCCTGCGCCTCCTGTGCACGGTACTGCAGAATGCGTGCGTTTGCTTCCACGACCGCCTGCGGCTCCACAAAGACAGTAGCGCCGGTGGACGAGACATCATGGATGATGCCGCTCACCTCGCCGCGATACTCGCTCTTAACGGGCACAACATACCGTCCATTGCGAATGGAGACCACACTCTCCTGCAAATACTTGGAGGTATCCATATTGCGGACCATGCTTTCAAGCCGGTCGCGTATGCTGTTTTCCGTAGCGCGGATTTTTTTGCGCAGCTCGTTCAGGGTGTGGGAAGCCGTGTCTGCCATGCATCCGGAGCCAGAATGGCGCTGGAGATCTGCTGCTCCAGCCCGGGCTGAGGTGCCAGCGCGTAGAACAGATCATCTGTAGGCAGAGCATCATGTTCCGAGGAACCATACCAGCTGGTCAGGTTCTGAAAGTTGCGCAGAGCGCCGGCCACCATCAGCAGTTCCCCCATGGAGAGCACACCGCCCTTGACCGCACGGGCTGCCAGAGAGCTAACACCCTCTACCCCGCCAAAGCGCGGAGATCCGTTTTTAATGAGCAGGCTGTTGATGGCATCGGTCTGTTCCAGCGCGTAACGCACCTCATCTGGGTCGCACTGAGGCTCCAGAGCCAGCAGCTGCTCTCTAGCTTCCTTGCACACGCAGCCCTCGGATGCACGCGCAATGATCTTATCAAGCTCTAAAGTTTCAAATAGCTTGTTTCCATGTTTGTTCCCTATATCAAAATTGTTTATCCCGGTCAAGGCAGAACGGATCTCAAAAAGTCGTAACTTTTCAGCGGTTTGTCCAGGTGGGTCAAAGCGTAGCGCTCTGCCACCGCAGACAGCTTTGCCAGACTGCCGACCGAGATTTTGAATGCAAATATTTTCTTATCTTCTACAAGGCAGATATGACGCAGGGCATACAAGGCACCCATGTCCAGATTGCAGGTTTTGCCCGCCTTTTTCGCACAGTCCTCACAGAGCAGAATGCCCTCCTGCGGGTCAAGATAAAACGCGGGGCCATCGTATTTTTCACAGATCCTGCAGCAGACCAGCTGCGGCAGAAAGCCGCACTCGCTCATGGTGCGCAGTTCAAACACAGCCTTGACCACATGCAGGTCGGTTTTACCCTCGCTGATCATATACAGGCAGTTCAGCAGAAGGCGCAGTTCCTTGGCAGCTTCCTCCCCCGTAGGAGAAAGCGCCGCCGCCATCTCGGCAAGATACATGGCAAGGCTCATCCCCTCGATGGTGGAGGAAATGCCGTGAAATACGTTGCGCACTTCCGCTTCCCGGATGGTGTACATATTCCGGCCTGGCAGCAGCACAAATTCAGAGTAGCAAAAAAGCCCGCAGGCGCTGAATAATTTGTTCTTCAGCCGCAGGCTGCTCTGTGCTGAGGCCGAAATGACCCCCAGCTCCGGTGTAAGAATGGTCAGAATCCGGTCAGATTCCTTGTACCGGGTCTCTTTTAACACAAGCCCAGGTGTTACGATCGTGTCCATCTGCATATTCTCCCTGCCCGAGCAGTGTCCCGGGCAATGTAAAGAGAAAAATCAACGATTATTCGGGTTCTGTTTGAAGCCAAAGTTGTTCAGCAGAAACTCATTGTCCCGCCAATCTGCTTTGACCTTGACCCAGCACTGCAGGTTGACCCGGCAGCCAAGAAATTCCTCACAGTCTGCACGGGCAGAGCTGGCGATCTTTTTCAGCATCGCACCGCCCTTGCCAATGACCATGCCCTTATGGCTCTCGCGCTCGCAGTAGATATTTACATCGATATCCACCAGATCTGTACCGGGGCGCTCCTTGAAGCGCTCCACCACGACCGCAATGCCATGCGGGATCTCATCCCGCATATACAGCAGTGCCTTTTCACGGATGACCTCCGCCACCAGTTCCTTTTCCGGCATATCGGTGTAGGCATCATCGTCAAAGTAGTGCGGGCCCTCCACAGCATACTGGCTCAGGCATCGAACAGTTCCTCACAGTGGTCGTCTGCCCGGACGCTTACGGTGTAGATGGCATCAAACACACCCAGCTCCTTGAGCTCAG
>ENA-OQAZ01000437-OQAZ01000437.1-human-gut-metagenome-genome-assembly--contig:-NODE-437-length-23620-cov-5.092836_pt1 | contig 23620 bp, 20 predicted proteins | sample MGYA00242737_ERZ504531 | MGnify/ENA primary metagenome ERZ504531 (study PRJEB26092, sample SAMD00036244) | human gut metagenome | host: Homo sapiens | study: EMG produced TPA metagenomics assembly of... | reverse complement strand
GGGCAGTTGGGTGAACTACCTTACCAGCCTCAACCATCCTGTTGGCCACGTAGCTGGCCCTTTGCCGCTCATACAGCTCTGTCTGGCTGTCCTCACTGCTGCCTGATGCAACTGCTGCAAAATCTTCCTTTGACAAAAGCTTCTGGCTCACAGAATCTGCGCTCTCCTTGCTCTTTACAAAGATTTTCTGTATATGGATAACTCTTGCATCCTCATCACTCACCTCTGTATCAACGCCCTTCGATAGAGAATTATACAGCTTTTGCGCAATCGCATAATGCTCGTATGCGCTCTCAATGTCTGATAAATCAGCCTTTGTGAATTTCTTTTCAGCTTCGTTTAATGAGTCATAGTATTCCTTTGCAGCCTTTGACACACTACTCTTCTCCTTGTCTGTAAGTGTAATCTTCTTCTGCTTTGCAATTGAAACCATGCAGTATATGCGCGTCAGCTCATCAACAGTGACATCCCTGATATATTTTTCCACGTTCGACGCATCATCTGTCTCAAGCAGGTTTACATCATACATAGTGCCGTACAGATTTTTGTAATTGGCTAAATATATGAGTGCTCCGTCTTATCGCACTTCATATTGTCCACGGAAAAAACTGTATGGCTGTTCGTGGTATTTATATCAAGCACTATCTCCTTGCCGCCAATACTGCAGCCGGTGAGAAGTGTCGCTGATGCAAGCAGCATACACATCGTTTTCTTAAAATACTTCATACCTGCTATCCTTCCACAACAAGGAATCTGCCGTCCGCAATGGCAAAGACCTCACTCTGGTCCATAAGCTCATCATCTGACATGCCAGAAATATCTGAGCCTGCCTCATCAAAGTAATCTCTTACTTCTTTTATATTCTTACATACCACAGCCATGCAGTCCTCTAAAAATTCCTCTGCAGCCTCCGGAGTATCTGCGACCTCCTCACTAAAAAGCTGTGTCTGTTTCTTTAAAAATGTGTCTAAAACCTCGTCATCGTATTCGTACATATTGTATTCCTCCATGTAAATTATCTCTTTTCTTTGGCTTTATATACAGCTGTTCATACAGCAATTATGTCTGATATACTAATGTATTGTATATTTTTGTACCGCCTGTTAGACATTATATAATAGATTGCTGTGACATGCCACTATTTTTTATATTCACGACAGATAACAATTGTCTGCTGTAAACGGAATGAATATATGAGCCTCTCATCCGCCTGTATGCTTTTCCCATCTGTAGAAAAAATCCTTCCAAGTGCATCAGCATACAGTTTTAGCTGTGTGCTGTATCTGTCGATAAGCTCTTTAGCAGCATTTACCCTGTCTGTCTTATAATCAAGCAGCACTATTTTATCATTCTCCAGCCAGAATACATCAATAATTCCCTGAACCAACACACCCTCATAGTCCATCACAAAAGGCTTCTCTTTATACAAATCGCCTCTCTTATCCGCCTGTGCCATACGCGCTGCCACATCTGATGATATAAACTGCTCTATAAGCTTTGGTCTGGTCAGCCTGTACATGTCATCTGTGATAAGCCCCTTTTTTAGCATTTCATCCATGCTTTTCTTCACAAATGCACTGACTGCCACATGGTCTTTTGTATCTATATCACACAGGCTCTTGAAATCCAGACACTCCATGACACGGTGCACTGCAGTTCCGCGCAGTGCTCCCTGATTCACACCTGCTGCATTTTTAGGCTCTTTGCTTTCATTAGAAGCACCGCCTGCCTCATCATCCCTCGCAAAGTCCGGCACATACGTCTCCTTCTCTTCCAAAAGGAACTTAGGACGCTCTGCCTCCCTCTCTGTGCTGTCGTACTTTTCAACCATAGAATCATGCTTCAGCTCAGATACCGAATATTTGCTTTTTTTAGTTATATCAGAAGCATATGCATACTCAAAATCAAATTCCTCTGCGAGCTCTTTGGCTTTTGTTTCATCCGCTGCACTTATGTGCCCAATAAGCTGCGCTTTTGATATATCGTTTGCCGCCATATCCATCGCAGTTCGTGCAGCGAACTCTGTTGCATCGACTGTGGATACCGTATACTTATCCGGGTACGACAGCATGGCAGGTATAACCCAGTCCAGGTAACACCCTGCTCCCTCCCTTTGTCCAAAGCTTATTGGCTGGTTCGCATTTACATTGCCTCTATACTTCTCAAAGGATTTTTGGGCATTTGAAAGTCCCCCTGTCAGGATAATCTTTTCCTTCGCCCTGGTGAGCGCTACATACAGCACACGCAGCTCCTCTCCCAGATTTTCCCTTTTAATGCGGCTTTCTATCTCATTTCTGATTAGTGATGGTCGCTTTGTCCTTGGGCTTTTTGTTTTTTCCACAAGGCCAAGCCCAAGCTTTTCATGTATCACCAGGTCTGATTTTGTGTCCTGCGTGTTAAAGCCCTTGCCAAGCCCAGAAACAAACACTACAGGAAACTCAAGACCCTTGCTCTTATGGATTGTCATAATGCGCACCACATCGTCATTCTCGCCTGCGGTATCGGCCTCTCCGTAGTCTATCTCGTATTTCTGCTGTATATCTATGTACCTGACAAAGTGAAACAGCCCCTTGTAGCTGGTCTTTTCATAGGCTGCGGCCATCTCAATCAGCATATCTATATTCTGTCTGCGCCGTTTTCCTGCCGGCATGGCCGATGCATACCTGTAAAAGCCTGTCTCATCAAGCATCCTGTACAAAAGCTCATGGATTGGCGTATCAGCTACAGCACCTCTTAGTCTCTCAAATACCAAAGCGAAGGCTTTAAGCTTCTCGTCCTCATAGCCATCCTCACCTGCCATGGCGCTAAGTGCAGCCTGTGCAAAGCTTACCCCCTTAAAGGCAGACCTAATCTGTGCCAGCTCCTCATCATCCATGCCCACGATAGGCGAGGCAAGCACTGCTGCCATCGGAATATCCTGCAGCGGATTATCGAGTATGCGAAGCATCGACAGAATAACCTGTATCTCATACGATGAAAAGTAGCCTGTATTCGACTCTACATGCGCCGGAATATCACAGTCCTTTAATACTGCTGCCACTGTATTGCCCCAGGTTGCAACACTTCTCGAAAGTATCACTATATCCCTGTACTGCACGGCTCTTAGCTGCCCTGTCTTTTTATCGGTCACCATGCCGTTTTCCATCAAACTCCTGATACGGTTTGCAATCAAAAGTGCCTCTATCTGCACCTTATCCTCTATAATTTCAGACAGATCCTCATCCTTATAGTCAACAAGCAAAAGCTCAGGACGCATCGTCTCCTTTGGATAGCTTGCACCGGGATACAGTGCCGCATCGTCATCATACTGCACATTGCCCAAATCTGCTGCCATGATTTTGTAGAATATGTCGTTAGTAAAGTCTAACACCTCATTCCTGCTTCTGAAATTTTTATGCAGGTCTATTCTCTGGTGTGCACTGTCATCTGATGTATATGTGTTGTATTTTTCCATAAACAGCTCAGGCGCGCCATTCGAAACCTGTATATGCTCTGCTTTACATCGCCCACCATAAACATGTTGCCGACTCCCTGATGCTCTCTTGAAATAGCGGTAAGTATATCCTCCTGCACCTGGTTTGAGTCCTGATACTCGTCAATCATGATTTCCTCAAAATGTTTTGAAAACTCACGCGCCGTCTCTGTGGGCTCCAGTGTCTGTTCATCCACCAGTATGCGAAGCGCAAAATGCTCTATATCAGAAAAATCAAATACTCTTTTTCTTGTCTTTACAGCCTCCATCGCATCATAAAACTCAAGTGAGAGCCTTATCAGCTCTTTAACAAATGGTCTTTGACGCTCCAGCTGCTCATACATAAGCTCAATTGACATGCCAAAGTATTTCTGCTTTATTCCGTCTACCTTCTTCTTGGTAGCATCGCGCATACTTTTCACGCGCTCCTTTTTCTTCTCGTCTCCGTCAAATTTCCTGATGACAGCAATTCTGCCAAAGGATATTTTGTTTAAGAACTCCTGCATGCCGACATAGCCTGTCACATCCGCCATTCCATCAAACAATGCTATATCCTCTGAAAGTGTAAGCGCATACTTTTCAAGCCCTGGTGTAGCTGATGCCAGGTCTTTCGCCATTGTAAGCTCCTGAACAGCCTCCTCCAAAAGCACCCTGCTGTAATCCACTATCTCCTTAATGATTTCTGAGTCCTCAAGCTGTTTAGCTGACTTTATATCATAGAGCCTTAGGAGACTGTTCATCCACTTTCTCGGCCATGATGAGCTGCCCGCCTTATAGTAGATATCCTCCACCATCTGCCTGACGGCAGAGTCATTTCTCCCCTTGCTGTAGGTATCTATAAGGTTGATAAATTCCTCGTTGTCTTCTCTTGCATAATTGTCCTCAAATACCTGTGCCAAAGCATCCTTTAGCATAAGCTTAAGCTCTGCCTGGTCACCGATTCTGAAATCAGGATCCAGATTAAGCTGTGCGAAATTATTCTGCACCACAAACAGACAAAACGAATCGATTGTAGTGATGAGCGCATTGTGAACCAGTGTCGACTGCCTCTGCAGGTTCTCATCGTCCGGCTTTTGCTCCTTCAAGCTGTCTATCGCACGGCTGACACGCTCCCTCATCTCAGCAGCTGCAGCCTTGGTAAACGTCACCACAAGCATCCTGTCGATATCCACCGGCGGATTATCCACACATATTCTGTTTACTATACGCTCAACGAGTACAGCTGTCTTTCCTGAGCCCGCTGCCGCCGATACAAGTATATCCCTGTCTCTTAAATCTATTACCTTTTTCTGTTCACTGGTCCATTTAACATCCATATTATGTCTCCCGATTATGGCTTTATATTATTATCTCCATAGCATGCTTTATGCTCTGCCGCTGCAATCTGTGTACGCATTTTATCAAGTACATCTTCCTTATTGTCACCATTAAAGCTTCTTTCGCTAAAGCCCGGTATCCTTGAATCATACCTGCATATGGCCTGAAAAGCGCAATATGCGCAGCTGTCTATTTTCTTGTTCTTGATAGGATTGACGGCAACATTTCCATCGTATATTTCTCTTCCTATCTCGCGAAGCTTCTCTCGCGCAAACCTTGTTATCACATCAAACTCTTCGGCGTTTGCCACCTTTGAGCCTGCAGCCGGTGTCTGATCCTTTTTTAAGGTGACAGGGATTACGTCAGAGCTTTTCTCAAAGTCCCTGTCCATGCCTCTGTATGCCTTTTCGTCCGAGTTGATAAGCCCGTCAGGCTTGAGCTTCTTTAATATCATCTGATTGATTTCTTCCTCAGACAGCTCAGTGCCGGTGTCACATCCTTTAAATCAATTACAGGATCGTCGATGTGATAGTACAGCATACCGCCCGGCTCCACACTTACCTGCTTTAGTGCCTCTTTCTTTTGTTCCATGACAGCGTCCATGTACACTGCAAGCTGAAGCTGCGTGCCATAGTACAGCTTCACCAGGTCAAAAACTGTATTTCCCGACTTGTAATCCAGTACCTTCACAAAAAGCCTGCCCTCATCCGTATATGTGTCAGTCCTGTCCACGCGTCCCTTTATATCAACCGTCACATCATTTGCCATATCAAGGCTCTCGTAAAAGGAAAACTCAAACCTCTCAGGCACAAAGCTGCCTCTTCGTATCTGGGTTGTGAGTGCCCATACTGTCTGCTTAAAGACCGCCTTCATATGTGATATCGAATGTTGGCTTTCCGCTGTATCAAATATGCCAAAGCCTGCATACTCATCAATCACCTCATTTATTGCTTCCATCGCAAGCTCATCCCTTTTTGTATCTGTCACGCTAAACCAGTCAGTGCTCTCCCTATCAAGCTTCTTACTGTATCTTTCCAGTGCTTCATGGTATATATTACCCATATCAAGGGATGTAAAGCCGCTCTCCTCACGCTCTGTAAGCCTCAATCCATAATTTAAAAAATGCGCATATGCACATCTGGCAAACTGCTCAAAGCGCGTGATACTGCCCTCCATGTGTCTGCCGTATATGCTTCTTGCCACATTTCGGCTAATCGGATCCTTTGAATAATGCTCAAACTTTGCATTTATGAGCCTCTCCACGGAATTTTTTTGAGTAAATTCTTTATCGTCTACTTCATTACCGTCCCCTGCATCACTGACTGATGCGTCATAGAGCATCACCGCTGCTGCAATCTCGCACCATCTGTCATCCACCTCATTTGACAGCAGATAATCCAGAGCACTCTGCCTGCTTGATATATCCAAAAGCTGTTCTACATCCTCTGTCTCAGTCACGACAAGCTCCGGAAACATCCCCTTTAATATACCTATGAGATACGATGGCTGGGCAGCCTTTTTTTCACTGTCAAGCCTCGTATAGCTGATATAAAGCTCCCTGGATGGCTTTGTCATATTCAGATACAGATAAAACCTCTGTATAAATGCCTGCTCCCTTGCCCCAGGCGCAAGCTCTATATCCAGCTCCTTAAGTGCCTCTCTCTCATACTGGGATATAATGCCTCCTCTTCCTGCCGCCTTTGGAACAATCCCATCGTTTACTCCTGCAAAAAACATGACCTTTATGTTGGTCAGACGCGTTCTCTCAATATCTCCGATGGTCACAGTGTCGTATCCCGGCGGTATGACTGCTACATCTGCCGCATCCAGTCCTGCATCCAGTATCTGTGTAAATTCCTCTGCATCCATGCATTCATCACCCAGCACCGCCACATATTTTTCAAAGAGCTGCATGACTATTTTGTATATCTGTCCGTATTCCTTTGATGCGGTCTGGTCCCCTGCATCAAGCAGTACCTGCTCCTTTTTTGCAAGCTTATCAGGTATATCAAGCAAAACTATCAGCTTATATATAGTGAGCACATAATCCTTTACCGTTGACTTTTTATCGGAAAACACCTGATATACCGGCTTTAGCATCTCCATTATATACTCCCTGCTTTGGTTTAAAAGCTCAAGGTCATAGCCTGCCTTATGCTTTGGCAGCCTGACCCATTTTTTGTCCCATGCGTTTTTACCTCTTACTCCACAGGCGAGCACGTAGTTTTCAAGTACATCTATTTCACTGTCCAATAGCTCACTAAAGCCGCACCGCAAAAATCTGAACACCGCATCTGCCGAGAAATTTTGTGCCGCAATATCGGGTATTGACCTGATAAACTCAATAAACGGATGGAAAAGTATCTCCTGTGTGGCATCGATAAAGTAAGGAATATTGTATTTGTCAAATATTTCACGCACATAACCTGCATATATATTCACATCTCCTGTGACTATAGCAATATCTCGGTAACGCAGGTTTTCGTTCCTTACAAGCTCATTAATTCTTCTGGCTATCTTTGTCAGCTCCTGCTTCGGGTCACGCAGACAATCTATATGAATGTGCTTTGGTACTTTTTTAAAGGAGCATCTTCGTTTTCTGAAAAGCTGCTGTTCCATAAAGCTTAGCTCTTCGTTTTCTGCAAGCCGGTAGTTTTTATCAAGGATAATAGGTTCCTCGACTTCTATGCCATAAAACGCTGCCATTTCGGTGAGTGATTTCACTGTCCTTTTTGGCATGTCAAACAGCTCCTGCATGCCTCTGCTCTTAAAGATATCCTCACGACAGTCTATTGTGAGCGTTACATATATTTTCTTTGAAATGACAAAGAGCTTTTTGATGAGCTGGTTCTGTATAGGTGTAAATCCAGTAAATTCATCAAATGCAATGACTGAATTTCTAAGAATGGCAGACTCCTCCGCCACATTACAGAGCACATTAAGTATTTCCTCTGCAGTAATATATTTGTCCTGCATAAACTTCTCAAATGCTTCGTAGAGCACGAGCACATCCTTGAGCTTATCTGAGAGTGCGTCCGATAGCCTTCCTGAGGCAATATATCTTCCGAGCTCCTCAGGTGATATATTGTACTGCACAAGCTCCGAAAGCAGTGACTTTACCTCACTTATATAGCCGATGCGGTTTAAGTTTCTGCCTATTACGCCAAGCTTATCCGCCTCCTGTGCCGCAAGCTTTCTGAGTACAAGGTTCTTACCTGTCTCCTCAAGCACCGTGAGATTTGTGATTCCAAGCTCATCAAACACTCTGTAGGCTAAGCGCTTAAAGCTTAGCACATCTATATTCATGATAGCTTTATTCTCCGACAAATCTACAAGCTGTCTCTGCGTCTGCATTGTAAACTGCTCAGGCACTATTACAAGATAATTGTCCCTTGGGTTTGCCTTTGCCTCTTTCACTATCCTGTTAAAGAGATATTTCGTTTTTCCGTTTCCTGAATTACCTGTGATAAACTGTAATGACATAAAAAAGACTCCATGATTAACTACTGTGTAAAATGTATACTGTAATTATATCATGAAGTCCCCTATTATTGAATTATTTATTTTGCTTCAATTCTGCTTAATAGCCGCTATACCTTGTGATTAGTGATGGAAAAGTCTGATTCCTGTAAAGCTCATTACCATACCGTACTTATTACATGTATCAATAACATGGTCATCTCTCACAGATCCACCCGGCTGGGCTACATACTTCACGCCACTCTTGTGAGCACGCTCAATGTTGTCACCAAATGGGAAGAATGCATCAGATCCAAGTGCTACATCTGTATTCTTGTCAAGCCATGCTCTCTTCTCCTCTGCTGTAAATACGTCCGGCTTTACCTTGAAGAACTTCTGCCACTCGCCCTCTGCAAGCACATCCATATAATCCTCACCGATATAAAGGTCAATAGTATTGTCGCGGTCTGCACGTCTGATACCATCCACAAACTGAAGTCCAAGCACCTGTGGAGACTGGCGAAGCCACCAGTTGTCTGCCTTTGAGCCTGCAAGTCTGGTACAGTGGATACGAGACTGCTGGCCTGCTCCGATACCGATTGCCTGGCCGCCCTTTACATAGCATACAGAGTTGGACTGTGTATACTTTAATGTAATCATAGATATTGCCAGATCAATCTTAGCCTGCTCTGTGAGTTCCTTGTTCTCTGTCACGATATTTGAGAAGAAATCGTCATCAATATGAAGCTCGTTTCTGCCCTGCTCAAATGTGATACCAAATACATCCTTTCTCTCGATAGGTGCCGGCTCATATGACGGGTCAATCTCGATAACACAGTAATTGCCTTTTTTCTTAGCCTTTAAAATCTCAAGAGCCTCGTCTGTGTAGCCCGGAGCAATAACACCGTCTGATACCTCTCTCTTGATTACAAGTGCAGTGCTCTTGTCACATACATCTGAAAGTGAAATAAAATCACCAAATGATGACATTCTGTCAGCTCCTCTTGCTCTGATGTATGCACTTGCAAGTGGTGTAAACTCAATATCCATATCATCAACCCAGTAAATCTTTTTCTCCACATCTGAAAGCGGCTGTCCTACTGCTGCACCTGCAGGTGAAACATGCTTGAAGGATGTTGCGGCTGGAAGACCTGTTGCCTTCTTAAGCTCTCTTACAAGCTGCCATCCGTTAAAGGCATCAAGGAAGTTGATATATCCGGCTCTGCCGTTAAGCACTTTTATAGGAAGCTCTCCCTCCTTCATAAATATTCTGGCTGGTTTCTGATTTGGATTACATCCGTATTTTAATTCGTATTCCTGCATTTTTCTGTTCTCCTGTTTTTATCTGCTTATCTTGTATATTTGACCGTTTATATAGTGTTTTATTTGTTTTTATTTACGATTCTGCTCTCATACTCGCCTGTAGCGATATCAATATATCTGACAAAGAGTGATACCTTATTATCCTCGTTTAAGTTCTCCCATACCATATCGGTAAACTCATCGATATCTCCCTCAATGTCTACCCATGTAGGCTCACCCTCAAAGCTTGGCAGCGGATTGCCATCACCCATATATGTATGGATAAAATGTCCCTCTCCTGCAACCGGTGCTGAGTATGCAAATGTATATCTGTTGCATGCATCAGGATTGCCGTTGTTGCTCTTTAAGATTGACATAGCATAGTTGAACTCACCATTGTCAATATGCATGATTCCTGAAATTCTAGGTGTATAGTTAGGAGCGTCAGGCTCAAACTCTCTTGTCCTTAAGGCCTGCTCAAATGTCTGCTGCTTGTCCATCAGCTCATAGATAGTATCTGTCTGGTCACCATTTGTGACAATTGTCTTGTTGCCGAGCACTCTTACAGGTGCGTAAATGATAAGACTCGGATCCTCAAGCTTTGAAGGGTCAAATGCCTGTGTTCTGATGCCCTCGCCATCCTCTACAAATACTCTGTTGCGGCTGTTTTCGCTTCTGCCCATGATAAAGTATGCTGTTACACCTTCTTACCATCTTTGTGCGGCCGATTACGATACCTCTGCCAGGGTATGTTGTGCTTGATAATTCCTTTGCTAATGATACTCTTTCCATGTCATCCTCCATGTTTTCTGATAATGTGGTCTGCATCCCCAAATTACTCGGGCCTGCCGGAATAAAAAAGACCGTCTGAACACACATAATAATATAAAGCTCTGCAGGAAACTTATATAAATGTGCGCCCAGACGGTCGGCAATCAACTGTTATACTCCATGTGGTTATCCACTTCCGTCAGTCATATAACTGTCTTTATTTAATCATGTATTTTTGTCATTGTCAAGTATCACTTTAAAATAAGCATGTACTTATAAGTTATTCTTATAAGTACATGCTTGTAAACAATGCCATTATTTACTAATTTTTAAAGCTGTGAATAGGTGCCGGGATTCTTCCTCCGCGGTTTACAAATGCATCACAAGAGAATCTGTTTACCGGCATAACCGGTGCACTTCCAAGGAGTCCTCCGATTTCTACCACATCACCTACATCCTTTCCGATTGCCGGAAGCAGTCTGCAGGCTGTTGTCTTCTGGTTTATCATACCGATAGCCATCTCATCTGCGATAATTCCTGAAATTGTGGTGGCCTTTGTATCGCCTGGGATTGCAATCATGTCAAGTCCCACTGAGCACACACAGGTCATAGCCTCAAGCTTTTCGAGAGTGAGTGCACCATCGTTTACGGCATCTATCATTCCCTGATCCTCTGATACAGGAATAAAGGCACCTGAGAGTCCGCCAACATATGAGGATGCCATGATACCGCCCTTTTTCACCTGATCGTTTAAGAGTGCAAGTGCAGCTGTTGTTCCCGGAGCTCCGGCTCTCTCTAAGCCTATCTCACAGAGAATATCGGCTACAGAGTCTCCGATAGCCGGTGTAGGTGCAAGTGAGAGGTCTATGATTCCAAATGGCACTCCAAGCTTCTTTGAAGCCTCCTTTGCCACAAGCTGTCCTACTCGTGTAACCTTGAAGGCTGTCTTCTTTATTGTCTCACAGAGCACCTCAAAGTTCTCGCCTCTTACCTTTTCAAGAGCTGTCTTTACTACTCCCGGTCCGCTGACACCTACATTGATGATGGCATCTGCCTCTGTCACACCATGGAAGGCTCCTGCCATAAACGGATTGTCATCAGGAGCGTTGCAGAATACTACAAACTTGGCACAGCCTGATACAGGAAGGTGCTTTGTCACCTCTGCTGTCTCCTTTATCATCTCGCCAATCAGCTTTACTGCATCCATGTTGATTCCGGTTTTTGTAGAGCCAACATTTACAGAGCTGCATACCAGGTCTGTCTCAAGCATTGCCTGAGGGATGGATTTGATTAAAAGCTCATCCGCCTTTGTCATGCCCTTTGACACAAGTGCTGAATATCCACCGATGAAGTTGACACCTACCTCTTTGGCAGCTCTGTCAAGTGTCTTTGCTATGGTAACAAAATCCTCTGAGCTCTTGCAGGCCGCACCGCCGACAAGGGCGATAGGTGTAACTGAAATACGTTTGTTTACGATAGGGATACAGTAGTTGTTCTCTATCTCTTTTCCTGTTGCTACAAGATTCTTTGCAAGTGTTGTAATCTTGTTGTAGATATTCTCATTTACCTTTGCAAGGTCTGAGTCTATACAGTCGAGCAGGCTGATACCGAGTGTGATTGTACGCACGTCAAGATTTTCCTTCTCCACCATGTCATTGGTCTCAATTACTTCACCAATATTTATCATTTTGCTGTTCTCCTTTAACTGTGTATGACATTTTTATGCTAAACTAGATTCGATGCATCATCTCAAAGATTTCTTCCTTCTGACACTTTATTGTTACACCAATTTCTTCTCCAAGTGCATCAAGCTGGTCAGAAATCTCTGCAAATGAAGCTGTAGCATTTGCCATATCCACAATCATCATCATGTTGAAATAACCTGAAACGATAGTCTGTGAGATATCAAGCACGTTTACACTGCCCTCTGACAGATATGTACATACCTTTGCGATGATTCCTACTGTGTCTTTTCCGACAACTGTGATGATTACTTTGTTCTTTGTGTTATCCATAACAACTTATTCTCCTGTTCTCTTATTCTACGGCTATGCGGTCTGATGCCCTGTCTCTCTTAGCCACATACATAGGGAAATCACTTGCCTTATATGGATTGTCTCCCATTGTGACCTCAAGCCTGACAGCTTCATACGCCAGCTTTTCGTAGTTGTTTTCTTTACTAAGGTGTCCCAGTATTACTGAGCCAAATTTATCATGAAGAAGCTCGCATAACAACTGCCCGCTTCTCTCATTCGACAAATGTCCGCTGTCACCCATGATTCTGCGCTTGAGCGGATACGGATATGCCCCAGTCTGGAGCATATTTATATCATGATTGGCTTCAAGCAGCAGCCCATCCAGGTTCTGAAGCTTTGAAACCAGTGCATCATCATACGTGCCAAGGTCTGTCACGACTGCCATCGCATGATTTTCGTTTTTAAATCTGTAAGCGACAGGATCAGCCGCATCGTGTGATATGTGAAGCGGCTCAAACTCTATATCGCCTATTGTAAAATCACCGCCTGCCTCAATAGGACGAAACAGCTCTTCATCTATATTTCCAACGGATTTGGTACATTTTATGGCCCCTATTGTGGCCTTTGTTGCATAAATCGGAATATGATAGCGTCTTGCCATGACACCAAGCCCTGCGATATGGTCTATATGCTCATGTGTCACGAGAATCCCCTGCATATCTGTGGCCGTCATATCAAATTCATTCAGGCCGTTTTCTATTTTTTTACCGCTGATGCCCGCGTCTATGAGCACATGACAATCATCCGTACCCACACATATACAGTTTCCACTGCTGCCGCTGGCAATGCTGCATAATTCTAACATGTTAATTCTCTTTCCAGTATAATTCTATTTTGTCTCCCTCATGAAGCTCCTCGGAAAACTGGGCATCTCTGCCATTTATTACAGTGGCTATTGCCCTGCCTTTCCTGCCTGTAAATCAAATGAGATATGGGTAAATATATCGACAAATATATATGTATCCTTGCCGGACAGCTCTACAGGCTCACCGTTTACAATTACTGTAATTGTATTTTCTGATGAGTCTTCTTCCTGTATATCATTTTTTTGCAATTCATTTTCCGGCACAGCAGATGCTTCAGCTTCTTTAGCAAAATCATCATGCAACTCATCGAGCACCTGATTCATCATCTGCTCTGATGTTCTAGTCACTGTGTTGTCTGACTCTGTGCTGTTTGCATCCTGCTCAGCTAAAACCGAAGCCTCATCTGTATCAGACTCTTGTGTGTCATTATAAGTGTTATTGTCGATTCTTGCAACACCATATTCATCTGTTTTCCACTCAACAGAGAAATTTTCATATACAAGAGTGTCGAGACCTGCCTCTTCATTGTTTACAAATATCATCTGGTCTGTGTCAATAACGAGGTCCATAAACTGCGCAATCTGGCGCACTGTATAGTAATTTCTTGTCTCAATCACATCATTTTCCCTGATGCTGTAATCCTCCGGCTCAAGCTCTCCGTTTACCTGGACAAACCTAGGACATGAAACCCTTCTGCCGTTTATGATAAAAGTAATGACAGAATGATTGTACTCATCAAGCTGCGATATCTTATACACTGCTGCCTCTCCTGCTGTGGACGGCTCGATGACTATCTCACTGTTTGGCTCAAGCGGTGTGTTGATGCTTGCTGGCTTTCCGTTCATGGTCACTACTGCGCCATCTCCGGCCTCGCCTCTTACAAGCCTTGCCACACCGTTTACCGTAAAGTTTATCGGAGTGCCGCGCTTTGGAAACAGCTCATCGTTTGGAAATCCCGCCTGAAGCGCCGCATCGACTATTGTAAGCCTGTTATTGTCATAGAGCTTTATTCTCTCACCGTTGAATCTGACCATAATAAAATTATTTCTCTGGTCATAATAATTCAGACATATACCAATTGGAGTGACAAGAAGTGGATCCTTCTTAATATCCTCCTGCTCAAAGGTCACATCGCCAAGCACTTCCTCACCTCTTAGAGCTACTCTTTCCTCCGGCAGGTCAAGATCTTCCGCAAGCTTTTCCGTGAAGCCGTGTATCTTGCCTCCACCTCCGACTACAAAGCAGGCACTCACTGTTTTGTCACCGTTTAGCTCTCTGATTTTAGTCGATACCTCTTGTGCAATATTATCAACAACAGGTGCTGCCACATCCCAGACATCCTGTGCAGGAATTGTGTGCTCGATGCTCATGATATCCTTGTATGTAACCGTATCACTTGTCGTAGACTGAAGCTTGATGCTCTCCGCCATATTGAAATCCACGAGGAAATGCTGCACAATAACTTCTGTCAGCTCATCTCCTGCATGCGGTATCATGCCATAGGCTATGATACTTCCGTCTCTTGTGATTGAGATATCACTCGTTCCGGCTCCCACATCGACAAGTGCGATATTAAGCATACGATAGTTCTCCGGAATTGCCACATTGATAGCGGCGATAGGCTCCAATGTCATATTGGCTACACTAAGCCCGGCCTGTCCCACTGCCGCATACAGTCCGTCTACCACATCCTCCGGCAGAAATGTAACTATGATATCCTCGCCTATTTTGTTTGCCTTATGCCCCTCAAGGCTGATAAACACCTCATCATTCAAAAAGAATTTGACTGTAGAATATCCCACACAGTAAAACTTATAGCTTGTATCGTTAACCTCCTTGAGTGCCTCCTGTGCTTTTTCTATGCCAAGCAGGTCAAGCGTATGGACATCCTCGCCGGTCACCACAGACTCCTGCGCATACTCATACTCCACATGCGTCGTGACAGTCTTTAATACTCGTCCTGCGGCTGCTATACACACCTCTTCAAGTGGCTGTCCTGTCTGTTTTTCAAGCTCGTCCTTTACTTCCTTAATGGTTTTTGCCACCCTGCCTATATCATGTATCTGACCGTCAAGCATCGCTCTGGTCTCATGCTCCCTGACATACTGTGCTGTAACCACAAATTCCTTGTCATCAGTCTGATAGCCGACAGTTCCTACAACATTTCTTGTACCAATATCCAAACCGAATACATTATTCATTTCCACTACTCCTTGTATTTGCTAAGCGCTTTATTTATTGAAGCTATCGTGTTTTCGATATCTCCATCATTATCGATAACCTCCTTGCAGTGCCTTCTGTACTCAGCTTCTTTAAGCTGGCTTGCAAAGATACTATCTATCTTCTCATCTGAATATCCGCGTGATGACTTAAGTCTTTTTCTTCTGACTTCTTCACTTGCATAAATATACCACAGCTCGTCGCAGATTTCACCATATCCCTCCTCTATAAGGAGTGCTGCTTCAAGCACAAGCATGAAAATACCTTCTTTTTTTGCCTCTTTAACTGCATTAAGCACATATTCCTTTACTGCCGGATGCACTACTCCATTTAGAAGCTCTCTTTTTTTATCATCCGAAAAAATCACTCCGGCAAGTGCCGGTCTGTCAAAATGCCCGTCCTCAAGCCATATCGGTTCGCCCGCAAACAATTCTTTTAATCTATTGTAGCAGTCGCTTCCCGGCTCCATCAGCTCATGTGCTATCTCATCGGAGAGCATGACCCTTACGCCATCAAGTTCCTTAAGATAGCCAAGCACTGCCGATTTTCCGGCACCTACACCACCTGTTATTCCTATAAAAATCATACTATTTCCTTTTCTGTCATCAATGCGCATCATACCAGTCATAGCCACACTCGGTGCCCACCTCCATGGATACCTTCATGTCCACCGCGCCACGCATTTCTTTCTCCAGAAGCTTAATCACTTTATCCTTCTCAGCTTCCTTTGTCTCAATTAAAAGCTCATCATGCACCTGAAGGATAAGTCTTGACTTTAAGCCCTCGTCAAGAAGCCTGTCATGCACACGTATCATGGCAATCTTTATGATATCGGCTGCTGTACCCTGAATAGGTGAGTTCATCGCAACTCTCTCTCCAAACTGTCTCTGCATGAAATTGCTCGAGTTCAGTTCGGGAATCGGTCTGATACGTCCAAACATGGTCTTTGTATAGCCATTTTTCTTGGCATCCAAAACCGTCTGATCCAAAAACTCCTTAATCTTTGGATATTTGACAAAATAGCTGTCTATATAGCCCTGTGCCTCTTTCCTTGAAATCCCCAGGTCGTTAGACAGACCAAACGCGCTGATACCATATACGATACCAAAATTTACCGCCTTGGCATTTCGTCTTTGAAGGTCTGTGACCTCATCAAACGGTGTGTCAAACACAAGGGACGCTGTACTTCTGTGGATATCCTGACCATTCTTAAAGGCCTCTATCATCCTTTCATCCCCTGAAAGCGCTGCCAGCACCCGAAGCTCGATCTGCGAGTAGTCTGAATCAACAAACAAATCTCCATCCTCAGGCAGAAATACCTTTCTGATAAGCTTGCCCAGCTCAATCCTTATCGGGATATTCTGCAGATTAGGCTCTGTGCTTGAAAGACGGCCTGTCGCAGTGATTGTCTGATTTAAGGTAGTATGGATTTTGCCATCGGATGCAATATATCCCGAAAGTCCGTCAGCATATGTGCTCTTTAGCTTTGTGAGCTGTCTGTATTCCAGAATATCTGCAACAATCGGATACTCCGGCGCCAGCTTTTCAAGCACATCTGCCGCAGTCGAATAACCGGTCTTTGTCTTCTTTTCATTTGGCAGTCCAAGCTTTTCAAAGAGAATGACCCCAAGCTGCTTTGGCGAATTTATATTAAACTCTTCACCTGCTGCCTCATATATTTTCTTTTCAAGCTCAGTTATCGAAACAGCAAGCTTGTCTCCATACTCCTTAAGCTTTATTCCATCAGCCCTTATACCCTCGTTTTCCATATCATACAGCACGAAAACGAGCGGGAGCTCGATATCTTTATAAAGCGTGAGCATATCCATTTCCTTTAGCTTCTGCAAAAGAACCGGCTTTGATTTCCAGGCAGTATACACCTCGTAGCAGGCACAGTCCACTGCCTTTTTCTCATCCTCCTTCATCATCCGGGTGAAATCAAGCTTTCCCAGATAATCCTTTTAGATGAGAGCATAAGCCCCAGATAGTCCTTTGCAACCGCATCATAGGGATACTCCCCGACAAGAGGATTGATAAGGTATGCAGCCACCATCATGTCAAAATATCTGCCTCTGTCATCTGCCTTTATCTCTTTGCTCTTAAATCTGTGCAGATTGGTCTTTAAATCCGGTGATATCCATGACTTTACTTCCAGGGTATTTAATTTTTCATCCAGGAAGCTGCTTGAAATCTCATCACCTGTACAGATAAAATATATGTCCTCCTCTGAAAAACAAATCGAAACAGCAAGATAATCGTTAGAAACCGGCTCCGAAAACAGACTTAGCTGTCCATCACTTTCGCAGTTTTCCAAAGACTCTCCCGGTACTACCGCAAAAGCGACCTCCCTGCCCTTTGCCTTCTCAAACACACTCTCTGCAGTCTTTAAGTCCCTTACTACCACAAAATGCTCCTCGGCATTGTTTTTAGGAGCCTCCACGTTAAACCGTGACAGCATGTTTTTGAATTCGTATCGTTTACACAGTAAAAAGGCTTCCTCAGTGTAGAGTGACTCTACTCCGCCACTAAGCTTTGCATCAGAAAATTCATAGTCAACCGGCGCATCAAGTATGATTGTCGCAAGCTCCTTGCTCATAACCGCCTGCTCCCAGTACTCCACTATATTCTTTGAAGCCTTTGGCGGCTTTACATTCTCAGCGTCCTCATGTACTGCCTCTATACAGTGATATTTTGCTATAAGTGCGCCTGCTGTCTTTTCGCCGATACCGGGTACCCCGGGAATATTATCAGACGTATCTCCCTGCAGAGCCTTTACATCGATAAACTCCTTTGGAGTGACGCCGTACTTTTCGATAACATCTGCTGTATTGTAGTTTTCTATCTCGGTTCCTGTCTTTTTGGTCTTTGGAATCCTTACCATGACATGGTCAGTCGCAAGCTGCAAAAGGTCTCTGTCTCCGGAAATGATGGCGACATCCATACCGGCCTTTTCTGCCCTGACAGATAAGGTTCCAAGTATATCGTCGGCCTCATAGCCTCCTTTTCCACGATTTTAATGCCCATAGCGGTAAGCATTTCCTTTATCATAGGCACCTGCTGCCTGAGCTCCTCGTCCATAGGCTTTCTCGTGCCCTTGTACGCATCAAACATTCTGTGGCGAAACGTCGGCGCATGCACATCAAATGCCACCGTCAGATAGTCTGGCTTTTCCTCGTCAAGAATCTTGAACATGATATTCAAAAAACCATAGACTGCATTTGTGTGAAGCCCTCTGAATTGGTCAGATCAGGCAGCCCGTAATATGCCCTGTTTAAAATACTGTGTCCGTCTATAAGTACAAGCTTTTCACTCATTTTGATACTTTCCTTACTGTCAATTATAATATTGTTGTAATCGCTGCCGGTCACACTGCAGTGCAGGCAGTAACGTTAAATAGCTCTTGTATATTTCTTAAGCCACTGGGCCTCCTCATCATTCAAAAATGGTGAAACAAGCTCATAAACTCTCGCATGATAAGCATTCAGGTATCCTTTTTCCCTGTCTGTCATCTGATTTGGATCAATCGCATCGAGGTCTATCGGTACATAGGTCAGATTCTCAAAATACATAAACTGGCCATACTCATTTTTCTCACCCTTCCGGCAGATAAGCTCATTCTCTGTACGAATACCGAATTTGCCTCTAAATAGATGCCCGGCTCGTCTGTAGTGACCATGCCCTCTTCTATCACACGCTCTGCAGTCCTGCCCGGGTACTGCTTCCAGTGAAAGCTGTTTGGTCCCTCATGAACATTGAGCACATAGCCCACACCGTGTCCGGTACCGTGATTGTAGTCCATGCCGATCTCCCACAAAGGCTCTCTTGCCAGAATATCAAAGTTTAGTCCCGAGCAGCCCTCCTTAAACCTTGCATTTGCCAGGTTCATATTTGAGCGGCAAACTCTCGTAAACATATCTTTCATCTCGTCAGTCACAGGGCCTAGTGCAAAGGTCCTCGTGATATCTGTGGTTCCCTCCAGATAATGTCCTCCTGAATCAACCAAAAGAAGACTCTCAGGCTTAAGCTGCCTGTCAGACTCCTCTGTTGCAGAGTAATGCACAATAGCACCATGATCAGCATATCCGCATATTGTGGCAAAACTCAAATCAAGAAAGCCCTCCTGCTCAGCTCTAAGCGATGCAAGATAATCTGAAGCCGAAATCTCTGTCATGGGTATCTTACCTATATTTGTCTTAAGCCAGTACATGAACTTGCACATCGCAACTGCATCCTTCAAATGCGCCTTGCGCAGATTTTCAAGCTGTACTTCATTCTTTACGGCCTTCATGACAACTGTAGGATCTTCCGCATCAATCACCTTAACACCATCCGGCAGGCTGTCGCAGATGCGGTAATTTACAATCGATGTATTTAAAAGCACTGTCTCTTTTTCATCAATATGCTTCACATATTCATAAAAATCATCGTAAGGTCTTGTCTGTATACCATTCTTATCGAGGTATGCCTTAAGAGTCTCTGTCACAACCTCTTCCTGCAAAAACCATATGCAGCTGTCCTGTGACAGTGCCAGGTATGAAAGCACTACAGGCACATAGCTTATGTCGCCTCCCCTGACATTTAAAAGCCAGGCGATATCGTAAAGTGATGACATCAGATGAAGTGTTGCACCTTTTGTGCCATCTGCTCTCTGACTCTTTTAAGCTTTGAGCTTATATCCTCACCAGTGTATTTATTGTCAAAAATCATGACAGGTGCCTTTGACATAGGTGGTCTGTCAGTCCATATAATGTCAATCAGATCCTCATTTACATACATGCTGCCGTGCTTCTCTTTTGCGATTTCAGAAAGCCTTTTGCCCCATGCGGCATTTACCACTCTGCCGTCAAAACCTATTACACCGCCATCCGAAAGAGTATCCTTTATATACTCATCAACTGTCGGTACGCCCTCCTCGCCAATCTTAAACAGCTTTACAGTGGTATCCTTAAGCTGCGCAGCCGCCTGCACAAAATACCTGCCGTCTGTCCATAGTCCGGCCTCATCCATAGTGATGACTGCGGTACCTGCTGAGCCCGTGAAGCCTGTAATATATTTGCGTGCCTTAAAATGCTCTCCTACATACTCTGACTCATGAAAATCAGCAGTAGGTACCACATACAGCGAGATGCCCCTCTTTGCCATCTCGCTTCTCAATGCTTTTAATCTATCCTGTATCATTTTATTATGCCTCTTTAAATTCAAAAAATTTTGTATCTAATTCCGGATACATTCTCTTTAATGAGATTGGTTTGCCGGATTTGTTCAAAAAGCAATGGCTGCTTTTTGCAGTGGTGCGAAGCTCGCCTGTCTCTTTGTCCTTCATGACATACTCAAGCTCCATCTTGATTCCGTTATACTTAAGCAGCTTTGTGTAGATGACGACCGTATCATCGAAATGTACCATACTGTGATACTCTACCGATATCGACAGCACCGGACTTATGATTTCCATATCCTCCATCTGCCTGTAGTTGAGTCCTATCTGATCCATCAAATCAAGTCTTGCTTCTTCCATCCACTTGACATAGTTTGAATGGTGGATTATACCCATCTGATCTGTTTCATAATACTTTGCGTGGTGCTCGTAAGGACGGATTCTAAGTTCCCCTTGTGAGCCGGCAATCTGTAACTCATTGTTTGCCATAAAAACTTCCTCCATTCATATTTTGGTCTTATTTCTATTATGCCACATTGTACAGCTAAATTCAACGACTTGACCGTAAAATATAAACCGGCTGCTACCTGCGTATCATGCTGTAGCAGTCTCTGCATATATTGCGTGAATTTCCAATCGGAAGTATTCTGCCGCAATACCGGCATCTGATAATATACTCATCCTTGCTCTTTGATAGAAGCTGCATAATCTTTGCCTGTATTTTGTCACGCTCGTTTTCAAGCCAGTCCTCATCCACAATTTTGCCCATGCGGACTGAAAACTGATAGTACAAATCAAGCTTTTTGTAATAGGATTCGTATTTCATGAGCCCTGATACTTTGAATGCTTATCAGGCTTGTCGAGAGAGATATCAGATGTATACGACATACAGTAGCGCAGCCATTGTCTGACAAGCTCCCTGTCCTTTATATCTATAGGACATGTAATCATCTTATAAAGCAGATATTTGTCATCAAAATCTGCGATAAAGTATCGCTCCTTATACGCATATCCATACAAAAACAATATCTCATCGACATTGATTTTCCTAAACGGTGCTGATGGCTCTGCCTCATGCCAGAGCTTAATTATCGCATCAAGCGGCGCATCCATTGTAAGGAGCACCTGCGGGAAGCCAAGACTTACTATATCAATATCCTGCTCCGGTATATTTAGCGTATTCTTCAGATAATTCAGATTCTTTTGTCCCAAAGCTGTCACATAGCCTGTATCATACAGACCAAATCTGCCTGCACGACCCGCTATCTGTTTTATCTCAGAGATGACAAGCGGACGTCTTGATACTCCATCAAACTTTTCCACCTCCAGAAATACAATTCTTCTGACCGGCAGATTGAGTCCCATTCCTATCGCATCTGTTGACACGACAACCTGTGTCTTTTTCTCATTAAAAAGCGTCATCTGCCTGCGCCTTATTTCCGGTGGCAGACTTCCGTATATGACACTTGGCTTTATGCCGTTTTCCTCCAGACGCCCTGCTATATTGAGTACCGACTTCTTTGAAAAGACGATAAAAGCATCGCCCTCTCTTACATCCTGTGGAAATGAAAAAGGCTTATCCTCCAGCTTTAGCGCAGTCTTTCTCTCATACTCCTTATCTCATACTCGTCATGGCACAGATTAATCAGATGAATGACTACATCCTTTGCCACCGGACTCATGCATATATGAATCTCTCCTGCAAGTGTACCAAGAATTGCCCTAGTCCACGAATGTCCCCTGTCATCATCTGCAACCATCTGTGCCTCATCAATCACTGCGATATCATACTCCTTATCACAGTCAAGCATCTCCACTGTCGATGCTATAATTCTACTGTCAGCTACCTCAAGACACTCCTGGCCTGTAAGCATGTACATGGTATGCTGCATCATTCATCTTCTCATATACCTCAAGTGCCAGAAGTCTAAGAGTCCCAGATAAACTCCGTTTTGCGCCAACTTAAGCCTCTCAAGCGCCTGATATGTCTTACCGCTGTTAGTCGGGCCTATATGGAGTATGAAGTGCCTTTTCATGCTCTGTGCTTTTGGAAACTCAAGCTCCGGCCGTGCCGGAACCAACGTGACAATCTCTCTTCTAAGCTCCTTGCTGCGGTACTCATTGTAAAGTGCCTTCATGCTCCTTGTACATATCGCACCTATATACTCCTTGCGCAAAAGCTTTAGAAAATCCTCTGTGAGATACTCTGCCTCATTCTCATCAAACTGCTCCATATCCACCCTGACAAGCTGCGGAATGATTTCTCTATTTAAAATCTGCCTTGCATTCTTATTGTTGGAATAGTAGGTAATCAATGCAAGCCTTTTTATTTCCTGATGCAGCTTGTCAAGTGCTATTGTCTCGTTTTTTGAAAATCGCGCATATTTAATTGATTTTGCTTTACTATTGAGCCTGTGAATATAGTGTGCCAGCTTTACAGGCTTACCTGTACTTCTCTTCGCATTCTCCCTGTACTGGTCAACATAAAACTGTACCAGTACCTCTTCAAACGATTTTTCCATATATGTGTGTTATCCTCTTTATTTGTATACACCGTTAAGTGTCACCTCAAACGTAACATCCTTTCCGGCAAGTTCTGTATTCGTCTTATAATCATCTGGGAACTTCAGATTTAAATCAAAGGTTTCTCCACCTTGTGACCTACCACTCCTTCCTCAAATCCATCTATATAGCTACCTGAGCCAAGCACCAGGTCTGTGCCCTGTCCATCAGTGCTTCCACCCTCAAATTTTTCTCCGTCCATATATCCGGTGTAATCAATATTTACCTTATCTCCGTTTTCAGCAACCGTGTCAGTCTCTGTATTAAGTGTTGCTGCCTCGGTCTGTGAATCACTGCTTTGTGTCTCGGATGCCTGAGATTCTGTGGTCTGTGATGTAGCTTCTGTACCATCAGTGCCATTTGACGATGAACCGCCCGATGTCGCAACTGCCAGATGAGCACTATGACTACCACAACGACAGCCACTACCGGCACCCAGAATTTCAGCAGATTCACAACCTTTGCCTTCTTTTCTGCCTTCTCTCTCTCGATTCTTCTTTTTTCCTGTGCGATTTTTTTG
>ENA-OQAZ01000436-OQAZ01000436.1-human-gut-metagenome-genome-assembly--contig:-NODE-436-length-23655-cov-7.399056_pt1 | contig 23655 bp, 29 predicted proteins | sample MGYA00242737_ERZ504531 | MGnify/ENA primary metagenome ERZ504531 (study PRJEB26092, sample SAMD00036244) | human gut metagenome | host: Homo sapiens | study: EMG produced TPA metagenomics assembly of... | reverse complement strand
CTCGGCGTGGAACTTGTCCAGCCAGGGGCCGTTCTGCTCCATCTTGCCGCCGTACCAGCCGAAGTAGTGGTTGTAGCTCTCTACATCGGTAATGTGATGCATGGGGCCGTCAACAGGGGTGTTGGAGACGTGGGCAATGGTGGTGAGACGGGTGGGATCCAGCTCACGCACCAGCTTCTGCAGGTCGTGGTGGTTGTCCACCAGCTCCTGGCAGATGCCGCCGATGAGGATCTCGTTGGACAGGCCCCAGAACATGATGGAGGGGTGGTTGTAGTTCTGGATGATCAGTTCGGTCATCTGGTGACGGCAGTTCTGGTGAGCGGAGGGGTCCTTCTTAAAGACGCTGATGAAGGGGATCTCAGCCCAGACGGCGAAGCCCAGCTCGTCACATGCGTCGTAGAAGTCCTGGCTGTGCTGATAGTGGGCCAGACGGATGGTGTTGGCACCCAGCTCTTTGATGAGCATGGCATCCTCGTAGTGATCCTCAGCGGTCAGGGCGTTGCCCTTGTACAGACGATCCTGATGCGAGCCACGCCGCGCAGCGGGGTGGGCACGCCGTTGATGGAGAACCGTCGTTCGGGGTCACAGTATAGCTGCGGACACCCACGTTGGCGTAGATCTCGTCAAAGGTCTCGTTGTTCTTCTGCAGGCGGGCGGTCACGGTGTACAGGTTGGGCTCGTCCATGCTCCACAGCTGGGCATCGGGAACGTACAGGGTGACCTTGGTGCTGTCGCAGGGGCGTACGCCGGAAGCAACTTCGTTGCCGTAGCAGTCCTCGATGCTGTACATCACGGTATAGGCCTCTTCGCCGTTGGTGACCCAGCTCTCGATCTCAAAGGTGGCACCGCCGTCCTCGGTGGGCTTGGGGGTGACCTTGATGCCGGGGCCGCCGAAGTAGTCCAGGTCAAAGTGGGTGCCGGGCACGCTGATCAGGTTCACGCCGCGGTACAGGCCGCCGTAGAAGGTGAAGTCGGCGGAAGCGGGGTACATGGAGGGGGTGTCCTCGTTGGAGACCTCGATGGTCAGCTCGTTGTCGCCCTCGTGGCACAGGTCGGTGACATCGGCACGGAAGATGGAGAAGCCGCCCTCGTGGGTGGTTGCCACCTGGCCGTTGACCTTCACGGTTGCGGCCAGAGCAGCTGCCAGCACCTCAACGTAGGTGCGGCCGCCAGCCAGAGGCTGCTTGGGCTGGGTAAAGGTGCGGGTGTAGACACCGGTGGTGCGCAGATAGCTGCCGTTGCCGTCCATGCCGTCCACAGCGTTCCAGGTGTGGGGCAGGGTGACCTGCTCGGTGGGACGCTCGCCCTTGGGGAAGGACAGGTCCAGTTTTCGTTCAAGGAAATGATCTCTCTCATCGATACTGCTCCTTCTGGTTTTCTTCTTTGTTTCGGCGGCCTGTATGGCAGAAGAAATGCCGGAAACAGGCCGGTTGTTAATTTCAGTATAGCACATCAGAGGGGGGTAGGGTTTGTACAATCTTTTGGCAAAATAGTAATATTTTGTGAAAATCCAGACGATGATTCCACGATTTTACAATTTGGCCCTTGGAAACGACAGCACAGCATGAAAAAGGTGCCCCGGAGCAGAGAGGAAAAGGAGGTTGTCCGTCCCCGCAGAGGGCGGCAGCGGCTTCCGCTCATCCCTGACCAGAGGGCCTCTTTGGCGCTGCGGGTCCCTCTGGCAGAAAGTGTTGACGGAACGGCGGCTTTTTGCTATAATTATATAGCTATGAATATGGAGATGTATCGAAGTGGTCGTAACGAGAACGACTCGAAATCGTTTTGTCCTTAATCGGGCACGTGGGTTCGAATCCCACCATCTCCGCCAGAAGTCGCAGATTCAAACGAATCTGCGACTTTTTTATTTTGCGCTTTTACTGCTTGGAACGCAAAAGCATCGGCAAAAACCGGGCCGCAGATGTCCGTTCTCTCCTAAATTCTCTCCAACAGGAACTTTAACCGGTCGCCTGTTGAATCTGTTAAAAATACTACTGTTTGTTGAGACTGCTGTATCTTTGCATCCACTTGAATATGTAACTTCTGCCGCTGACACCATCAGTGTACCCAACGGCGGGAGAGAATGCAAGGATGTCACGCCCGAACCATGCTGCCGGGTGCGAATCCGATAAGATAAGTTAAAAGGTGTGCCTTGGGGATGCGGAAATAGGAGAACAACTCGCCCGACTGCCCATAGAAATAGTCTAGCGTCATTTGGCGTGGCCTCGGATTTTCAACTGTGAGTGCTTGTTCATGTGGAAAACTATCACTCCTTTCCTGTCAGGTGTAAATATTGGCTCCAATGAAAAGGGTACTAAGCAAACAGGACTGCCTCACAAGATGTTGTGGAGCAGTCCTATTTACAAATTATTACATGAGAAAAATCACATCAAAAGAAGATGAGAATCTTCCTGTGCAAGCTGCTGCAAGTCCTCAGAATAACCACTGATACAGAATAGAGCAAAGTATTCGTCTCGATTCGCATTCCCCCACGGAACGACAGCAGCTTTTTCTTTCAGTTGGTGCAGTTCCGACAGCTGCATCGGAACATTTTGATGAAATTTGCACTCTCCAAAGATGATTTTGCTTCGGTCTGTGGTATCAATGGCGACAATATCGATTTCTGTATCTTTTCCACCCCACCAACGGCCAACACGGTCAAAGAGAAAGGGCAGTTTTCCTTGCGCGTTCAGCTCCCACATCTTTTGTCTGCAAATATCCTCGTAGACGTAGCCAACATGATTGGGGATAAACCCGGTTTTCAGCTTTGTCATTGCGATTTCCGGGTGGTCGCTTTCAATGAAAGAGCGCATGGGGTAAACAAATCGGAACCAGAACGCAAGAAAATTATCTTTAATGCGGTATTGCCCCTTTTTGCTGGTTTCAATATTTTTTTCGGTGGGAGGCACTTCTCGCTCCAGAATATCCAGATCGCACAATGTTTTTAAGGGCTTTGACAAACTGGTGGCTGGAAGCGACAGCGCAGAAGCAATATCAGATATCCTCATGTTTCCAGAGGCAATCGCACGGATGATGGAAAAGTAACTTCCGACATCCTGAACCTCCTGCCGCAGTAAAAATTCAGGTTCTTCATACAAAAAGCTCTGAGGAGTCATTACATTTTGCAGAATGGCGGTATCAATATCGGCACATGGATGAAATAATTCGATATACTTCGGAACACCGCCTGTGACAGCATAATATAAAATGCGGGTCTGTTCATCAAGATCAGGGAAGAATCGGTCGTAATAAGCGTATGGAATCTGCTTCAGCCGAATCTGTCCCGTTCTGCGTCCATACAAAGGGCTGGAGTAAGAAAGAGTCTGCTCCATCATCATGTGAACCAGAGAGCCGCAAAGAATCACTTCTACATTTTTGTTTTTCAGAATAGTATCCCAGATTTTTTGAAAAACAGAAGGAAATGCTTTGTCTGCCTTGCCCAGATACTGAAACTCATCCAACACAATGACCAGTTTTTTATTTTCCTGAGCAGAGAGAAGAACGGAAAAAATCATCTCCCAGCTTGCATCGGTTGCACTTTTCAATAAATCGTTCTGGAGAAAATCAGCAGCCATCAACCGGAAGGCGTTTCGGTTTGCCTGAATGCTTTCCTCCGTTGCCAGATAATAAAGAGACGGCTTCTCTTTGCAGAATTCTGACAAAAGCGTGGTTTTTCCTACACGGCGACGACCATAGAGAACGAACAAAGAAGATTCCGGCTTTTCATAAGCGGTCTGTAATACGGACATTTCCTGTACACGGTCAACAAAAAACATAGCGGCTCACCTCACGACTGATTTGATGACAGGTTCAGCTTCATTGTACGCCTCAAAAATATTCTGTCAAGAATAATTACTTAAAGAATAATCTTTGCATCTAAGCAAACAGGACTGTCTCACAAAATGTTGTGGAGCAGTCCTGTCTGTTTAGTATGTAATGGTCATTGCACCCTCGTGGCATTCCTGCGCATAGGTGCGGATGAGAACAGGGCGGCGATTTCGATGTGCAGCACAAATCCATCAGCCTCCCAAAAGTGCCCATCCAACAGAACTTCGCCCTGAAATGTAATCCGGCGGAGCTTCTGTGCGGCGTCGGTCACCTCAACGGTGCAAAAGCGCTGCAAGTAGCTGCAAATAGCGGCGGCGTGGGAGACGACAAGGGCGTTCTGCCCCTCCGGGAGCGAATCCAGCAGTTCGTGGATGCAGTCTGCCATCCGGGCGCTGACCTCACGGAAGGACTCGCCGTCCGGATTTTTGAAGTCCGGATCTTCGTATTGGCGTTTCCAGAACGAAGCGTCCTGCCCGGTCGTGTCGCCGGTGCGGCGCTCGGCAAGGCGGGTGTCCTGCCGGACGGGAAGCCCCAGCAGCTGTGCGGTTTGGAGCGCACGCAGCGAAGGGGACGACCAGACGAGCGAAACCGTGCGGAAAGCGTCATTTTGAAAGACTGCGGCGGCCCGCTGAAGACCTTCGGCAGAAAGGCCGGGGTCGGGGCTGGAACCGCCGCGCTCCGGGATGGAATGGCGCAGGAGAAGAAGGGTTGTCATGAAAGCCTCCGATTAAAAAAGTGACTTCAGTATAGCAGATTCGGGAAAGCAGATGCAAGAAAACGAGCCGAAAGAACGACGGGGCCGATTCACTCCCCCTCAAAACGCAACCAAATTGCAAAAAATGTTACAATTTTCTCATGAAAAAAGAAGACTGGATTTCTCCAGACTTCCAATAGTATGTATCAATGGTTGCAGTTCAAGATCTTCTCAAGCGTATCCGCAAACCTGACATCCTGCTCCTTCGTCCGCTTTGGGCTCCCCTTGGGGTTCATATCATTTCCGGCACGGAGGAGTTTTTTGTTTTCATAACGCCGCAGCATGAGAGCGTCTATATTATCAGCGGTGTATTCCAGACCATTCTGGTTCAGCACTCGTGCGCACTTGGCAAGACACATGCTGGCCAGCCCGTAGTCCTGCGTCACAACCACATCTCCCGGTTTTACCCGGTTGACGAGAGCAAAATCCACGCTGTCCGCTCCTTTATCGAACGCCAGCGTCTGCGCACCTTCCCGCTCAATCTGGTGAGCTGTGTCGCACAGGATGATGACAGGAACGCAAAATCGTTTTGCAATCTGCAATGTCAAATCGACGACCGGACAGCCATCTGCATCAATCAAAATTGTCATGTGCGTTCCTCTATCGCCCATCGAAACGCCCTTGCCGTGCGCAGGTCGGCGTCTTTGAAATGCCCACCGCTGTTCCATTCAAGGGTGCAGTCTGCGCCACGCTCTGTAAGCCGGCTGTGCAGCGTGCGGATATTATCCCCTACCGCAGCCATGATGGTGTTTTTTGTGTGTTCCTCCTTGTCGCCAAGGCTCAGATAAATGTGCTGTGCCTGCATCGGGTGCCGCTGTTCAAACTCCATCCAGCCCGGAAACCACACAGAGTGAGAAGCGGCGGCGACACCGTAGAACAAATCGGTCTGGGTGGAAGCCCACAGCGCAAACAATCCCGCCAGCGAGTAGCCGCCCAGAATGATTTTGACGTTTTCCGGGAGAGGAAACTGCTGCTCCAGTGTGGGAATGACCTGCTCCGTCAGAAAGCGCAGGGTGTCCCCAGCTTTGCCGCCGAAGCCTTGCTTTCCCCACACGGCAGGGGCTTTCCACGGAGAAAGCGCATCATTCCAGCTTTCCACCGGGAGAGCCGCAAACAGAAAATTCCGGCTGCTTTGTGCGATCGCCGCCACTTCATAATCCATACTTTGCAGCTCATGCTCACCTGTCATTTGGAGCAGCAGGTATTCTGCATTGCTTCGCCGTAAATGCGGCAAGGTGTGTTCCCGATTTGCATTGTCTGTGCGGTCACTGTAGCAGCCTCCCGAAAAAATTGGTAAGCCCAGTATAGCAACTAAAAAATCGTTTTGCAATTCATAAGGCTTGCCAAAGTTATATCATCGAGTTTTTGATAGTTTCCAAAATGGTTTGATCCGCCGGAAGCCACGGAACAGAATCAAGCTCCTCTTTAGTCAGCCAGCGTGCAGCCTCGGCTTCTTTCAGCACCAGTTTGCCGGAGACCACCTCGCACCAGAAGCAATCCATGGAAAGGTGGAAGGCGGGATAATCATATTCAATGGTGCCGATCAAATCGCCTACCGCGATCTCGGTATCCAGCTCTTCCCGGATCTCCCGTTTCAGTGCCTGCTGCGGGGTTTCACCCGGCTCGATTTTGCCGCCCGGGAACTCCCATCCGCCCTTGTACTCGCCGTAGCCGCGGGCGGTGGCATAAATTTTATGTTTCGTCTGAATATCGTCGCAGATCACAGCTGCAACAACGCGAACAACCTTCATGATATTCTCCTTTTAACCGACCACCAGCTTGTTGGTCTTTTTGAGGAACTTTGCAGGAATCGGGCGGTCCAGCTTCCATGTGATGTTCATGGGGCGGGAGCCTCATGCTTCACATAGTTCACCGTGCCCAGATAGGTATACGCTCCTGCACCGCCAAAACGGGCATCTGCCTTAAACTCGCGCACGAACAGCAGCACCCGGCTTCCTTTTTCCCGGTGATGGATGTACCGCTGCCCGGTGGTCGAATTTTCTGCAGTCGTGCTCTGGCTCTGCCAGTGGAACAGGCTTTCGTTGATGGAATAATCCTTGTACATGGTGGTGGGGGAGTAATCCTTGTCTGCTTTGTTCAGGGTCACAAAGAATACGTCCAGCTGCTTTTCCGGCAGCCACTTCACGCCCTCGCGGACAGTGGCGGGCTTCAAAAAGTCCAGTGCTACCAGCAGCTGGTCGCGGGTATAGGTGCAGTGCAGGTCCAGCGGACAATCAAAGCCCACATCTACCGGCTCGTCAATAAAATCAATGCGGTCATATTGATACTGCAAAAGTGCCTGTAGCTCCCCCAGCAAAACGGGACTGTCTGAGAGAGCATACAGGTTATCGAGAACTTCTTCATCCTCCAGCTTTCTGCAGTTTTGCCCCAGAGAGTCACATAGAACATCTGCAGCATCCGCTGCTCTACCGGTGGCAGGGCTGCAAAGTCGGTGTTATCCAATTTCGGCAGAAGCCCCAGCAAAAAACGGATCCACCTGCGGGAATCGATGACCGCAAAGCGTGCAAAGGCTTTGGTCAGGGTCTCTTCGAGCGGCTCCGCAAAATCATCTACACCCCCCGCACGGACGCACAGCCGTGCAAAGCAGAGCTTTTTACTGTAGATTGCCCGCGGGTCAAGATGATAGTAATCGAGAAAATTTCCAAGGGTCAGCGGCAGGCCGGTGTCCTCGGTGAAGGATGCTGCCCGTGCCACAAGGCCGGAAGTACGGTCGTAGGAGGCGCTGATGTTGTCCAGCACATATTTCGCCGCGATCTTTTCCAACTGGATATAGCAACCCTTGGGAGCAGAGACAAAGCCCTCTTTGATCTCCCGGCTGACGCTGTGGGTGGTGTTGGAGAGCAGCGCGGCAAACTTTTCCTCGAAATTATACTTCTTGTTCGCCTGTCCGATGAAGTCCAATACGGTCAAGCATTCTTTGTTTTCGGCCAGACGCAGGCCGCGGCCCAGCTGCTGCAAAAACACGGTCAGCGATTCCGTGGGACGCAGGAACAGCACCGTGTTCACTTCCGGAATGTCCACGCCTTCATTGTAAATATCCACAACAAAAATGAAATGAAGCTCCCCAGAAACAAGCCTTTGTTTGGCTGCGTTGCGCTCCTCATCCGGAGAGTCCCCTGTCAATGCCATGGACGAAATGCCACGTGCATTGAAATAATCAGCCATGAACCTGGCATGTTCAATGGAAACGCAGAAGCCCAGACCTTTTACCTCGTTGATGTCTGTCACATATTTCAAAATCGAGTTTACCACAAGGTCGGCACGCCGCTCTGCCACCAAACCGCTGAGGGTGTACAGATTGGACAGTTCGTTTTTGTCGTATCCGCCCGTTCGCCATTTCAGGCTGCTCAAATCTGCCGTGTCGGTCACACCGAAATATTGAAAGGGACAAAGCAGTTTCCGGTCAATGGCTTCCGGCAGACGAATTTCGGCAGCAATGCGCCACTGAAATAGTCAGAATGTTCTTTCCGTCCATGCGTTCCGGGGTGGCGGTCAGGCCCAGCAGGATTTTCGGCTGATAGTATTCCAGCAGCTTCTGGTAGGTCGGTGCAGCGGCATGATGGAACTCATCCACAACGATATAATCGTAGAAATCCGCATCTGTTTTCGTGGTAAAATCCTGCGAATTGAAAGTCTGAATGGAGATAAACAGATGGTCGATGCTGTCAGCCTTGTGGCTGCCCACAAACAGCTCGCCAAAATTGGCGTCTTTCAGCACTGCCCGGAAAGTATACAGGCTCTGCTTCAGAATCTCCTCCCGGTGTGCTACAAACAGCAGCCGGCAGGGCTGCCCCGGATGCTGCCTGCGGAAGCGCTTGTAATCCAGTGCGGAGATCACAGTTTTGCCGGTGCCGGTGGCGGCGACTACCAAGTTGCGGTTGTAACCCCGAACGGTGCGTTCGGCATCCAGTCGGTCCAGAATTTCCTGTTGGTAGGAATAGGGCAGAATATCCAGGGTATAGATCCCGCTGTGGTCGGCCTCGCTGTATTTTTCGGCTTTCAGAGCACGGGCCAGCCGTTCCCGCTGCCTTCATCGTAATATTCAAACTCGCTGGAATTCCAGTAGCTTTCAAAGGTGGCTGCGATCTTTTCGATGGTCTCCGGCAGGTCCTTTCGGGTCACCTTGACGTTCCATTCCAGACCGCTGGAAATTGCCGCATTGGACAGATTGGAGGAGCTACATACGCCGTAGTAAAACCGGTGTCCCGGTAAAACACATAGGTCTTTGCGTGCAGGCGGGTACGCTTGGTGTCGTAGCTGACCTTGATCTTCGTATTGGGCAGCGCGCGCAGCTCCTCGATGGCTTTCACGTCCGTAGCGCCATATAAGAGTGGTGATGATGCGCAATTCGCCGCCGCTTTGCGCAAACTGCCGCAGCTCGTCCATGATGAGGCGTAAGCCGCTCCACTTGATAAAGGAGACCAGCATATCAATGCGGTCGGCGGAAACAATCTCCTTTTTCAGCTCCGTGTACATCTGCGGCTCATGGATAGCGCCGGTAAACAGGGAACTTTGCGCAATGGAGGTCTCCGGGTGGTCAAGGTCCTTTACGCTTTTTCCTGTAGCAAGGCGCGGGTCATTCTGCTGCAAAAGCGCAAGAAGCTGCTCTGCCCGCTGGTCAACACCGAGCGCGGCAAAGTCAGCTTCCTGTGTGGTGTTCTGGATGGTGGTCACGATCTGATTTGCCAGCTGGATCTGCGCCTCGATGCCGCCGCCGTTATCCTGCACATTCTCAAGACCCTTCTGCACCACATCGGTCAAATACTGCGCCAGCACCTTGGCAGCCTCCGCCGTGTCGATGGGCGCAGTGGATTTGCGGGCTTCCGGGATATCTGCAAGCTCGCTGTTTAGTGCGTTGTTGATGACCTGTTCATACAGTCCGGGGTAGAGCATAGATGCACTTCCTTGCCGTTTTCTTTTATTATAGCGCTAGCTGAGCGGACATTCAATGACAGGGATCTTCCATCAGGCAGGCGTTGGTACGTTTGACGATTTTCCACGCATTGCAATCGGGCAGGTCCATCAATTTCAGATAGGCCATTTTATCACCCCATGGCGGCTTTCAGATAGTGCAGACGGTATTTCAGGTATTGGCGGATCGCAGACGCTCGTTTTTCACGCAACAGTGCGAGGGTTTTGCTGGTGGTCCAGTCTGCCCATCTCTGCCTGCATACAAGCCGGTCTGGATGGCGGCAGCGATACTTCCTGATCGAGCAGGATGACACCTATGGTCGTGACCCCTATGAAAGCCTGAAGATCAGCCATGACAATCTGGTCCGCATGGCTACGCCGACTGGTTTTGACTGACAGCGAGCCTCCTCGTTTGTTTCAGATTACGGCTGGAGCCGCCTGCGGACTGGACAAATGCTACAGGTGGCAAAATTTCGATTACAACAAAAATGAGATAGACACCCTTTCGAGGGAGTCTATCTCATTTTTCGTTTGGACTATTTTGCAACAGCCCCATATCATGTTCGTACAATCGTAAATTTAAGCGTCACATTGGTACCACAATTCTGCCATACCCAAGCGTGCAACATCGCCCTTGCGGAACCCGGTCTCCTCGTACTTCCCGGTAATGCTGCCATCCAGAAGCCCCGCAGACAGATCTCGGTAATCCCGAACGATCTGCTTATCCAAAGTCACTGCATCATGTCCCACGGCCAGCCGTTCAAAAGAACTTTCCTGATTCCAGAGCTTTGTCATCGTGTGATTGCAGATATCCACCAGCCGCATATCGTTTTCAGGCTGCCGCTCCAGAATGATCGAGATATTCGCGCAATCTCCGCTGAAAAGGATATGATTTTCTGCATCCAGGAAGCAGGTACTGCCGGGGGTGTGGCCAGGCGTGAGAATCGCTTTGATGGTTCGACCGCCCAGATCGATCACATCTCCGTCATTAACAGGATGCCAAGGATAGATGCCCTCAGTGGGATGGCTGGGCACCAATTTCAGCAGTTCTTCCTGATCCAGATCCGGGCAGCGAATAGGGCCACGAGACTGAATATAGAAACTGCGCATCTTGTTGTAATCAGCAGTGCCCATGAGCTTTTCCATATTCTTGTGATCTTCTTCGACACGCTCCCCATCCAGCGGATTCACATAGACTGGAACGCCGGGAAACTCAAAGACACCGCCGTCATGGTCAAAGTGTGTATGCGTCAGCAGAATGATCAGAGGCTTATCCGTCAGTGCACGCACTTCCCCGGCAAGGTCGCCGATACCGCAGCGGTATCCACCAGCGCGGCTTTCTCTTCACCCTCAATGAGGAAAGCGTTCACCAGACGAAATTCACTCAGGCACCATGTATGGGGCGCGATTTCGGTGATCTCATGTCGATACATAGACAAAACAGACTCCTTTCATGTATGTGTTGATTCAGCCCTTGACTGCACCGGCCGTCAATCCGGCAATGAACTGGCGGTTTGCGGCCAGATAAACCAGAAGGATAGGCAGCAGTGCAATGGAAGCGCCCGCTGTCATGATATGCCACTCAGCAGCAGCGTTGGCGGAGTAGCGCAGATTTGCAACAGCAACGCTCAGGGTCTTGAGCCGGGATTGGCCATAGTGAACACCTGTGCCGTAACAAACTCATTCCAGGCCTGGCGGAAGGCAAACAGCGCAATCACTCCCAAAATGGGTTTGATGGCCGGAACGATGATCTGCCAGAAGATGCGGAAGGGGCCAGCGCCATCGATCGTGGCAGCCTCGTCCAGATCTTTGGGCACTCCATTGATGAAGCCGGAGATCATAAAAATGTTAGCCGCCTGGCCGCCGGTAAGCATCAGTGCCAGACCCACCATATTCTTGGTCAGTCCCAGCCGGCTCATGAGAGTATACAGAGGATACAGCGCCACCGAACCAACCGAGATGAACATACTGAGCAGATATGCCGTAGAGATCAGCTTTTTGCCCACAAAATCTCGCGGCTGATCACATAGGCCGCCATGGAAGAGGTGATCAGTGTAAACACCACCGTCAGCAGTGCCAGCACCACGCTGTTCAGGAAATACTTGCCGAAGTCCAATTTCTGGAAAGCATAAACATAGTTGTTGAACTGCCAGTTCTCCGGCAGGAAATTTCCGCCCAATGTCAATTCTGCGTTGGTCTTGAAGGAGCCCAGCAGAGTGTAGACCACCGGATAAAGGGTAAAGATACACATGGAACCTACAAACAGCCATTTCAGGATCTGGCCGATCAGGTAAATCACATGATCTCTTTTTTCCGAGGGGCGCATATCCGACCATTTTAATTTTTTCCGTGCCATTTTCCGTTCCTCCTTATTCACCGGTCACTGCGTCCAGCCGCTTGGCGAGAATCAGATACAGGCCAGTGACACCACCGATGATCAACGCTGCCACCAAACTGCAGGCTGCGCCATAGCCAAACTCCTGCACCACAGAGGAACCTGCGGTGATGGGGAAGAACAGCTGATAGATATACAAGAACATCACGTTGGTCTGATTCATGGGTCCGCCTTCAGTCAGAACCATGATACTCTGATAATCCATAAAGGAAATCACCAGCGCCAACATCAGGATCATCTTCATGACGGGGGCCAGCAGAGGGATGGTAATGCGGAACAGGATCTGGGCTGCATTCGCACCATCCAGTTTTGCACTCTCATATACCTCTGTAGAAATACCGGTGAGGCCTGCAATGAAATAAACCATGTAGTTGCCGATACCGCCCCATGCAGCAATGATGATACAAGTCAGCATGGCGTACTTTACACCGAGCCAGTTGACATTTTCATCGATAATACCCAGCCACGTCAGGAAGCGGTTGATCTCGCCGTTGTAAGTGTTGAACAGCAGATAGAAGATCAACGCCATAACAGCGCTGGACATAATGGTCGGGGTAAAGATAATGGATTGTCCGGTAGCGTTGAGCCGGGTGTTTTTGCTCAGCAGGAACGCCAGCATAAATGCAATGGGCAGCGTCAGCAGCAGTTTGCCTCCCACATAAACGAAGGTGTTCACGATGGCTGTCTTGAACACAGTGTCCCGGGCAATGCGGGCAAAATTTGCAAAGCCTACAAATTTTGGGGTGCCGTAGCCCTTGTAGTCAAACATACAGTACCGTATTGTCCACAGGATGGGGTAGATGGTGAAAACAACAAACATGATCAGGTTGGGCAGAAGCATCAAATAGGATGTCTTCTCCTCCCGGATCCTTCTCCCAAGGCTTTTTTTCCTCGTTTCCATAGTGTTTCCTCCTAACGATTATCTGAAGGCATTTCTGATTATAAGTATACGGTGATTTTTTTGAAACGTAGAGAAATGGATACCCGATTATGTTGAAAAAATTCCGATTCTTGTATCTGCTTCTGCATATTCCCGCTCAGCCGCTTTCCTGCAGGGTGCGGCGATAATCAGTGGGGGTAATATGCCAGTATTTTTTGTAACAGACGGAGAAATACCGGGAATCCGCATAGCCGGTGCGCTCTGCTACCTCATAGATCTTCAGGCTTTCGTCGTCCAAAAGCCGTTGTGCCTCCTTCATTCGCATTTCGGTCAGGTGTTCGGTGAAGGTCTGCCCGGAAGCCTGCTTGAACAGCTGCCGCAGGTAATTGGGGCTGATGTACAATTCCGCTGCTACATCATCCAGCGAAAACTGCAGATCGCTCAGATGTTCTCCCATGATCTCATCGATCCGGGACACCAGTTCCTGCCCGGGATTCTTTTTCTCTTCTGCGGCACGGTACAGGAGAAGAAGATTTTTAAAGCATTCCTGCAATTCCTCCAGGGTCCTGGCCTCCATGATCTCCTGATGGCAGGCCTTGTATTCCACATAGGTGATGGGGTTTTGTCCCCGGCGCTTCTTCAGTACGGAAAGGCACATGTCCAGAACTGCCATTTTGATGTATGCTGCATCCACTACTCCATGGGGGTAGAACCAACTCAGAACTCCGTCTACTGCACCTGCAATGGTCTCCGCATCTCCTCCGGCCACCGCCTGTGCCACCTGCTCTGTCAGATGGGGGTCGATCTCGGGGCAGGCTGTTACCCGCGTCAGCAGTACATCAGAGATGGTGCGCACCGGCGGAGCCATTTCATAGAAAGAATACTCCGCTGCTTCTTTTGCCTCGTGCCCGGATTTTTCCAGCTTGTAGATATTGTCCTTGATCCCTCCCAGAAAAAAGTGGACCGTTTGATTCCATTTGCGCCGGATCGCCACCACCACAGCCGTCAGTTCACGGGTCAGCAAAAGCGCCGCCGCGGCATTGGTCACCTCCCGGTGGATGGAGAACACAATGAAAGACATTCCTTCCACAGAATGGTTCAGAACATAAGCATCCAGCTTTTTCTCAAAGCGCTGGTTCAACAGTGCGGGCAGTTCCTGCCGTATCTCGGGGCCGCCCTGAAACAGTGCGGCCAGATAACGGTCGCTTCCGATGCAGAACTGTTGTAACTCTTTCATTTCTTCTGAAGCAAGCTCCCCTGCACTGGCCCGCCACATAAGCTCCCGGATCTTCTGTTCCTGATCCAGCCGCTGCTGCATCTGCTCTACCCGATCCTGCCACTGTTGTTGCCGCTGGGTCAACTCCTCTGCAAAGGCATCCAGCCGTTGGATCAGAAGTTCTGTGTCCAGCGGCTTTAACAGATAATCTGATACGCCCAGCCGCATTCCCTGCACGGCGTATTCAAAATCATCATAGCCGCTCAGGATCAGTAGTTTTGCATCCGGAAGTTCCTCCTTGATCTTTTCCAGAAACTCCAATCCGTTCACATGGGGCATGGTGATGTCGGTCATAATGCAGTCCGGCAAAAATCGTTCTGCCATTTCCAAGGCTTCTTTGCCGTCGCGAGCCGCCCCTACCACCTGCCACTCCGGGCAGCGTCTGGTAATAAACTGCCTTACCCCCTCCCGGATATTCGTTCATCATCTGCGATCAAAATCTGAAACATCCCACTCCGTCCTTTCCGGAATATACTTTGGCAGATGAATGACTGCCTCTGTCCATTCTCCTGCACAACTCCTGAGCTCCAAACCATAGTCGCGGCCAAAATAGAGCCTGATCCGCTCGTTGACATTGAAGATGCCGTAACCACCATCGCTGACCGTTACGCCCCGCTTCAGATCTGCATTCAGGATCGTCAGTGTCTCTGGCGTGATTCCCAGCCCGTCATCACGGACACAGAGGTAGAATCCTCCTGTTTCTTCGCCTGCTGTAATAAGAATGGTGCCTTTCCGGTCCGATTCCTTGATCCCGTGATAAATAGAATTCTCCGCCAGAGGCTGTATCAGCAATTTGACCGTGTAGAGCTTTTTCAGTTCCTCCGGGATCCGGATCTGATAATCCAATCGATCGCCATACCGCATCTTCTGGATGTCCAGATAACTGCGCACATGGCAGATCTCTTGCTCCAGCGGAATGATCTCCCGCCCCCGGCTGAGGCCGATGCGGAAAAAATTTGCCAGATCACGCACCATCTGGCTGATGTCCTCCGCTCCTGCGGCCTCTGCCTTCCACCGGATGGAGTCCAGCGTGTTATACAAAAAATGCGGGTTGATCTGGGCCTGCAAAGCCTGCAGTTCCGCTCGGCGTTTCAGCCGTTGCTCCAGTTCAATGGCATTATTCTTTTCCTCGAGCTGGTGGCTGTATTGCTTCTCCCTGTCCAGCATCTCATTGCTGCTCCGGAGCATCTGGTTGTAGCTTTTTGTCAGCAATGCGATCTCATCGTTGCCTTCATAGCAGAACTCCTGCCTCACATTCTGGCAATTGATCAACTCCCGCAAGGGGCTGTGAACCAATGGAGCATCAGCAGGCACACCATCCCTGTTACCATGATCAGTGTCCCGCCTTCCACAAGCAGCAGCTGCAGATAGGATCGGGATTCTTCCCGTGCTGTGGTAGATGCCTGCAGACACACGATGGTCCACGGTGTTACCGATACCTTGCGGGCGACACCGTAATACCTTTTTCCGTCTAATCTAACATCTAAAACTGTATTTTCTGCGGCGGTCAGCGGCTCAACAGCTCCGGTTCCCTTATCAACTCTTCCGCTGCGGCATTCACACAGGTCACGGGGCTGCCTTCCTGATCCAGCACAAGGATCGCCGATTCCGCTTCGGGAACGATTTTTCGGATCAGTGCCTGAATCTCCTTACAGTCCAGATTTACCACTAAAATGCATTTCCGGGTGGCAGAATACACCTGCGCTGAGGAGACACTGAATCGATAGAGCACCGGTACCACCCATTTCCGGGAGCGGAAGATCTCGTCATTGCGGACGGTGCAGAACTCCAGAAATGAATTTCCTTCCCGGATCTCGGACCACAGCGCAACTTTTTCCAGTGAAAACCCCGGAGTCAACAGGTGCTGCCGTCCGTAAATGCACCATAATCCGTGTAGAGATACAGATCGCTGATCAGGCTGTCGGACACCTTTTTTGTGGATAGGGGTGCAGCGAGATTGGACATTGCCACGCTGTAGGCTGCCGCATTGGGGTTTGCAAAGTAATTTGCCAAAATGCTGTCCAGCCCCGATTCAGCCTTAAAATAAAGCAGCCGCTCGATGCTCCCGCTAACGCGGGTAGACAGATAGTTCTCTGTCTGTTCCGCTGTCCGCAGAACGGTCTCTTCCATATTCTCCTCGATCGTGTCGTTGATATGGCGGTTCAGGATGATCTGATTCAGGGTGATGGCAACCAGAAAGATCACGGTGATGGTGGCAGTGACCTTCAGAACGATCGAACCATTGTGATGATGCGTGTGATTGTTCATACAGCTTCTTTCTTCTCAGAAGCACCAATAGAGGGACCCGGAGCCGGGTTCCTCTATTGGTGCTTCACATATATGGATCAAATGGGAGCGGAGTTCAGTTTAAGTTCCGATGCACGCGAGCATCTGTTATCAAACGGAAGTGTCCTGATTCTTTGCGGTAAAATTGGGATAAACGATACGCTTTGCCCCATCGGCAATCGACTTATCATAGGCGTTGTTGTACCGATCGTTCAGCTCGCTGATGGCCTGATCAATGTCCTTTAGACCAAAAATGCACTGAACCGCCACGGTGGAGTAATCCTCGCCCTCGATGGAAATGGCGGGGCGGATCGGCCAGTTCTGATCGTTTGACCCAATGGCCAAATCCGGCATGGTCTCAATGGAAGCCGGCGGTTCTGCACCTTCCACGGCGCTCTTGATCATGACAGTGCCGAGACCGGCGGTATAATAGGGACCCATGACTTCATCGCTGTGGAGGAATTCCATGACCTTCCATGCTTCATCCGGGTGCTTTGTGGAGGCATTGATCGCCTTATCGGAGCCGCCAAACCACAGGTTCTGCACACCGTCCGTATTTCCGGACAGGCTGGGAATCTGGCAGCAGTTCCAGTTGATATCCGTGGGGAACTGGCTCTGGTAAACGCCGGGCTCTGCATGGCTCAAGGAGAAATAGAAGGCAATGTTGCCTGCTGCAAACTGGGTGCGCAGGGGGTCAATGTCCAGAGACTCGCTGCCGGGGAATGCCACACCGGTGGAGTACATTTCACGGAACAGCTGCAGGACTTCTCTGTAGCTGCTGAAATCGTACTTGCCGTTCTTGAAGTCAAAGCCATAGCAGGTGCCGCCGCTGACCTGAACCACCGGATCGATGGAACGCATTACGGCGCTCATTGCCGATTTATAGTTGCCTGCAATGCCGTAGATTCCTTCGCTGCTCAGCTGCTTGGTCACCAGTGTGGCATCATCTACCAGTTCCTTCAGGGTCTTGGGAGGAGCAGAAATGCCCACTCGATCCAGCAGATCCTGGTTGTAGAACAGGCGACAGGCAGATGCGGTAAAGGGCAGGGAGTAGATCCCGTCGCCCCAGGAGTTGATGCCCTGCACAAAAGCGCCATCCAGAAACGAGCCTTGTACTCCTCCGTCATATACGGAGAGAGATCCAGCAGCATCTTCTTTTCGTCCACCTGCACTTCCAGCGGGTCCGTTCCACTGAGCTTGAACACATCCGGTGCAGTGTCGGTGCTGAAGGCGAGATCCAGCATCTGAGAATAGTTATCGGCATAGACTGGTAATCAATGTAGATATTATCCGGGTTGGTCTTGTTGTATTCTTCGATCAGCGGAGTCAGATACGCCTGATCGTGACGGTCCGTGGTCCAGTAAGAGATGGTGATCACGCCGTCATCGCCGCCAGCGGTAGAGCTGGCAGCCGCGCTGCTGGAACCGGAGTCCCCACAGGCGGCCAGAGATGCCGTCATGCCAACAACACCCATGACTTTAAGAAAATCGCGCCGGTTGATCTTTTTTTTCATAATCTTTCCTCCTCTTTTGAGAACAGAACCTTCTTCTACTGAGAGCATACCAAATCTGCCGGATTTCAGGGAGTAAAATATTCAGTTTTTATGTTCAAAAAATTACTTCAGCCATTGTGAAAATCCAAAAAACGCAGAAACATTGCCCAATCCCATCGGGTAATATCGTGGCCGCCGGTGCGGCGGTGGTATCCAATTCGCCCAGTCAGGTATCCCGAGTCATTGGCAGGCGGCTGGCTGGGCAGAGGAGCGTCCCCGAAGAGCTCCCAGGCACAACTGGCGCTCTTTGCACCATTCCACTCTGCATCAGGGTCGCTCCACCGATCCTCAGAGCCGCTGGTTATGTAACACAGCCGTGGTGCCACACAGGCCACCAGCTGGTGCTGATCGAAGGGAAGGGTCTCCTCTTTCCATGCATACTTCTGATAATTTTTGCAGAACCAATGGGGAAATGCTGCCGTGATGGAACCCACCGTCTCACCATGCTTGCCACGGGACACGGCAGCACCAGAGCAGCCGGAATCATTGACGAGGACCCCGCAGACCCTTTCATCCTGTGCCGCACACCAAAGCGCCGCCTTGCCGCCGCGCGAGAAACCACCCACCGAGATTCGGGCCGTCGATGCCCGGGTGTTTTACCAGCAGGTCTACCACACCAGCTCATCCCAAGGCCCACGATGGTCCAGGTTCCCCATGCATCGGCAGGCAGTGCATCTGCACTGAGCCCAAAAAGCTTTGCCAGTGGGCCGGGATACTGCGCAGCATCGTCGGGCTGCAATGCACTTGCATAGAAGGTCACGGCTGCCCGGCCCGATTGTACGATCTGTTCAGCAGGCCAGTATTCCTGCTCCGTTTCCTGTTCGATATCAATGAGCGACGGCCCGCCGCTTCCGGCTGGCATATTCTGGAAGAAATTCGCGGCCTCTTTGCGCCACGCTTCCGGGGCATTGGCCAGCAGCTTTTCCATCTGATCAGGCCCCATTTTCGGCCCGGGAGAGGCAGTTTTTCGTGATTGCAAAGGAACAGGACTGCCGGGACCTTCTGCGTTCCCTCCGGACGCACCAGCACCACGGGAAATTTCAGACTTCCCTGCTTCGTTTTCAGACAGACATCCCAGATCTGCCGTATGGCTTTGCATTTTGGCAGATACTCTTCTGACCGCAGGTGTTCGGTCTGTTCATAGGGAACTTCCGGCCGGATGCCGTACTCCTGCGAGCGGAACAACGCGAGCAGCACTTCCCGCCGTGTATTCCAATTCTGCGGAGTTGTATTCTTTTCCAATACCAACGGCAAATTCATCTGATATTCCTCCTAACCGGGGACGGATCATGCCCCTTTTCATCATATCATCCGCAGCAGTATGGCGGGTTGAAAAAATTCAGGAGATGCTTCAAAATACACCGAACCTGATATAGTGATGTCGCTCCGGCCAGCCGAATGACTTATAATGTTTTATATAAACAGATGCCAACACGGTATCAGGGTACTTTAGTGAGGAATGAACATGAAGCATTTTGAGATCTACAAAAAAGACCCCGCCACCGGCGCTTTGTACCCGGAAGGACAGCGGCGAAAAAAAGGGCTTGCCCGTATCCTGGAGATCGTTGTGCGGGACTTTTGGCAGTTGCTGGGTTCCGGCTTGATCGCCACGGCGGCGGCTTTGCCCTACGGACTCTGTATCATGCTGTTCCTGCCATCCAATGCCCTGGGACCGCTGATCCTTTCCTGTGTTGTCACCGGCGCTCTGGCCTCTGTCTTCGGGATGAACCTGCTGGATACCATTTTGCGCTGTCTGCGGGATGAGGCCGGTTTTTGGTCTTTCCAATACAAAAAGTCTCTGAAGAACAACACCCTGCCGGCCGCTTTGTTCGGGGCGGTATTCGGCCCGTTATTTGCTGTGGATCTGGCAGGGTTAAGTCTGGCGGTACGCCGCGGCCAAAGCGTGTTTCAGGTCGAGTTTCTGGTGATATCCATAATCTTCCTGCTGGGCTTTGCGCTGAACCTTGCCATCCAGATCCCCCTGATGCAGCTCCCTGTATCAGCACTGCTCAAAAATGCCTTTCTGCTGTTTCGGGGCAACCTTGGGCGCTCGCTGATGGCTGTTGCCGCATTGATCGGTTATGCTGCACTGTTTGTTCTGCTGCCAGCTACTTTGTCATTCCTGCTCATCGTCTCCAACCTGTGGCTGCCGATGCTGACAGCAGCATTTCTGCTCTATGGCTGTGTTGAAAGAAATTTTAGCATAGAATCACGGATCCTGCAAGGAAACGACCCGGATCCTTTTCTGTAACCAAACAGGCCTGCTCCGCATCACTGTGGGCAGGCCTGTCTTTTGTTTATGAGACCACCCGGTTTTGGGATCCCGGCCCCAAAAAGAATGCCGGTTCGTGCATTCCCCTCTGCTCTCTGGCAAATTACAGCGCGGATGTGATATAATGGAGAAAAACCACCGGGGAACGGCACAAAAGACGGAGGATGCAGGATGAAACAGAGGCAGCGAGAACAGGTTCAAAGAGGCTGTGCGGTGGGCACCGTGTGCTGCTGGCATGGCTGTGCCGGGTGCTCCCGCTGGAGGGGGTGCCCTCCGGCCTGCAGGAAGCCTGCGGCATCCTCCGGAGCCTGCTGTATCTGAGCCTGTTCGCAGGGTGGGGGATCTCCCTGTACAACCGCACGGTGCATCCGCAGGTGCGGCGGCTGCTGCTGAACGTGGATCTGTTGATGCTGTTCTGGATCCTTGTGCGCACCCTGCGGTTCCAGCTGAACACTCCCCCGGGGATCGATCGGATGCTGGGGTACCTCTACTATGCCCCCATGCTGGGGATACCGGTGCTCTGCGTTCAGCTGGTCCTGACGGTGGACAGATCCGAGCGCTACCGCCTGTCTGCCTGGGCCAGAATGCTGTGGCTGCCCTCGGCGGTGCTGCTGGAGCTGGTGCTGACCAACGACCTGCACCAGCAGGTGTTCCGGCTGCAGCAGCCCTGGAACGAAAAATACCAGTACGGCTGGCTTTTCGGTCTGGTGGTGGGGTGGATCGTGATCTGCATCCTGCTGGCCTTTGGATCATCGCCCACAAGAGCCGGAACCCCCGGATCCTCCGGCGGCTGCCCCTGCCTGCCATTCCGCTGGTGCTGCTGGGAATATACGCGGTGCTTTACGGCTTCCATTTTCCCCTGATCAGGCAGTTTCTGGGGGATATGACCATCGTTCACTGCCTGATGACGGCGGCTTCGCTGGAAGGGGGCCTGCGCTGCGGCCTGATCCAGTCCAACACCGGCTATGAGGAGCTGCTGCGCGTCACCTCTCTGGCGGTGCAGCTGGTGGACCGGCAGGGCAATGTGTACTGCTGCTCCGAGAATGGCCGCATGGTGGACCGCCGGGAGCTGCAGGCCGCCATGCATGGCACGGTGCGGCTGGACGAGCACACCCTGCTGCGCAGCGCACCGGTGCAGGGTGGCTATGTGATGTGGCAGACAGACATCACCGAGCTGGTGGAAAACATGGAGCGCCTGAAGGAAAACCGCACGGAGCTGGCAGAGCGCAACTATCTGGAACAGCAGAACTACGAGGCGGAGCGCAAGACCAACGCCCTGCGGGAGAAGAACCGCCTGTACGATCTGCTGCAGCGTCGGCTGGCCCCCCAGATCATCCGGATGGATCAGCTTCTGACCCGGTACCGCACGGCCCCGGAGGCAGACAGGCGGCAGCTGCTGGGGCAGGTGGCGGTGCTGGGCGCTTACCTGAAACGGGGGGGCCAACCTGATGTTTCTGGCCCAGAAGCACCGGTATGTGCCTCGGCAGAGCTGCGGTACGCGCTGGAGGAATCCATCAGCAGCCTGGAGCTGGCCGGGGTGGAGTGCGCCATGGAGGTGACCCGCGGGGGCCGGCTTCCGGCAGAGGCGGCAGCGGCCTGTTACAGCCGGTTTGAATCGGTGGTGGAGGGGGCGCTGGGGCAGCTGGATGCCCTGTTCGTGCGGGCCGTCTGGAAGGACCACCGGCTGAACCTTTATCTTTCGGTGGAGACCGGGGCGGACCTGAAAGCCGTCTGCCCTGCCGCTGTGCAGGAGCCCCAGGCAGCCACCCCGCTGACCCTTTGGGCCATGCATCACATTCCTTAACGATTCCCCCAAAAAGTTACTTTCCAGAATCTCCTGCCAATCGCTATCCCCTGAGGCAGCGGGCCCGCACGCCGCTGCCTCGCCCCGGAGGGTCCCGCAAGCCTCCGGGGCTTTTTTGTTGGCGGCATGGCCCGTTCCGGCAGAAAAAAACAGGGCTGCTCCACATCTCTGTGGGGCAGTCCTGTCTGGCTGCGCGGGTCGGCGCACGGGCTTCCAGGGTTTCCGGAAGGGTGCGGCTCAGCGCGCGGTTTTCTTTTCCTCCGGAGCCTCCGGGTTGTTTTCCAGGTTCAGCTCGGGCATCAGCTCGTTGCTGATGATGGTCAGCATCTGTTCCAGCTTCTTCACGTCCTCTTTGGGGAAGCGCTTGTTCACCCGCTGGACCACCGTGCTCAGGTAGGAGTAGCTGATGTTGTAGTAGTCGATATACTTCTGGGTGGGCCGCAGGTGATACTCCCGCGGTCGGTGGTGGACTGGATCTTTTCCACATAGCCCTTGCGCACCAGCGAGCCGATCTTATACGCCGCGTTGGGGGTGGAGATCTGCATCATCCGGGAAAACTCTGCAATGGTGGGCTCCCCCATGGCCATAATGCCCTCCATGCAAAAGGATTCCACCGTGGTCAGGGTCGCCTCACGGGTGGCAAAGCGCTGGAACACGTTCTGGTAGAAATGGAGCTTGAACTTGGTATAGACATCGTTGAATGCTTTTTCCAGCATGGTACGGTCTCCCTTCGAACACTCAATTTCCTTTAGTATATCACGCTTTGGTCTTTTTGCCCAGCTTTACGCGCAGAATGTTCAGCACCACCAGCTCCAGCACAATGGCAACGCCAGCAGGATCAGCGAGGTCCACAGGCTGGCGCTGCTGCCCAGGAACATCTGGTCAGGCCGGTGATCACATAGCACGCGGCAGAGCAGGAAGCGGCGGTAATGGCGTAGGGCAGCTGGGTGGAAACATGGTTCACATGGCTGCAATGCGCACCGGCAGAGGCCATGATGGTGGTGTCGGAAATGGGAGAGCAGTGGTCGCCGCACACAGCGCCGGACAGGCAGGCCGCAATGGAGACCACCAGCATCTCGCCCTGGGGGAAAGCGTGGCAGACAATGGGGATCAGGATGGAGAAGGTGCCCCAGGAGGTGCCGGTGGCAAAGGCCAGGAACACCGCCACCAGGAAGATGATCACCGGCAGCAGGTACTGCAGGGCGCAGCGGAGCTGCCCAGCAGGTTGGCAACGTAATATTTTGCACCCAGCAGGTTGGTCATGCCGGAAAGCGTCCAGGCCAGGGTCAGGATCAGCATGGGGCTGACCATGGCCTTGAAGCCTCGGGGATGCAGGCGGCAAAATCCTGGAACGTCATCACGCTGCGGACACGGTAGAACACAAAGGTGAACATCAGGCAATGCTGCTGCCCAGCACCAGACCGGCGGAGGCGTTGCAGTCGGAGAAGGCGGTGATGAAGTCCACGCCCTCAAAGAAGCCGCCGGTGTAGATCAGCCAAAGATGCAGGCCGCGATCAGCACCAGCACCGGGGCCACCAGATCAATGACATGGCCGTGGGCATCGTCCTCGCATCCACATCGTCGCCGTAGGGGCGGTCAGCCGTGGTGAAAAGGTCGCCGGCCCGGGCGTTGTCCTCGTGCTGCTTCATGGAGCAGTAGTCCGTGCCCGTGAAGATGAG
>ENA-OQAZ01000435-OQAZ01000435.1-human-gut-metagenome-genome-assembly--contig:-NODE-435-length-23673-cov-2.150344_pt1 | contig 23673 bp, 18 predicted proteins | sample MGYA00242737_ERZ504531 | MGnify/ENA primary metagenome ERZ504531 (study PRJEB26092, sample SAMD00036244) | human gut metagenome | host: Homo sapiens | study: EMG produced TPA metagenomics assembly of... | reverse complement strand
TCTGAATCTTTTCAAACAGTTCTTTTTTACATCAGATAGCAGCGGTTCTTCGGATTCTGAGCAAATCCTTCGATACTCAGTTCCTCAGATTCGCAAATCACATGTTTGATTCCTTCTTTTTCACAGAATGCAATCGCTTCTTTTAACTCTCTTTTTGGGAAAGAGCAGGACTGGGCAGTCACTGCCATCACCTTATCACCCAGCGTGTCTTTTGCCACCTTTAATAAAAATGTGGAATCTACACCACTGGAAAATGCTACTGCAACAGATTCCAGGCTTCTCAAATAATCCTGCAGTTTTTTCAGTTTTTCCATCTGTTCTCTTGTAATCATTTCTTCCATATGCTGTCTTTCCTTTCTGATTACTCTCTGGTTGATTTCAGCTTTATTTCTGTTTTTTCACGGTTGTCAGATCTTTCACGACTTCTCCTGCAATGATCAATCCTGCTACCGATGGCACATATGCCACACTGCCCGGAATGTCTCGTCGTTCCGTACATTTGTGTGCGGCTCCCGGCGGGCAGATGCAGTTTGTTCTGCAACTGATGGACATATCCTCAATCGGACGTTTCGGCAGTTCTTCCGAGTAAACAACCTTTAATTTTCTGACTCTTCTCTTCTTCAGTTCCCGGCGCATAACCTTGGCCAACGGGCATACCTTGGTTTTATAAATGTCAGCCACCTTGAACTGGCTGGCATCCAGCTTATTGCCGGCTCCCATGCTGCTCATAATCGGCACGCCTTTTTCCTGGCATTTCATTACCAGTTCAATTTTTGCAGTCACGGTGTCTACTGCATCTACCACATAATCATACTCTTCAAATGGAAATTCATCTGCATTTTCCGGAAGGAAGAAGCAGTTATGGATATGCACATCCACATTCGGATTGATCTCCAGCATCCGTTCTTTCATCACATCCGTTTTATATTTTCCTACGGTTTTTCTCGTAGCGATAATCTGACGGTTCAGATTGGTCAGGCATACCTTATCATCATCGATCAGATCAAAGGCTCCGACACCGCTTCGCACCAGTGCCTCACAGACATATCCGCCGACACCGCCGATACCAAAAACAGCCACTCTTGAATTCTTCAGCTTTTCCATGGCTTCTTCACCCAGCAGCAGCTGTGTTCTTGAAAACTGATTTAACATATCATTCTCCCTGTTCTCGTTCTCAGAACCGGTTCGCCGGACCGATTCCTGTGTAAATATAATTATAACCGGGCAGTAGTACTCCCGGTCACAATTATATCCTGTCCAGCTGTCTGTTGTCTCTTTTCTCAGTCTCTTCTGCAACTGAACCGGATATTGCTATCATATTATTAATTACATACTATGTCAATATGTTTTTTCTTGCAAAATCCTGCTTCCATCCTGTGATTTTAATATTTTTATTTACTCTGCCATTGCTTTTTTGATAGCACCAAGCAGTTCGTCATAGGTCTCATAAGCCGGAATATGGGGATACTCTGCTTTGATCTTATCTGTGCTTCGGAATAAGAAGCCTGCCTTGCTTGCCTGGATCATTCCCAGATCGTTATAGGAATCTCCACTGGCAATCGTCTCAAATCCGATAGACTGCAGTGCTTTTACAGTGGTCAGTTTTGTCTGTTCCACACGCATCTTATATCCTGTGATTTCTCCGTTCCCGGAAACCTCCAGACTGTTGCAGAATAATGTGGGACGTCCCAGTTTTTCCATCAGTGGACTGGCAAATTCTGCAAAGGTATCACTGATCAGGATAACCTGCTGAAACTTCTTAATTCATCTAAGAATTCTTTTGCGCCCGGAAGTGGCTGAATCTTTTCAATGGTTTCCTGAATCTCTTTCAACCCAAGCCCATGCTCCTTCAGTACACCCAGTCTCCATTTCATCAGCTTATCATAATCCGGTTCGTCTCTGGTTGTTTTCTTCAGTTCCGGAATCCCACTCTCCTCGGCAAATGCCACCCAGATCTCCGGAACCAGCACACCTTCCACATCCAGACATGTAATATACATAACACTATTCCTCCTCTAACACTTTTTCACTTTAACACGTTGCATTTATCTTATCACATAATTACCGGTTTTTCTACCCTGTCAGTGATTCTTTTCTGGTTTTAAATCACCGATCAGATGACTGTTTTTCAGAGTTTCTTTCAGATCTGTCAGTTCAAATCCGGATATTTTTCCTTCTTTTTCGCTTTTTTTCCTGTGTCACCTTCCGTACTTCCTCCTGAATATCACAAAAACAATCCAGAAGCAAAGGCTGAAACACACCGCATTCTCCGGTCAGGATCATCTGCATCGCTTTCTCATGAGAATATGCTTTTTTATAAACTCTCGGGCTCGTCAATGCATCGTAGACATCTACAATAGAGACCACCTGAGCTGCAATCGGAATCTCTTCCCCCTTTAGTCCATCCGGGTATCCGCTTCCGTCATACCGTTCATGGTGCCAGCGGCAGATCTCACAGGCAATCTGCACCAGCCGTTCTTCTTTATATATTTCCAGCCGTTTCAGCATGGATGCCCCTATCATCGTATGCATTTTCATCAGTTCAAATTCTTCCGGTGTCAGTTTACCCGGCTTGTTCAGGATTTTCTCATCGATCCCGATTTTCCCGATATCATGAAGAGCAGAAGCTACTGTGATCAGATACTGATCCGTCCAGGTCAGATGATACTTGTCGGTTTTTTGTACCAGACGTTCCAGGAGCATACCGGACAGTTTGTTGATATGTTCCACATGCAGTCCACTTTCACCATTTCGAAACTCTACGATCTGACTCAGAATACTCACCATGATCCGGTTGTTTTTCTCCTTCTCATAAACCTGATCCGTTACCAGTGTGATCAGTCTTCTTTGTTTTGCATACAGCTTGATTGTATTGAATACTCTCTGATAGACAATCTTTCCATCGAATGGACGGCTGATATAATCTGATACTCCCATTTCGTAAGCCCGTCGTATACTCTTTTCGGAGTCTTCACTGGAAATCATGATAACCGGAACATCTTCGATCCAGTGATTTTTGTTCATATCATGCAAAACCTGAAATCCATTCATGCCAGGCATTACAATATCCAGAAGAATCAACGATATCTCAGTTCCATACTTTTGCAAAAGACGCAGACAGTCTTCTCCGTTTTCTGCTTCAATGATCTGATAATCTTCTTCCAGAATCGACGCAAGGATCTCACGATTTATCTCAGAATCATCTACGATCATGATCAGCTGTTTTGTCCGCTTTGTCTCTTCTTCCAGATGAATCGTTCCATCCGCATCAATTGATTTTCTTTCGGTCACCACCATATTCTTCTGGATTTTCGCCTGATACATCAGCCGGTCTGCTTTTCGTACTGCCTCTTCCATAACTTCTTCCCGGACTGTCACGCCTCCGATACTGACAGAAAGACGCATTCTGGAAAAACCGGGAATATCCGCGTCCCTGATCTGCTTCTGAATATATTCCAGTTTTTTCAGAAAAACTTCATCGGAAACATCCGGCATAACCAGAAGAAATTCATCCCCTCCATAGCGTACCAGACTGTCTGTTTTCCGTGTGGACTGACGGATCGCTTTCACCACTGTCTGTAGCACCACATCTCCTGCTCCATGTCCATATGTATCATTCCACAGTTTAAAATCATCCAGATCTATAACTGCCACACCGGCAGAAGTTTCTTTTCCTTTCAGTCGTTCCTCATAATATCTTCGATTGTAAGAGCCTGTCAGAGCATCAATGTAAAGATCCTGGTTATATCCATCCAGTTTTCGAACCAGTTTTTCACATCCCTCTGCGTCCAGAAGGAATTCTTCGTTCAGTTTTTTCACCAGTTCCATTACATATGCTTTTCCATCTATTTCCATATAGCAGGCAGTTACCTGATAAATATCTTCTCCCACAAACTCCAGTTTGGTCCCCTGGTTCTTTTCCCTGAGTACTCTTGCAGATACACAGTTCTTACATTGCCTGTTTTTCTTCCAGAATGAATAGCAGGCCACTTTCTCAGGATCGATTTCTTCCTCCCTGCCCTCTTCCATCATTTGGATCGTTTCTTCTTCGATGAGCCGCACCACATCAAAAATCCTGCGATACTCTTCCATCTCCTGTTCCACCTGCTCCATCGTCATGGTTATCTTTTGTTCTGTCATCTTTTACTGCCCTCTAATGTAACTATTGTTTCTCTTGTTCTCTCTGCTCATCGCTGATCTTTTTGCGCAACTGAATTACAAGTTCATAAACTTCCGGTCTCTTTTCCTTCAGATGTTCATCCAGCAGATGGCGCCTCTCCCTGAAACGCTCCGCAAGTTCCGGATGTTCTCTGGCAATACGGTCATGCACTTCCTGACGGTGTTTTTCCAGTCGAATTGCCAGGGTTTTTTCATCTTTTCCGGAAATATTGACAATCTCTTTGAGATGCTCTTCCAGATGTTCCACCCACTCATCCTGATCCAGATCCTCCATATGAGACCATCGGCCGTGAAGCAGATATTCCACATCACCGGTTTTCTTCAACTGTTCAATCTGACACCCGATCTGTCGTTCGATCTCCTCTTCTGCCTGACTTCCAAACGCCCAGACAAATTCCTGCACCCTGTTGTCGGCACGTTTTCTGGACGCACTGCGCTGTTCATTATCCACACCGCCCTCTAAGGGATACGGACGGGTAATACCCATATCTTTCAAAGCAATATGTGTCGTTCTTCGCACACAGCCTTCCTGAATCAAACATCCAAGTCCCAGCTGACGCATCTGTTCATTCAATCCTGCAATATGTTCTGTGATATAAAAACGTATATTTTTCTCTTTCAGTGACTCATATAAAAGTTTTAACCGATCTGCCGCTGTAATATCCATACTTCCGATTCCACTGGCATCCAAAATCACTGCTTTGGTATCTTCCCGCAGATTATCCTCAATGTCACTTTGCAATACCTGAATATTGGCAAAAAACAGATTGCTGCTGAACCGATAGATCAACACCCCTTCAATCGCATGGATCTGATCGCTTTCTTTCAGATCCCGGAAATGCCGGTGTCCCGGCTGAATCCCAAGAAAGCCTCTGGAAGGCTTGGATGTCCGGATAATCATCTCTGAAAAAGAAAGGATGATTCCAATCAATACTCCGTTGATAGTCCCAAGCATCAGTACACCGAAAAATGCTCCAGCAAAGATCAGATATTCCGTGCGGCTCACCTTCCACAGCCGCACCGCCAGATCAAATTCTGTCGCTCCCAATAACGCTGAAATCACAATCGCTGTCAGCACCGGAATCGGAAGATACCCGATAAATCCGGTTCCGCAAAGCAATAATACAATCATAGACAGTCCGGCCACGATACCGGTCAGCTGAGTTTTCGCCTGGTACTGCTCTCCCATAGCCGTTCTCGATACGGATCCATTGACCGGACAGCAACCGATAACGGAAGCAGCCAGATTTCCCATGGCAAATGCAAGAATTTCCTGATTGTCATCGATCCGGTAACGATTTTTCTGTGCAAAACTGTTCTCCGCAAGTAATGTCTCTGCCATGATGACAACTGCCACGGAAAGACTGATGATCACCGCCTCTTTTAACGGAATTGCTCCAAACTCCGGAACTGTCCATGTGGGAAGCCCCGGTTTCACTGCTGCAAGCGTCTGAATACCAAGATCTTCCAGATGAAAAAACGCCGTACCGATCGCACCCGCTGCCATCAGAAACACTGCCATCGGAAATTTGGGAATCAGCTTTTTTGACACCAGAAGAATCACCAGTGTACCAACACCCAGAAGCAAGGATGGCAGATGAAAGATCGTCCGACTCTCCCAGATATGATGCACCAGTTCCGGGAGTTCCCCGACCCCTGCTTTACCACCGAATAATTTAGGTACCTGCATCAGAATGATCGTGGTACAGATTCCACTGATAAATCCGCCCATCACCGGTGCTGAAATATAATTGACCAGTTTTCCCGCCCGACACAGATAAAAGACCAGAAGCCAGACAGCAACAAAAAATGCAAGCACCGGAACTGCCGCAATTGCTTCCTTCGATCCCCCTTCAATCCCCAGACTTACCAGTGCCGATCCTACCAGTGCCGCCGGAGCAGCATCTACACCGAAAACAAAACTGCGGGGAAGTAGAAAATAAGGCAAACAGTACTATCGGAAAAACTGAGCCGTACAGTCCATACACCGCCGGAAGCCCAGCGATCTGCGCATATCCCATGGATATTGGAATCGACACTGCCATGATCACCAGACCCGCCAGAAGATCTTTCGACAGATTTTTCCACTCATAAGTCCGCATGGTTTTACACATAGATACTTTCATGGATTTCCATCTCCTTATTGCATTTCTTTTTTTACATTATTCTTTTTATTATAACATACTTTTTTCTTTTCACCAGTAAACAATTGCAAAATGGAGCCTGTTTTTTTCAGACTCCATTTTTATGAATTATACTTATCCTCGAATCACCAGTACATCGTTTCTCTTTTAAAATATTGTAACTGTCCGGCAGGTAATATCCCGCGAAGTGTTCTGAAAAGAACGAGATAAAATCAGGCCGCCGCACCAAAAACAGTACGGCGGCCCGATTCCCTTTTACAGATATGCAATACTCTGATTCTCAAATACCGCACTTCCATCTGTAACTCCCAGGCAGATTCCTTCCCCCGTGTTTGTATACATGCGGGTATTCAGGGCAACTCCGTCCACATACAGTGTAGCAATCGTATCATCCACGATAATCTGTACATGATATTTCTTTCCAGGAACCAGACGAATCAGACGTTCCAGTCCCATATTGTTCATCTGTGGCCACGGCCAGTTCGGAGATTTCTCGAAGATCACACGATCCTTCGGGCATTCAAATGTAAAGGAATAGAATTCATCATCCGCTTCCTGAGCCCGTACTCCGATTGAAAATCCACGGGTACCTTCAGCAAATGTGACATCTGCTTCGTATCGATAGCAGTCACCGGTCTTCGTTACTACATGCTGTAATGCTCTTCCTGATTCTTTTTCCAGTTTTACATCATCCAGCTTTTTCTCATCCTTAAACGCATTCCATACCGTATCCGGAATCCGGCAGCCTAAAGTGCCATCTTTTCTCTGATACAGTTCATGTGCGACAAAAGTTCCTGCCCAGATAAAATCTTCTTTATCTGCCTCCGGTCTGTACCAGAGATTTGCACTGTCCGTCTCGTTGGCACGTGTCGGAACCCATCCAAACAGAATCCTCTGATTATTCAACATAAAGGTTCTTCCTGCATAATAAGCTCTTCCGTCAAAAGCATCGTCATCCGGTGCGATCCAAGGTCCTTTCAGACTTTTTGCCATACGGTACACCTGTGTGGATGCATGGGAATATTCTGTTGTGATCAGATACCACCAGTCTCCCATCTTGAAAAGATCCGGCATCTCATGCATGGTAAACAGATCCGGTGCCCAGAAATCCCCCTGAAACTCCCAGTCTGCAAGATCATCTGATGTAAAATAAACGGTTCTTCCTGTTGTTTTATGCTTGTCTCCTTCCAGACGTGCCCCCAGGATCAGAATATATTTTTCAGATTCGTCATCCCACAGTACAAACGGATCTCTCCAATCATCCGGATCATATCCCGGCTGCGGAACAAAGGTTACTGCATCCTGCGTCTTTGTCCAGTGTTTCAGATCCTCACTGACCGCATGCATCAGTACCTGAGATGGTTTTCCCTGTTTTGGATAATCTCTGTTGTAACCGGTATAAAACGCATGATACTTTCCTTCTCTGTCTTCACAGATGCTTCCGGCAAAAATGAACTGATCCTGTTCTTCATCCGTTCCTCTCGGAATCGCCACACCGCAATCCTCATAAGTCACAAAATCCTTTGTGGTTGCCAGATCCCAGCCAAATGGTTCTCCAAAAGGACACGGGACTCTGGTATCTCTCTGGTGGAACAGATAGAATGTATCATCCTTTCCAAAAGGCATGCAATCGCCAAACCAGGTATTTGGATGCTGATAATAAATTTTCATGATTTTCCTCTCTTTCCTGCCCGCAGGCATATAAAATTATCCTTTGACTGCTCCGGCGGTCAAACCGCTGAGCATGTACTTATTCGTAAAGAAATAAAACAAAAATGTCGGTAACACAGTGACGGTAATTGCCGCAAATGTAGCACCCCAGTCTGTAGTTCCCATAAAACCGACAAAGTCGTTCAGCCCCAACGTAACAGTTTTCATATTGGTAGATCTCGTAAACGTATAGGCATTGATAAAATCATTCCATGTAAAGACACCCTGCATCGTTGCTACCGTCAGCAGCGAGTTCGTCGACATCGGAAATACAATCTTGAAAAATGTCCGCATCGGTGAACACCCATCAATGATTGCAGCCTCGATAATCTCATCCGGCAGGAATTTACTGAATGAATAAAACAGCTGAATCGAGTATGACAGAGAGAACGCAATCTGTGGCAAAATGACTGCCGGATAGGTGTTGAGGATTCCCATCTTACTAAAAATAGTGAATAACGGAATCAATGCAACCTGAAACGGAAGCATCAATCCAAGTAAAAAGTAAGACAAAATCTTCTTATTTCCCCTGAATTGGATCTTACTCAACGCAAACCCTGCCATAAAACTGATCAACAGTAACGGAATTAAAACTCCTACTGTGATTATAATACTATTCTTAAAATAGTTCAGCATTGGACTCGTTGTGAACACTTTAATGTAATTTTCAAAATTTAAAGCACTCGGTAATGCATAAGATGGCAGACTCCGAAAATCATCTGTTGTCTTCATACTGGAGATGATTACATAAAAAATGGGATATACCTGTAAAATAATCAGCAGGGCTGCTGTAATGGTTTTTAACCCTGTAAAAATATTTCTCTTGGTCTTTAATCTCATTCTTCACCACCTCTTTCCGTAAACCGTCTAAACAGAAATCCTACTATTAAGCAGATGGCTACAATAACCATCGCAACCGCACTGCCATATCCATATTTCATACTGGTAAATGCCTGTTTATACATGTATGTTGACATTAATTCTGATGAATTTCCAGGTCCACCCTTTGTCAACAGATATGAAATATCGAAAGAACGCAAAGAGCCATTTAATACCAGGATGCAATTTGCTATGATTACCGGTCTGATATACGGTATTTTTACATATCTGTACTGTTGAATTACATTTGCTCCATCCATGATAGCCGCTTCATCCAGTTCTTTCGGAATTCCTATCAAAGCTGCATAAAAAATAACCATGTACAATCCAAGATATTTATATCCCTCGACCGATGCTGCAATAATTAATGAAAGAGAATCATTTGAAATCCACTCCATATACAGCAAATCCGGATTAAATACCGAAAGTAAAGCATTAATAACACCAGTTGGTGTTACAGAAAACAATTTCGTAAAAATCTGACAGATAGCAACCGATGAAATTACTACCGGCACATAATATAGTGTCTGTAGTCCGGCTCTGAACTTTGTGATTCTTGACAGGAAAATCGCAAAAAGCAATCCGCCAAACACCTGGATCACAACACATATTACGGTATATACAAGTGTATGTAACACCGTCGTCCAGAATACGGTGTCCTGTGTAAACAACTGTTTATAATTGTTTATACCCAGGAATATCTTTTCACCTACACCGCTCCAGTCGAACAGGCTATAATAGCCTGCCCATATGACTGAAACCACTACAAACAATGTGTATACGATAAATGCCGGGAGTAAGAACATTAGGATTACCTTTTTTTGTCCATATGACTTTTGCATGATGCTCTTCTCCTCCTATCACTCACTATCATTTTGAGTTGTTAATGATAAATTGGTCTGCTGCTGCCTCAAATTCTTCCGGTGTTTCTTTTCCCTGTGCCAGTTTCTGCTGTTCATCCACAAATATTGGGTTAATGTTGCGGAATCCAGCTTGTCATCCCAGGATACCCAGGCATCTGTAGCATTTTCAAACAGTGGCTGCAGATCATAGAATAACTGATCCAATCCTTCAGGAATCTCATCATTAAACGGTGAAAATACCTGCGCATCGTTATAACATCCTTCTGAATAATGATTACACATATATTCGAAGAATTCTTTCATTGTATCATCATATGTTTTAGCATTAAATGCAGTTCCAAACCCACCATGAATCGGCACATTTGTTTCCATATTTTCCTGACCATCCACATCCGGCACTGCAAAGAATCCAAGCTGTCCATTCTTATACATTTCACTTGCCTGTGTGATCTGTCCGGATCCACTGTACCACATAGCACCATTTCCACCAAAGAACAAATCTGTCGCCGCCGTATAGTCTGTACTTAAGAAACCACCCTGGAAATACCCTTCTGTACCAAGAGTGTATAACAGATCTGCACCTTCTTTTGCAGCTGCATTCTCAGAGAATGTAGCTTTCTGGTCAATATAGTCCATAATAAACTGATCCTTTGTCATTCTCCATGGTGCAAAGGAAAGATAACGCATCAACTGCCAGTTTTCTTTTCCTGCTACAATCAATGGAATCTCTCCATTGTCTTTCAGTGTCTTGCAAGTATTCAGAAACTCATTCCATGTTGTCGGAGCTTCCAGATTATATTTTTCAAAAATGTCCTTCCTGTAGAAGAAAAATTCACAGTTCAATGCTTCCGGGAACAGATAAACATTACCATCGTCTTTATCCTTAAAGAAGTCATAAACCGCAGCGTTCATATCGTCTTTCTTTCCGACACGTTCCAGTTCGTCACCGATATTCACAATACCGCCGATATCTTTAGCTGCTGCTGACAATGCACCATTCGCACATCCATAAATATCCGGCAGTGTATTACTGTTAATGTACAACTGTAATTTTGTTACATAGTCCGCATCCCCACTAATCAATTCAAATTCTGGTGGCTCCAGACCTTTTTCCTCACTGAAGTCTGTCAGCAGTTTTTTCATGATGATGTACTTTGCTGATGTTTCACTGGCTCTCATGAGAATTGTGATTTTCTTTCTCTCACCATTACTTCCGCTCTCCGTCTGTGAGGTATTTCCACCTGTCGAACTTCCGGATGCACCATTTCCACAACCCGTCAGCAGTGTTGACATTGTCATAACACCCGCTAACAACAAAGCGCCTAATTTTTTCATCTTCATAAATTTGTTACCTCCCTTTTTTAAATATGTGTCACTCTGTTTTTCTTGTGGATTTATTATATAAAAGATTTATCATCCATTGAATGAAAGATTCTTGCAGAATTAGTACATTTGAACACAAAATAGTAACACATTTTCACACCTTCCAAAAATTTGTGTTATTTTTTTCCAACAATGTTTAATATTTTCCATAGTTGTTCGGTGTTACCCCATATTTTTTTTTTGAAAACACGAATAAAATAACTGATATCATGGTATCCCACTTTCTCAGCAATCTCACTGATCTTATATTGGTTTTCCAAAATCATCTTTTTTGCTTCTTTTAGACGGTAATCCTGCAAAATATCCAAGAAACTTCTATGGTAAAAACTTTTCAATAAATTGTTGATATATGTTTTACTGATTCGAAATTTTTCCGACAACTCATCAAGAGAAATATCCTGACTATAATTTTCACAGATATATTCCATAATCCGTGTCGCCATTTGTTGCTTCTTATCAAGTTTTACATCTTGATTATGTTCCTGAAGTTTTGCAATTGTATCATTCACAATACGCAATAATTCTTTCTTATTATGGCAAAAAAAGAGGCTTTCCAGTTTTGCCGGTAATAAATTTCTGCTGTTTTCATCTATCCCAGCGATTCATCATTAAGCACATACTGAAAACAGCTGATCAATAATTCCATAGCTGCATATCGCATCACGTCTATATCTTGACAACCTTCAAAAATTCTGTTCACAATTTCCTTTGCCGTTTCAACATACCCCTGATGAATTGCGGAAAAAAGTGTCCTTTTCTCTCCGACAGTTACTTCCCATGCTGTATTCTCCCACTGGCAAACGTCCTGGTATTCAATAATTCCTCCATTTTCTTCATTTCCTAAATTATTCTCGCAGGCAGTAACACTTTGTCTGTATGCCAAGGCCATATCATAGGAATTCCGAAAAACCTGGCTGATTCCAATTGCCATTGTACACTTCATAACTTCTTGAATACTCTTTACCATCTCCTCACAGTATTTCTTACACTTGCTGATAGCATCTTTTTGATTGACCTCTTCATCAAAGGCAATTAAAAATGTATAACCCAGCGGATCTGTCTCCACGTATACCCGATAACTGAATTTTTCCAGATATTCCTTGCAGATATTACAAATAATAAAATCCAACAGTCCTGGATCTATATCCAACTGTGTTTCTCCACTTAATTTTCCATAGATAACAAGATATTTCTCTATTTTCAGATTCACCTGATTCATTTTCTTTTCCAAAGCATCCCTGTCTTTTAATCTTCCATTTAACAGATCAGAGATTAGCTTTGCTCTGATTTCCGGCAATGCTTTCTGGTAATTCTTCTGAAGTTCATAGTAATCCTGTCTTTCAAATTGGTTTTTCCGTATTTTTTTGCATGTCTTTCCTATCACTTCATGCATTTCACGGAAATTCACCGGTTTTAGTAAATAATCTGCTACTCCAATTGTAATCGCCTGTTGTGCATAGCTGAAACTATCGTATCCTGTCAACAAGATAATTTCGGTATCTGGATATTTTTCCTTCGCATATTTTGCAACCTGAATCCCATCTTTCTCCGGCATCTTGATATCACTCAATATAATATCCGGTTGGTATCGATCAATCAGTTCCATTCCTTCTTCCCCATCCATCGCTTTCCCGACAATTCTACATCCATACATCTCCCACGGGAACGAACACAGACCATCCAGAATAATATACTCATCATCCAAAATTAAAATTTTTAACTCCATGTCTTCTCTTCTCCTTTTGTAAACGGAATACAGATTTTTATGCATGTACCATTTCCCGGCTCCGAGTCTGCTGTCAGTCCGTATTCTTCCCCATACAGATAGCGCAGACGTTGATGAACGGCATACATGCCAAGTCCCGTATGAGCAACAGAAATATCCTTTTCTTCCCCTTCCGGTGGATCCAACAGATGAAGTAAGGTATCTCGATCCATTCCGACTCCGTCATCTTTAATCTCGATCACAACATTTCCCTGCTCAATATAACCATTTATGTTCAAAACAGTCTTTCCTTTTGATACCTCCACACTGTGTACAATTGCATTTTCAACCAGTGGCTGAATCGTCAGTTTGGGAATTTTTTCATCCAGAATTTTCTCATCAATTGCAAAATACACCTGAAAGCGATCCCGGTAGCGTGTCTCCTGTATATACAGATAATCTTTTACATATTTCAATTCCTGTCGGATGCTGAAAATATCCTGCTTATTTCCAATACTAATCCGCATCAGATTACTGATTGCACTGACCATATCACAGATCTCGGTATCTCCTTTTTTCATAGCCATCCAGTTGACGGTATCCAGCGCATTATACAGAAAATGAGGATTGATCTGTGCCTGCAAAGCTTTAAACTCCATCTCTTTATTTAACAGTTTGCTGTTGGTTACTTCATGCATGAGTTCTTCTATCTTTCTTGTTGTCTCATTAAACACCCGATTCATCTCACCAAATTCATCTTTTCTTTCTTCGCTGAGACGTACTTCAAAATCTCCTTCTGAAAACCGGTGCATCGCCAATACAGTTGCCCGAATCGGATGTACGATGACATAGGATAATAAAAACGAAAGAATACTGCTGATAAAAATCCCTATCATCAGCGTCTTGATCATCTGTTTCTGAATCGGCAGTAAATCTGCAGATATTTCCCTTAGTGGAATAATACCAATCACTTTCCATTTTGTCGTATCAGATACCCGGTAAACCACCTGGTATTTTTTCTTCTGCATCTGATATTCAAATTCGCCTTCCGTTGCCTGAAAGAGCTGATCGGCTTTCTTCGAAAGTTCCGATGCCTGCCCCTGCACGATCTGATTCTTTTCATCTAGAATCAATACCGCACCTTCTGAAGCAAAATTAACATTTTTCCGTATCTGTTCCAGCGCATCAGAATTGATGGACAGACGGATCGTTCCAATTGGAGACATCTTCAGATTGTCCCTTACCTCTTTTACAATCTGAAGATGACCACTGTGTTTCAAATCATTGATGCAGACAATTCCTCCCATTGCATCCGTAGCCTGCTGTATCATTTTCGCAATTTCTTCTTTTTCCGGCTTTTTTACCTCCTGCTTTACCGAAAAATAATAATCTTTTCCATTTTTCGCATAGATTTGCAGATCGTCCACATAAAAACTGTTAAACAACCGTACCATCTGACGTTTTAATTCTCTTTCCCGTGAAAAATATCCTTCTTCATAAACGCCCTTCTCACCATAACAAAGTTCCTCCTGTGTTGTCGCACTGTATGCTATGTAATTGATCTTGTCATAGATTCCCTGCATAAAATTTTCATAATTTTCCGACATCTGACGGACCGTTTCCTGACTCTGACGCACCGTTTTTTTCAGAATAATTTCTGAAGCTTTATTATAGGTAAAGATCGTAGAAGTCAGCGTAACCATCAGGGTTATCGCTATGCTCGGAAATAATATTTTATAAAAAGTCGGAATATCTCTAATTTTTATTTTCATCTTCCACCTGTAAATCTTTCTGCTGAATTTTTAATATTTCTTCGAGGTTCTTTCCTGTCATATCCGCAATCTCTTCCGGAGTTTTCCCCTTGCCTTTCTTTTATAGTATCACACTTTTCTTCAGGGCGAATGTCTTTTGTTTAAGAAACAACTTTCTTTCAAACTCTATAAAAAAAACATCCGTATTATGTTCTATATTCATTTACTCATACATCGGATATTTTCTCTTTTCTCAGGACTTTGAGTATTAGATATGTGATCTAGATATGTTGATTAGATATTTTTGTTTGTCTGAAAAGAATCTGTGGATACTACCATTTTGTTATCATAACTGCATTTTTTAAAGCTACGCAATATTCTATTTTCTATTATATATTCAAAAGGAAGCAAAAAACGCTATCCGTTTTCCTGCTTCCTTTCATTTTCCATATCTATCCGTTTACACCTGCGGAAATACCTCCGTAAACACCGCATCCATCAGTTCCGGGCTTCTGCGGCATTCTGCGACAACGGTGATGACTGCGTTTTTCTCGCGACTGATGATGGACCACTGGCAGTATTTTCCGTCGGCGCGGAAGGTGTTTTCTCTGCCGCCCCAGAACAGATAACCGTAACCGAAGCTGTCTGCATCATTTTCAACCTGTTTGCTGGTAGCTGCTTTTACCCAGCTTTCCGGTACCAGTTGTTTTCCGTTCCAGTTTCCGTTCTGCAGATAGAGAAGTCCCAGTTTGTGGAGTTCATCCATTGTCAGGAAAAGTCCGCCGGCACCGAAGACATGACCATATGGATCCAGTTCCCAGGTCGGACGGGCGATGCCCAGCGGTTTGAACAGTCGCGGATACAGGTAGGATACCAGATCACATCCGGCTCTCCGTTCTACCAGAACACCTGCAAGATACGGACCTACGTTATTGTATACAAACTTTGTTCCCGGCTCGTAGACAAACGGAGGGCAAGACTCATCTTCACCCAGTCCTCTTCCTCATAAACCGGGCGCTGTGCACCCATCAGTTCCGCTTTTTCCTGTCCGAGGCACATGGTCAGAAGGTCTTTTACCGTAGCCTTTGCAAGGTTCTCACTGACAGTTTCCGGAAGATCTTCGTCAAAACAGTCCACCAGTTTTTCATCCAGGGATAGCAGACCTTCTTTTACTGCGATTCCCACAGCTGTGGAAGTGAAACTTTTTACTTGCAGAATATACATTTCTTCTGCACTGCTCATCCACAGTTTCTTGCCGATTTCTTTTCCGTCTTTCGTCACAACGATTCCCAGAACACCCAGTTCCTTTGCTTTTTTCTCGAATACATCAAAATTCATGAAAGTTCCTCCTGTCATATGATACCGGATTGTTCCCCTGGTATCCTTTACATCTTATGTTTACCCATTTTCGCGTAACTGTCGGTCCGCGGCAGCCAGTCCAGGAATTCCGGCAGTTCCAGCTCCCAGAATCTCCATTCATGTTCATAACCATCCACCCGGTCAAAGCGGTGGTCGATCTTTAATTCATTCAGATATTCTTCAAAACGGTCCACCGATTCAATCAGGAAATCGTTGTTTCCCACACAGAAGAAGATATCCGGCAGCTTCTTACCCGCATCCACATCGTCACGGATGATCTGGTACAGATCCATCGGTTCCGGGAACTTATGGCCTACTTTTTCTTCCAGATCTTTCGCCCATACCGTTGCCGGTGAAAAAGCACCGACCGCACGATACTGCTCGGTATCTTTCATCGCATGGACAAGTGCTCCGTAGCCGCCCATGGACGCACCAGCAATATACGTGTGTTCCGGCCGGTCTGTGACCGGGAAATATGCCTTCACGAATTCCGGAACCTCTTTTCCGATAAATTCATAGTATTTTTCTCCGTAGATGGTATCCATGTACAGGGTATTTCCTACCGATACCGAGACTACTGCGATCCGGTACTCTTCCGCATAACGGCTGACGCAGGTAAAACGCTCCCAGGAAAGATAATCATTTCCATGGCCGTGTAAGAGGTATAACACCGGGAATTTTTCCGGCATCTGATGTGTTAATAAAGCCGGATCATCCATATCACAGGGACTTACCCCCGGCAGGGTGATCGTAAGATCTACTCCGTGTCCCAGGGAGTAGGAAAAAAAATTACAGTGCATCTGTGGCATATTTCATTCCTCCTTTTATTTTACAAGCAGCCAGGCCATGCTCTTTGCAGCGATCTCCAGCTGATGATCTTCTGTCTTTTTCGGTGCCCCTCCACGGCAGATCAGCTGTTCGGTCTGATCGATGCCGAAGTCTTCAACAAAAAGTGGCTGATCGAACGGATTCAGCACCACGTATCCGCAGCTTCCTTCTTTTTCTCTTTTTAACACGATCGGAGAGCATCCTTTTTCCGCTTTGACAAATTCCGCATACCCGTCATTTCCAAAGCAGGGATACGCTTTTCTGAGTACGATCAGCCGCTGGATCCAGTGATATAAGCTGTCTTCCTGTGCCATCTGGCTTTCCGCGTCCGGACGGTCGGTGTCCGGATCCATCGCCATATATAACATCCGGGACGGTGCACTGGAAAAATCTCCGTTGACTCCCTTCGACCACTGCATCGGGGTTCTCGAACCGGTACGCTCGTAACCGCCTTCCACAGAGATCATATCCGGGATATAACGCATCCCGATCTCATCGCCATAATATAAGAACGGTGCTCCCGGAAAACCATAGATAAATCCATAGGCCAGACGCATCTGCTCTTCATCCAGCTGATAAGAGATCCGGGCCATATCGTGATTGCCGCTTGGCATACACATCATGCCTTTCCCCCGCAGATTCTCCTGATTTTTTGCAAAGATCCCTGCAAATACAGAGATATCACTCTCCGGATCTCCACCAAAATAAGGATGATCTCCCCGGAACAGATCCATATAACCGGTATCTCCAAAATGCAGATAAAAGTCCATATCAAATCCCGCTTCCAGTGCCACCTCCGGTTTTCCCCACTCGGATACCAGCGCCGCTTCCGGGAATTCTTTATTCAAAAATGCCCGCACATCCTGCCACAGGCGGATCGTCTCTTTTTTATCTTCATCGTTTTTCACCAGCGAACCGGCCATATCCACACGGAAACCGTCACAGCCAAGTGTCAGCCAGAAACGCATGATGTTTTTCAGTTCTTCTCTGGTAGCCATCGGTCCCGGCGCATCGGTCGGCTGCTGCCAGCCGGCATCGGTAATATTAGCAAATCCATAGTTCAGCGCCGGCTGCGTGGAAAAACAGTTGACGCCGCAGCTGGCCGGACGTGGGGAGATGCCACGCAGGACACTGACGATTCCTTTGACATCTTCCATTCGTTTATACAGACTGTCGGTCCATACATAGCGGTCGGTATATTCATTTTTCTCCGCTTTCATCGATTCCTGAAACCACAGATGTGTCACAGCGGTATGTCCCGGCACCAGATCCAGAAGTACGTGCATCCCTCTTTGGTGTGCCGCTTCAAATAATTTTTTCAGATCTTCATTGGTTCCATACCGCGGAGCCACGCTATAATAATCTTCCACATCATATCCCGCATCGTAAAACGGTGAGGTAAAACAGGGATTGATCCACAGGGCGTTACAGCCCAGTTCCTGAATATACTCTAATTTTTCTGTAATTCCCGGGATATCCCCGATTCCGTCTCCGTTGCTGTCGCGGAAACTCTGTGGATATACCTCATAAAACACTGCATCTTCCAGCCACTTTATCATCTCAAGTCCTCCATTATTTTTCTTCTGTCACAAGCGTTTTCGTTGTCGGTCCCTCCTGAAGCTCACCGGAATCTTTGTATTTCCTTCTGTTTTTCCATTCGCAATCAGTTCGTTCAGGCACCTTACAGCCTCTTTTGCAATCTCATGCACCGGCTGCGCAATACTCGATACGATTGGTTTCCCCTGATTTAAGAACTGCAGACCATCGTATCCGATAATCTGGATATCCTCCGGCACCTGTTTTCCCATCTCTTCAAGTTCTTCCCGTACAATCGTTGCGAGGTGATCCGAACTGGTAAAGATTCCATCGATGGAATGTTCGCCCAGGGACGGGGAAATATAAGCCCGCAGCATATTGTGGATCAGTTTTCTGGATCCGTAGGATTCATAGACCGAAACAATCTGTTTTTCTGACATTTCCACACTGTTACAGGAAAGATCATGTTCCATACAATATTCCGTAAAACCGACTCTTCTTTTTCGTACTTCACTGTCTACGGATGACATTGTCATAAAGCACAACAGGTTGGTGGATCCTCTTTTATGCAGATTCTCTGCTGCGAGCCAGCCGCCCTGCCAGTTATCTCCTGCCACACATGGGATGTGTGATTTGTAATGACGGTCGATGGAAACAAAAGCCATGTTTTCGATCCGTTCCTCTTCTACCTTACTGTAAGTCACACCAATGATTCCGTCAACTTTATTTTGTTTTGCCATATCCATAAATGCCACTTCCCGTTCGGCATCATCACCGGACAGGCATAGCAGTACCTGTTTTCCGACTGCTGACAATTCGCTTTCCAGGGCATCCAGCAACAGTGCAAAATACGGATTGATCAGATTCGGCAGAATGACAACCACATAATCGGTCTTCTGCATCCGCATTCCCTTTGCCAGAGTATTCACCTGATACCCCAGTTTTTCTATGGACGCTTCTACCAGCTTTCTCCTCGCTTCACTGACACGTCCTCCATTCAGTACGTTCGACACGGTTCCCACCGATACACCGGCATCCCGTGCAACGTCTTTGATTGTTACCATTGATTTTCCTCCCCCACACCATCCTATCAGATACTCAAGTTCGACACTGCAAGTTTCTGACATGACGCGTCCTTCATCGGAACCTGAAAAGGCTATATTTATTTTTATTATAGAATTATTTTCTCATATTGTCTATGTATTGTTGTGCACTTTATTTTCTATGATACCAGGATCGTGAGAGTACGAAGTACGAAAATACCTTTTGACCCCAACATCTTCCGTTTATATAAGAAAAGGTGAGTGTATCTTTTCTTTATCAGATTCAGATACACTCACCTTCAGTACCGCTTTATTATGATTTTACTGCACCGGCAACTACACCAGCGATAATATATTTCTGTAATGCGACATACAGGATGATTACCGGGATGATTGCCATAACCAGTGCCGCCATCAGAAGATCCATATCATTGCTGTATGTTCCCTGGAACAGCTTGGTTGCGATCGGGATCGTGTACAGAGATTTATCTGTCAGGATCAGGCTCGGCAGCAGGTAATCGTTCCACAGAGACAGGGCATACAGGATAACCAGTGTTGCTGTAGTCGGTTTTAACAGAGGGAACACAATCTGAAAGAATGTTCTCAATCTTCCTGCTCCGTCAATCTGTGCTGCCTCTTCCAGTGAGATCGGTACCCCACCTTTGATAAATCCATGGAACATGAATACCGCCATAGATACCGAGAAGCCCAGATGCATGAATATCAATGTTGCTCTGTGGTTCAGGATTCCAAATGTTCCACCGTAGATAGAGATCAGCGGGATCATAACTACCTGGAACGGGATTACCATGGAAAACAGCATTACCATGAAGATGATCTGATTGATCTTCCATGCTTTTCTTACGAAAATGTAAGCTGCCATGGAGGAGAACAAAATGATCAGGAACACACTCACACAGGTAATGATCAGGGAGTTCTTCAGGATGTTCATGAAGTTCATCTGTTGGAAAGCATCTACAAAGTTATCTGTTGTAAAACCTTTTTTACCACCCCAGCTCAGTGGCATTTTGATAATATCACGTTTGTGTTTGAAGGCATTCAGCACGATCATGTAGAACGGGAACATATAGATGATAAACAGCACTACAGTTACCAGTGTTTTCAGGAACGTTTTGATGCCTCTTACTGTCTTTTCCTGTCCTTCCATTATGCTTCAACCTCCTTCCGTTTGTTGATGATTGTCTGAGATACTGCAATAACCGCTGTAAAGATAAACAGGATGATTGCTTCTGTCTGTCCGACACCATACTGTTTTGCAGAAAAGGCTTTCTGATATACATACATGGCAGCCATAACAGTAGATCCGTAAGGACCACCTTCTGTCAGGGACAGGTTCACATCGTAGATCATGAAACATCTGGTGATGGTCAGGAACATACAGATCGTGAAAGATGCTCTCATCAGCGGAAGTACGATATATCTTGTTGTCTGAGATTCGTTACAGCCATCGATCTTGGCTGCTTCTTTCAGGTCTTCGGATACACCGGTCAGACCTGCGATATAAATTAACATCATGTAACCGGAGAACTGCCATATTGTTACCAGTACCAGTGCTGCGAATGCAGAGGCACTTCCTGACAGCATGGATTCTGCAGAACGGTAACGTTCAGTGCATCACCAAAGTAAACAATAACTTTGTTAAATACGAACTGCCAGATATAACCAAGGATGATACCACCGATCAGGTTCGGGGTAAAGAATCCGGCACGGAAGAAATTCTTTCCTTTAATTTTTCCGGTTACCAGCAGTGCCAGTAAAAATCCGATCACGTTTACCAGTATTACGGAAACTACCACATACAGCAGTGTCAGTCCCAGGGACTGCCAGAAGCTGCTGTCTGCAACTACTGCCGCATAGTTTTTCAGTCCTACAAAAGGTTTGTTGCTGGATACGCCGTCCCAGCTTGTAAATGTCAGATATACACCATATAAGAATGGTACGATTACCACGGCCAGGAATGCGAAGGTTGCAGGACCTGCAAATACCAGGAACGTGGAAACTTTGCTCCATAAGCTTTCTTTTTTACTATTCATCTCGTTGCCTTTCTTTCCCTCTTTTAGTGAAAGTTGCCGGGTCAGTATGCATTACTCTGCCCGGCAACTTCTTAACTAGCAACCAATTATGTATCTGCCTTTTTGATTATTCGGAAAGATTTGTCCAGTAATCCTGAACTTCTTTTGCGAATTCGGCACGGTCAATCTGTTTGTCCAGATATTTCTGCATGAACGCACCAACTTCTGACCAGTGATCTCCAGGATAGTTAGAAGGCTGATCAAACAGCTTTCCTTCTACAGTAAATCTCTGAATACTCTGTCCCAGCATGTTTGTAGCCTCTTCTGTGATATTGGAGAATGCGGGTACTAAAGAGCAATCATCAACCAGTACTTTGTTTCCTTCCGCTGTGTTTGCCAGCCAGTCAAGGAAATCTTTTGCTGCTGCCTGCTGATCTTCATCGTTACATTCTTTATCGATCATAACCTGTTTGGTAGCACCACCACAGATGTAATCATTTACGTTAGCATTTCCTTCTGTTCCGTTCTGCGGTACCGGCATGATTCCGATCTCAGTATCGTCTTCAATGTAATCAGAAATCTCTGCCCATGCCCAGTTTCCGTTGAACCAGAATGCCACATCACCTTCTGCCAGGTCTGCTGCGTTTTCATCGTAATCAGCAGCCAGCGGGTCTGCTTTGTTGATGTTATATTCCATCAGCAGATCGTAGGTATCCATCAGAGAAGTAAATCTTTCGTTGGACATCAGATCTACGCTTCCGTTTCTCAGATCTTCCATAATCTTTTCTGTACCGGTCAGTGTTCCGTCCTGCTCTTCATATACCTGTGTGAAGTAATGTCCTGCATTGCTCCAGTCTTCCTGGTTCAGAGCCACCGGGCTTTCCATACCGTTGTCTACCAGTTTTTTCAGCAGTGCTTCGAAGTCATCCATGTTTGTTACAGAAGTCGGATCCCAGTCTTCTCCCAGAGTATCTTCGATTGCTGTTTTGTTGTAGATCATACCTCTGCCTTCGATACAGAATGGGAAGCTGTACAGTTTTCCGTCTGTTCCGGAGATACCGTACTGTGTACCACCATTTGCTGCCCAGGATTCATCACTCAGATCTACACCTTTTTCTTCACAGATAGAAGCAACGTCCTGTGGGTCACACATGATCAGTGTCGGAGCATTCTTTGCTGCATATCTGGCAGATACTTCCTGAGAAGGTGTACCACTACCGATGGTGTAAACTTCCAGTTTTGCTCCTGTCAGTTCTCCCCACTGCTCTGCAGCTGCTTCCAGCTGAGACTGGATCTCACTCTTTGTATTCAGCATGGTGATGGATACGCCGCTGAAATCTCCGCGTGCGCTGTCTGCGGAATCACTGTCATCGGAAGATGCGCTTTCATCTGTTGTTGTAGTTTCACTCTTGGAAGAAGAGTCATCGGAAGAAGAGCTTCCGCATCCTGCCAGCAGGCTTCCTGCCATTGCCATTGTTAATACTGCTGCAACTACTTTTCTTTTCATATTAAATATCCTCCTAAAATAGTTTATGCACTTTGCTACTTTGAAACGGTTCATTTTTGTTTCTTCGTAGTTCCTTTCGTTGTATTTACTATACTACAACATCTTGCACAAAGCAATTGTGATTTTTCATCAAAGTTACCGGTTACTTTTTGTGCATTTTTACTCTTTCTTTTATTTTCTTGTCCAGTTTTTGTTTTTTTCATCTTTGAACCGTTTCATTTTATATGGAACAATTCATGCATTCTATGGTTTTTTAATTCATTTTTTGCGTATATCTCTCAGCATCAATATGTGTTCAAATTTTTATTCCTTTGCAGGCTAAATGATTTCACTATTCTATCTATCCCCTGTTTATACTGCTTTTTTACCAATTCTTCAATTTCTATCTTTGTGTATTTTTACTACTGGTACTTTTTGCAGATTTATCCTATGATAAATTGTACCTATTCCGTAGGTAGCATTCTGACTCATAACTGTGAGGCTACTGAACAATTACGAGTAATTTATATATTGAATCATTTCATTCTGCAAAACAACATAACGGAGATAACAGGGAGGTTGTTAACAGTTAAATATAAATTATAAAATCATATAAGTTGGTGTTGGTTTTATAAAATATTAGAGTAGAATATTATTGAAAGGAGTTGATACTTTGAGTAAATATTATTCTATACATGAATTTTCAAAAATTATAGGCGTATCTGCTCAGACATTACGAAATTGGGATGCCAATGGAAAACTTCATCCGCATCA
>ENA-OQAZ01000434-OQAZ01000434.1-human-gut-metagenome-genome-assembly--contig:-NODE-434-length-23679-cov-5.125425_pt1 | contig 23679 bp, 20 predicted proteins | sample MGYA00242737_ERZ504531 | MGnify/ENA primary metagenome ERZ504531 (study PRJEB26092, sample SAMD00036244) | human gut metagenome | host: Homo sapiens | study: EMG produced TPA metagenomics assembly of... | reverse complement strand
GGAAAACGTTAATATCCGATTAAATTAATTACAATGTTATTTTTTGATCCGATCTTTTGTCCGTAACTGTTTTAAAAGTAAAGAGGAATAAAAGATTGTGATTAATCATTTATCCTCTTTTTAGTTGCGGAGGCCTGACTCGAACAGACGACCTTTGGGTTATGAGCCCAACGAGCTACCAACTGCTCCACTCCGCGATGTTGTGTTTTGATTACGGGTGCAAAGGTACGGCTTTTTTTCTAATCTCCAAACTATTTCTGTATCTTTTTCTCAAATAAAATAATCTTTTTAGCTAATATGTTGATATATAGAGCGTATACGATATGTTAATTAACGTTTGCTTCAAGATTATACTTTATTTGTTTGTGTGGTACAAAGAAAAAATGTAATTTTGCTCACATATATATGTAATGTGCAATTGAACTTATATGGCAGTATCAAAGACTAGGGCTAAATTGGTAGACGTCGCCCGTCAGCTTTTTGCGAAGAACGGGGTGGATGATACGACAATGAATGATATAGCGGTGGCTTCCAAGAAAGGAAGACGCACGCTCTATACGTATTTCAAGAGCAAAGAAGACATTTATATGGCAGTGGTGGAGTCGGAGTTAGAGATGCTGTCGGGCGCTATGGAGAAAGTGGCTGAACAGGATATCGCTCCTGATACGAAAATACTGCGGCTGATAGAAACACATCTGGACTCTATCAAGATGGTGGTGTTCAGGAACGGAACTTTGCGTGCCGGCTTTTTCCGTGATATATGGAGAGTGGAGGCAGTGCGGAAGAATTTTGACCGAACGGAAACAAAGCTGTTCAGGCAGGTGTTGACGGAAGGAAAGGAAAAGGGAATCTTTGATATAGACAATGTGAATATCGTGGCGGATATTGTGCACTATTGCGTGAAGGGAATTGAAGCGCCTTATATACGTGGTCAGATAGGTGAGGAGCTGGACGATGAAACAGGATGGGCATACGTGGCAAAAATTGTGTATGGCGCATTGGGACGCAAAGAACAGAATAAGGAATAAAATTAACTTTATAATTATAAAATCAAAAATTATGGGATTATTAACAGGAAAGACTGCGATTGTGACAGGTGCCGCTCGTGGTATTGGTAAGGCGATTGCATTGAAGTTTGCTGCCGAAGGAGCAAATATTGCTTTTACAGACTTGGTAATTGATGAAAACGGTCAGAATACAGAAAAAGAAATTGCTGCGTTGGGTGTAAAGGTGAAAGGTTATGCTTCTAATGCTGCGAATTTTGAGGATACTGAGAAAGTGGTTAATCAGATTAAGGATGATTTTGGTTCTGTTGATATTCTGGTAAACAATGCAGGGATCACGAAAGATGGCTTGATGATGCGTATGAGTGAGGCACAGTGGGATGCGGTAATCGCTGTGAACTTGAAGTCTGCCTTTAACTTTATCCACGCATGTACTCCGATCATGATGCGTCAGAAGAGTGGGAGCATTATTAACATGGCTTCTGTAGTGGGTGTTCACGGAAATGCCGGTCAATGTAATTATTCTGCTTCAAAAGCCGGTATGATCGGTTTGGCTAAATCCATCGCTCAGGAATTGGGATCTCGCGGTATCCGTGCCAATGCCATCGCTCCGGGATTCATCATTACGGATATGACAGCCAAATTGTCTGACGAAGTAAAAGCTGAGTGGGCTAAGAAGATTCCTTTGCGTCGTGGAGGTACTCCTGAAGATGTGGCGGATGTGGCTACTTTCTTGGCTTCTGATATGTCTTCGTATGTATCAGGACAGGTTATCCAGGTTGACGGCGGTATGAACATGTAATATGATAGTTGTTTACGAGGATAATCATATTATTGTAGTCAATAAGACTTCTTCTGAAATCGTTCAGGGAGACAAGACCGGTGATACTCCTTTGTCGGAGATGGTGAAACAATACCTGAAAGAGAAATATAATAAGCCGGGCAATGTTTTCATTGGGGTGACCCACCGCTTGGATCGTCCCGTCAGCGGATTGGTGGTGTTTGCCAAAACGAGCAAGGCATTGCCCAGACTGAATGAGATGTTCCGTAATGGTGAGGTGAAAAAGACCTATTGGGCGATAGTGAAAGAGTGCCCCAAGGAAACGGAGGGTGAGCTGGTACACTATCTGGTACGTAACGAGAAACAGAATAAGTCTTATGCATACGATAAGGAAGTAAAAAACTCCAAGAAAGCTGTACTGCATTATAAGCTTATCGGCCATTCTCAGAATTATTATTTATTGGAGGTGGATCTGAAAACCGGAAGGCATCATCAGATTCGTTGCCAGTTGGCCAAGATGGGATGTCCCATTAAAGGTGATTTGAAATATGGCTTTCCACGTTCCAATCCGGATGGCAGTATTTGCTGCATGCTCGGACGGTACAGTTCGTTCACCCTGTGTCGAAGGAAATGATCCAGTTGACTGCACCGGTACCCGAAGGTAATTTGTGGAACGGCTTTGAGATGGATTAAAGATAGAAAACAAAAAGGGAATGCTTCCCAGCATTCCCTTTTCTTACTTTTAGGCATCTTTCATTTACTTCAAAACTTCTCCGCTTTCGCTGAAAAGTACAGTGCTTTCAGTTCCCTCTTCATCAGTTAAAACAACCTTGTAAGTTTTAGTTCCATCTTCGTTCGCTTCTACGGCAGCTTCTTTGATAGTAGCTTCTGCATAGTTCTTTGTGATAGCTTCCTGCACGGCAGCCGGAAGGTCTTTCACTTCAATAGGGGTAAAGTCATTTATCATAGTTACGGTCACAGAGTCCACCATAAAGTTGTCGGCGAATGCTGCTGATGTTCCTAATCCCATTACCAATGCTGCTGCAACAAATAACTTTTTCATAATTGTAGGTTTTTACTGTTAATACTATGTTGTTTAGTTTTCTCTGATAACAGAAAAAACAATATCTGTGCCAGAAAACGGGATTGTTTTTTAAAGTGCTGATATTTAGCAAATTGCCTTCGATTGGGATGAAAGGAAGATGGGAAAAAGTGTGGAATATGGGGAATATCTTGTGGAATTATTCCACATGGCCGATGGGGGAATGGGGTATATACTGTAAGGTTGTGCCCTACTGGAACAGCAGGGGTAACAGCCTTACGGTACAGTAGATTCTTGTTGGTAAAGTTATTGAATATCGTACAGCTTCAATTTGTTATATAAAGTTTTCCGGTCTATGCCTAATAAGATGGCGGCTTTACTTTTATTATTTCCTGTTTGCTTCAATGCCTCAAGGATACGTTTCTTTTCTGCCGCTTCATCATGCAGGCTGAATGTCTGCGGACCGGCGGACCTTATAGGTTCCTGCAGCTCATAACCTAATTCGGCAAGGGTGATGAAGTTGCTCTGTGCCAATAGGGTGGCACGTTTTACTATATTTTTCAATTGCCGGAGGTTTCCGGGCCATGAATACGTTTGTAAAGCTTGGCTGGCAGCGGTATCAAACCCTATCAGCTGGCGGTCCAGTTCTCTGTTTGCCTGATCCAAAAAGAAATTGGCGAATAGCAGGATATCTTCTTGCCGCTCTTTTAATGCCGGCATACGAAGGGTGAATTCATTGATGCGGTGGTAAAGATCTTCGCGGAAGTTTCCTTTTTCAATGGCCTGTTGCAGGTTCTCATTGGTAGCGCTGACCAGTCGCACGTCTACCTCTATTTCTTTATTGGAGCCGACCGGACGGATACGTCTTTCCTGCAAGGCACGGAGCAACTGTATCTGTACTTCATAACTTAAGTTGCCTATTTCATCCAGAAACAAAGTACCTCCGTTGGCTTCTACGAATGCTCCTGTTTTGTCGTTTAACGCCCCTGTGAAGGAGCCTTTGACATGACCGAAAAATTCGGAAGCTGCCAGCTCTTTGGGGATAGAACCGCAGTCTATGGCAATGAATGGCTTGTCGGCCCGTTTGCTTAGCTGATGAATACGGTGCGCCACATACTCTTTACCTGTTCCGCTAGCACCGTTTATCAGCACGGACATGGGGGTGGGGGCTACCAGACCTACATAATTGTAGAGTTGGCGCGCTGCCTCGCTTTCCCCCTCCAGAAAGTTAGAGGGAGGAACGGTTGCACTGTGGGGAACGGCTTTGTTCTTAGATGCTTTGGGCGCGACTGTGTTCTTTTCTATTCCTACCGGTGTGGGTAAAGCTTTGTTTTGCAATGCTTCATTAATTTTCTTCAGCAACTCATCCGGTTGTATCGGCTTTGAAATGTAATCACTGGCTCCATGTTTTATAGCCTGTACAGCGCTTTGGATGTCAGCATAGCCTGTCATGATGATGAGTGGGATGTTATATTTCTGTTCTTTCATCCATGAAAGCAAGAAGATACCATCTTGATCAGGCAGGCGCAGATCAGACAAAACAAGATCGTATGGTTGTGCATCCAGTTGTTTGCGTGCGCGCGCATTACTGCTTGCTGTATCAACCGAAAATCCTTTTTTACCCAGCCAAGTTTTCAACATGGTGGCAAAAGTCAAGTCATCTTCTACTATCAGAATGGAATGTGGCATCTTTATGTGGTTTTTATTCGTGCAAAAATAAGCTTTTTTCACGGTGTACCGAAACACGGACTCTATTTCTAATACCTTTTAACTTAACAGGGCTTAATTCTTCATGCTTCATTCGGTATTTCGATCTGCTTTTTTGCTTCGTCAATTACTTTTTCTATTTCTTCTATTATAAAGTTTGTTTTCTCTATCGCTTCTTCACCGATTTCGGTTGTCCCTCGTCTTTGTTCCATCCATGTCAGTGCAGGAATGCAACGGGTAGCTCCCAGCATGGTGAACAGTGGCAACAGTTTATGAGCTATTGCCGTGATGTCTTCCATATTCTTTTTCGCCAATGCTTCTTCCATACACTCTCGGTTCTTTTTTGTTTCGCTGATGAAGGTACGGAGTATTTCTGAGGCTGCTTCCGGATCATCTTCCGAGAAGGCGGTCAGGGCGGAGAAATCCAACGTCTCTTGTTGGGGATGATTTTCTTTGGCCGGTGCTATATGGGGAGTCGGATTTCCTGTGGCGGGTACATCCTTTCCTGTGACCTGGAAGATGGCTGTAAACAATTCGTTTATGGTGAAAGGTTTGTGCAGGCAACCGGCAAAGCCATGTGAACAGAAATAATTTTCGTCCATATCGCTACGGGCGGTCAGGGCGATCACCGGCAGGGTTTGCACCCATGATGTGTCCAGCGTGCGGATGGCTTTCAATAAGTCGAATCCGTTCATGGCAGGCATTTGTATGTCGGTGAGTAAGACGTCGAAGCGCTTTTCTTTCAATTGGTTGAGGAGCTCTTCGGGATGATGGCAGCAGGTCACAGTCACTCCGGGGCGTTCCAGCATGGCGGTGGTAAGCTGTAACTGTATGCGGTCGTCGTCAATTAAAATCAGGTGAATCGGCTCACTGTCTTCGCGTGGAGTGTCTGTTTGCCGGATCCCGGTTGCGTCAGGGGAAGCAGGAGTATGTTCTGCTCCCGGTCCGGAAAGATTTTCATCCGGATGGGAAGGACCCTCAGGCAAAGGCAGATATACATGGAAGCAGCTGCCTTTGTCTTGTTCGCTTTCTATCTTGATATCCCCTTCGAGCAGAAGCACCAGTTTACGGGTGATGGCCAGTCCCAAGCCGAATCCTTCTTGTCCTTGTGCATTATGGAGCCGGGTGAATTCCTGAAAGATACGTTGTTGCTCTTCTTGGCTGATACCGCATCCTGTGTCACTGATACTGAAATGCAATTGGCCGTTTTCCAATGCTGCCCGCAGGGTGATGCCTCCTTCTTTAGTGAATTTCAGTGCATTGGATAGCAGATTCTCCGCTATTTGGCGGATACGGAACGGGTCTCCTATGTATACGCGGTTCAATGATTCGTTGCAATGATAGTTCAGTTCCAGCTGTTTGGAGTCTGCCATCGGTTTGAAGCTAATATAAATGGTGTCGAACAGTTGGTGGGGGTTGAACGATACCTGGTTGACGTCCATTTTATGTGCATCCAGCCGGTGGTAATCCAGCAGGGATTTGACCAGGCTGAGCAGGTGATTGGCTGAACTCTGCATATTGTTCAGATAGAACGCTGGCGTTCTTCGGTAGTGATCCGCTCCAGCAGGTCGGTATAGCCCAAGATGGAACCCACGGGAGCTTTGATATCGTGGGTGATGGTCAGCATTAGTTTTTCACGCGCCGCCAATAAGTCTTCGGCGCGACGTTTGGCTTTTTCCAGTTCTCGGCGGTAGTGGTTGCTGCGAGTGATGTCTCTCCATATCAGGACCAGAAAGAAAATAGCCAGAACCACAGCGACAATGGCGATTCCCGCCACTGTGCGGATAGAGCTTTGGCGAATATATTCCTCTTGTATATGTTTGTTTTGGGCCAAAGCTTGCTCTTCCTCCTCTATAGTACTTAATAGCTGATTGACTTTCTGACTTAGTTTCAAGCCGCTGAGGCGCAGGGACTGGGTGCGGCGATTGACCATTTCCATACGTTCTTGTTGGGTATCGGTTACTCGGCTCTGTATGTTTTTCAACATGGTGACCACAGTATCTGCCGGACTGTATGCCTCGGTCAGCGTATCGGTATATTCTTCCTGAATCACATTGTTGACCTGTGTGGAATCTGCTTTTCCGGGCGAGAACACTTCTCCCAAACGTTTGAAGAAGCTTTTGGGCTTTTTACGAATAATATAAGAATTGGTGTGTGTGATTACTTTTTTTCGTACATGGGGAAGGCTGAGCAAGGAATCTTGCTGGGCGATCAGTTCGTCTATATGCTGTTTGTAAAGTATATCTGTCCCACCGTCCTGAATTGCTTTCAGCAGGTTGCGCATATTCCGTTCTTTATCCATGAAAAGCATTCCTACGGTATCCAGTCGCGCCAGTTGTATGCTGTCTGTCAGCAACGTGCGTAGGGAGTCAAGTGCCGTGGTGGCTTGTTTCATGGCTCGTTGGTATCGGTAGTATTGTTCTATTTGTCCCGTACTGAGTGATTGTCCGATGACTTCCGCCTGATAGAGCTGGCCGATAATTTGGTTGGTGACATGGCGCCGTTGGCTCAGGATGGCTTCATCATCACCGGTTCCGGACAGTGACTTCATTTCTTGATAGATATATCCGATAGATATAAAGAGCAGTGCAGTCAGCAGAATATAGCCGAATGCAACTTTCAGCTTGGTGGAACGGTTGGGCAGGCTCATGGTGGTTTTATTTTTATTTCGTATCACGGTTAAAGCGCAGGTAATAGAGTATTCCGGCTGTAGTCAGTCCGAAAGGAAATGCCATCCATATTCCTATGATTCCCCAATCCATGATGAAACCGAAAAAATAGCCGGCCGGCAGGGAGATAAGGAAATAGGCGATGAATGCGATATACATCATGGGTTTCACATCTGCGATTCCACGAAGGGCATTGGCGAAATTTATCTGTAAACCATCACCAAACTGGTAGATGATGAACGGAATGATAAGTTGTGCTACCATTACGCTGACCGCCGGACTGTCGCTGAACCATCCTCAGTTCGTTACGCAGCAGGAAGATGGGCAGGGCGCCTATCAGTGCGATGAGCAGCATGATATGGAATCCGGCGTATGCAGAGCGCCTGACGTTCATCCGGTCATTCTGTCCGCGGAAGTTGCTAACCCGCACGGCAACGGCTGCTCCCATGCCATAATACATCATAAAGCAGATTTGGGAAATGGCGAGCATCACTTGGTGGGCCGCCAGAGCAGTAGTCCCGATCCATCCCACCATAATGGCACTGAGACTGAACGAAGCAGTTTCCATTCCCATCTGCATGGCAATGGGCCATCCCAGTTTGTTCAGGTGCAGGAAGTCTGCCCGGTTGAGCGTATTGTGTAGAAAGCCTTCTTTATAAATATGATAACGTCGGGTACAGAAAAAAATGACGGCGAACACGATCACCATCATGATACGGGAGGCCAATGTGGAAATTCCCGCTCCCAGCAATCCCATTTCGGGCATTCCCAGTTTACCGTAAATCAGAATATAGTTGCCGATAATGTTCATTACATTTCCTGTCAATAAGATCCACATGGAAACGCGGGTATCGGTTATGCCGTCGGCAAATTGCTTGAAACCGTTGAAAAGCAGTACAAACAACAAGGATATCAGTAAAACGATGAAGTAGGGACGCATTAAAGGCAGCAGTTCTTCGGGTTGCCCCAGTCGGTGGATATTCAGATAAAGTATCCACATGATGAGTGTGAGCAATACGGCCAGCAGTGTGTTGGCAAACAGGCTGTTCTTCAGCATTCGTCCCACTACATGGGTTTCTCCTCGTCCGAACAGACTCCCTACGATAGGAGTCAGCCCGTATGAGAATCCGGTAGCGAAAATAATGGCCAAAGTAAACATATTGTTGACAAAACTGGCGGCGGCTAATTCATTCGTGCTGTGATGGCCTATCATCAATGTATCGGCAAAACCCAAAATGATGACACCTATCTGGCCGATAACGATAGGGATACCTAAAGTGAAAAGTGCTTTGTAATGTTGCATGGTTAATAAATTGCTAATGTGCCAATATGCTAATTTGCAACTGGCTGCGCTGTGTTCCGCATGGCGCAGCCAGTTGGCAAATTAGCACATTATCAGGTCGGCAAATTACTTTTATAGTAGAGTGTGGAACAATTTTCTCGCACAAATGTTTTTTGTGCAGCTTCTTTTATCTGGCCGGCAGTGACCGAGCGATATTTGTTTACTTCATTGTTAATATCTTCCGCTTTGCCGGTCAGTTCAAAATAAGCCAGATTGGTAGCCACATTCAGGTAATTCAGGTTATTGAATATCTGTTCACTTTCATAGCGGTTCTTTACTTTTTCCAGCTCGTCTTCATCCACACTTTCTTCCGTCAATGCCTTCAGTTCCTGCCATACGGCAGCTTCGGCAGCTTCCAGCGTGACGCCTGGGGCGGGTTTGCCGGTGATATGGAACAATCCCTCGTCAATGCTGCCCGATATATAGGCGTCGATACTGTTGAATACCTGTTTCTCTTGTACCAGATGCTGCACCAGACGGCAGGAACGTCCGCTGCTCAGCAAGTCGCTTAGCATATCAAAAGCATAGTAGTCGGGATGGCGTCGTTCACAGATATGGAATGCCATAAAGAGCGCGTCTACAGGCACGTTCCGCTCTACTGTCAGTCGGCGTTCCTCCGTTTGCCGGGGTTCTGCCGGCAGTGAGCGGGGGGCTACGTTGCGGCGCGGGATAGGGCCGAACCACTTTTCAGCCAATGTCACTGTCTCTTCAAAAGTAATATGTCCCGTTACAGCCAGAATGGCGTTGTCCGGTGCATAATATTTAAAGAAAAAGGCTTTCACCTCTTCAAGGGTGGCATTGGCTATGTGGCTGATTTCTTTACCGATGGTAGGCCACTGGTACGGATGCACCTTATAAGCTAGGGCGCGTAGCAGATGTGAGGCGTCTCCGTATGGCTGGTTCAGGTTCCGCTGTTTGAACTCTTCGATTACCACTTGCCGTTGCACTTCCAGACTGCGCGGGTTAAAGTCGAGGGACAACATACGGTCACTCTCCAGCCAGAATCCGGTTTCCACATTCTGACGAGGGAGGGTGATGTAATAATTGGTTATGTCATTATTTGTCCATGCGTTGTTTTCGCCTCCGGCATTTTGTACCGGAGTGTCATAGTCGGGCACATGGATGGAGCCTCCGAACATCAGGTGCTCAAACAGATGGGCGAATCCGGTATGATCAGGATCTTCATCGCGTGCGCCCACATCGTACAATAGGTTCAGTGCCACCATCTGAGTCGTATTGTCCTCATTGTGTATCACACGCAGCCCGTTGGACAAGGTGTATCGGTTAATGTTAATCATCTGAGTCGCAAATTACTGAATACTTGCCTTGAGAATCCGGATATTCTCTATAGGGCGGTCTGCGCGGTTCGTTTTTGCTATTTCAATATTGTCCACTACTTCCATACCTTCGGTTACTTCACCGAATACGGTATAAGAACCGTCCAGGTGGGGAGCGCCGCCTATGGTGCTGTATGCTTTGATCTGTTCGGGGGTGAAGCGGAATTTCTCTTCTTTGTCCGCCAGCTCACGGGCTTGGGCTTCCAAGGTGTCCTGTAATTCCAGTAACCCGGCATTGTCTCCTGCCTTGCGCATCTTGTATATTTCCTTCATGTGCTGGCGTGCCAGACTGTCGAACAGAGCTTCTTCACGCTGTTCGTTTATTTTGTTCTCCATGCCCAGCAATTGCGGTTCGGTGAACTTGCGTCCGGTAACAATATAGAACTGGCAACCCGATGAAGCCTTTTCGGGGTTCACATCATCACCCTGGCGTGCTGCCGCCAATACTCCTTTCTTGTGGAAGAATTTCGGATTGAACTCAGCGGGAATGGTGTAACCCACATCACCGCTGCCCAGCATGGCAGTATCCGATGCGTTTTTGCTGTCCGGATCGCAGCTTGGATCATGAATTGTTTGATAACCCGGTGGAACAATGTACTGTCATATACTCCTTCTTTTACCAGTTTGATAAAGTTATCACGATGTTTCGGCGTTTCATTATACAGGGCCACTGTGATATTTCCCATGGTGGTTTCCAGTTTTACCAAGGTACGCTTTTCATTTTCCATATGATGATTTGTTTGTCTTTTCGAGCCGGCGTTGCATGCAGTCAATGCAATGAAGGCAGGCATATTAGTAAAATTTTGTTTGAAGTCATGAGCTATTTTTTATTTATCGGACAAAGATAGGAAATAAAATTGAGAGTAAGAGCGGAAAAGCGAAGAAAGGAAGGATAAAAAAAGGGAGAGAGCGGAGGAATACTTCAGACGCAGACGCGGCAGAACCAGGTCTTTTTTCCTCACAAACGTGCGTGTTCTTATAATTTGTAGAGAAGAAAAGTAAATGAGGCAGAGTGAGGGGAAGAGAAGCACCGGAAAGAGAAAAGACGAAAGAAAATAGATAAAAAGACCGGCGGCAAAACCGGAAGATGATAAAACTTGAAAAAAGAAAATTAAAAAAGTTTCTGAATAACATGGTTTGCATAAGTCTTGAAATTCGCATTGAATAGTAGTATGGCATCCATCGTTTCAGAGGGAAGTCTTTGATGAAGGATGCCGGATTTATATCATATTTGTAATATGCGCGCACGTGTGTGAGAAAAAGGAACTGCGTCTACGTTGGAAGTAGCTTCCGTCTTCTTGGAAATCTGTCGGCTTGTCCGTATTGTTCATATTATGGGAACAGACGGGAGAGCTGAAAGATTTAAATTTTGCGGGGGTAAGATTATAGATCTTTCCTAGTGGCAACAGGTAGTCCGTAAGTTCTTTTTTAATAAATTATGGGAAACAAAAGATAAAAGCTGCGTTCTTTCAACCATTATGCCGATAAAATTGTTTAAATTTGCAGGAATACTTGTACAGACACTCGATGAAGAAAAAATATGTTCGTTGGACATTGTGGACGATAGCATCTCCGTTCATTCTGTTCATCATTTTATGTATATTGATTTATTTGCCACCTATTCAGAATTTTCTGGTGGACAAAGCTGCTGTATATGCCTCGGAAGCTACTGGTATGAATATCTCCGTGGGACGTATCTCTTTGTCTTTTCCGTTGAATCTGGTGGTGACCAATGTAGATGCTGCTTCCCCGCATAATGATACGTTGCTCAGTGTACGCCGCCTGCAAGTGAATGTGCAGTTGCTGCCACTGCTGAAAAAGCAGGTGGAAGTGGATGGCATATCCCTGCAAGGAGCCACAGTGAATTCTAATGACTTGATACATGGCATGAAGTTGAACGGTACTTTGGGGGAATTGTTCATTTCCAGTCATGGAGTGGCACTGGACCCCGAAACTGCCATCGTTAACAAAGTCTTGTTGAAAGATACGGATTTATCTCTTTGCCTGAATGACACCGCTGCGGCCGATACGGCTGCAAGCGACACCGCCTATTGGAAAATAATATTGCAGGATATTGATTTACAGAATGTATCCTTTGCGCTGGATATGCCTTTGGACAGCTTGTCATTGGCGGCTTCGCTGGATAATGCCATACTGCGCGATGGGCTGATAGACTTGCATAAATCGGCCTATTCGCTGCAAACGTTTCGGATAGAGAACGGACGTGTGCGTTACGATAACGGGAAGCCGCTGGCTGCCGACAGCCTGTCCTCCGGACTGGACCCCTCCCATATTGCACTGACGGATATCGGTGTGAAACTGGATTCCCTATACTACGGAGGTAGGAATATGAAAGCCATAATCAGCCAGTTTGTGCTGAAAGAGCGTTCGGGAGTGGAAATCGTTTCTGCCACAGGGCGGATGGTTTCCAATGACAAGGTGCTGCGTGTGCCTTCATTGAAACTGGAAACCCGGGATTCTTATCTGGAACTGAACGCTGCGATGGATTGGAATGCCTTGGATTTTAAGGATGAAGGCTTGGTGTCCGCACGGCTGATGGCTGATATAGGAAAGCCGGATGTGGTGAGATTCATGGGAAGTATGGATGAAAAGTTTATCCGGCAGTATCCTTCCGAACCCTTGCGCATCCGTACAGGGATCGACGGTGATTTGAACAAGCTGAAACTGACTACGCTGACTGCCGAGCTGCCCGGTGCATTGGGATTGTTCGCCCGGGGGGAGCTAACCCATCTGACAGACAGTCTGCTGCGCGGGGGGGATATCACTTTGGAAGCTGAAACCAAGGATTTGAAGTTTGTTTCCACGTTGGCTGAAGGAATAGAAATTCCATACGGAACGCGCTTGGAAGGCAAATTTACGATGGCGGGCACTAAAATGGGCACGGACCTGCTGCTGATGCAGCCCGAAGCCCAGGCGGTGGTTGCGGCCGATACTATTCCTATAACGGTTTATAATGACAGCATCTCCGTAGCGGATGATTTCAAGATGGAACGGGCAGCCCGTCTGTTTGCCAAATACGACTTGTCGCGTGACAGGTATGAGGCAGACTTGGCTGTCAATCATTTTGACCTGCACCAGTTTATGCCTGCCGATTCTTTGTACACCTTGTCCACCCGTCTGAAAGTGGAGGGGGAAGGTTTTGACTTTTTTTCTCCCCGTACTTATTTCAATGCGGAGGGCGGCATAGACCGTTTCCATTATGGCAGTTATCATCTGACAGGAATTTCATTGGCTGCCGGACTGGAGAAATCGAAGGTGCATGCTTCACTGGCAGTGAAAAACTGGACCATGGATATCAAGGCGCATTTGGATGGTATCTTGAAACCTCATGATGTTTCGGGCGACTTGAAAATGGATGTGGCTCATTTGGATTGGCAGGCGCTTCATCTGATGGATACCCGTTTTCAGACCTCCCAGCACCTGGGGGTCCGTTTCAGCAGTGACCTCAGAAAAAGGTATGTCGTAGAGGCCGAGATGACGAATGCCACGATTGTCACTGCCAAACGCACTTCCCATTCCAAGGACCTGTTTGCTGGATTCAGCACTTCCAGAGATTCCACTTTTGCTTATCTGCGTGCGGGGGATCTTGATTTGAGTCTGGAAGGAGCAGGCACATGGAATACATTTCCGGCAGGCGGATTTGCTGATGAAGAAACTGGCGGAACAATGGGAAAGCAAACATATTGAACAGGAGGAGCTTCGGGAATTTCTTCCGGGACTATGTCTGAAAATATCTTCCGGTCCCGATAATCCGATAGCCAATTATCTGTCAATGATGGGGTTGTCATACAGTCGTCTGTTTATGGATGTGGATTCATCTCCGGCAGAGGGATTGAACGGGGAGGCTTATTTATATGGATTGCGTACAGACAGCCTGACTTTGGATACCATCTATTTGGATGTACAGCAGGACCTGAATGGCATAAATATGTTGAGCGGAGTGGTGAACGGACCCAAACCGGGACAGGAGGCGTTTGATGTGACGCTGGAGGGAAATGTGGGAAACAACAGTGCCCAGTTGTTGGTTCAATACCTGAATGCCCGTAAAGAACAGGGAGTATATATGGGCGTGATGGCCGACCTGCGCCGCCACGGCATACGCATGAAGGTTTTTCCAGAGCATCCCACGTTGGTATACCGTCCTTTTACCGTGAATAAAAATAACTATATTTATCTGGCTGACAACGGGCGGATTCATGCAAATCTGGATTTGCATGACGAGCAGGGGACCGGACTCAGTTTCTATACCAATCGGGAAGATACCATAGCCAAACAGGATATGACGGTGGAGCTTTCACGCATCAATCTGAAAGAATTCCGGCGTATCCTTCCCTATATGCCTGATATGGAAGGATGGATCGGAGCAGAAGCGCATTATATAGATTCCGGTCCGTATATGATGGTGAGCAGTGATTTGCGTATAGATGAATTCAAATATGAAGGCAGTGCGTTGGGAAATTGGGAACTGGGTGGTGTGTATCTGCCCGGTGAGGCAAAGGATCATCATCTGGATGCCTATATACGCCATGATGGTGAGGAGATAGCTCATTTGGGAGGTATCTATCTGCCGCGGAGGAAGGAACGGGAAGCCTGAGCGCGGATATAGCCTTCGAACATTTTCCGCTGAATGTCGCCAATCCGTTTGTGCCCGACCGCATGGTGGAACTGGACGGGGATATTGATGGAACATTGTCCATGAAAGGTGATCCGGCCAAACCCTTGCTGAATGGGGAACTGGCATTGGATTCCGTGACTTTCTTCATGCCGGAGATGTCTGCCATGTTCCGTTTTGATAATGAACCGGTGCAGGTGGTGAACAGTAAGATGATGTTCAAGGAGTTCGATATATTCACCAAAGGCAAGACTCCTTTTACCATTAACGGCGAGGTGGATTTCTCGGATTTGGAACGGACGGCAGTGAACCTTAAAATGCATGCCGAGAATTATGAGTTGCTGAATGCTCCCCGTACCAAGCGGGCTATGGTTTACGGCAAGATGTATGTGGATTTTAACGCAACGCTGCGCGGTCCTGTGGAGGAACTGGTGATGCGGGGGAACATGAACATCTTGGGGAAGACCAATGTGACCTATGTCTGAAAGACTCTCCCTTGACGGTGAACGACCGTTTGGGGATATGGTGACTTTTGTCAATTTCAACGACACAACTTCGGTAGAGGAGTCCTCTGTCCAGCAAATCTCTTTGGGAGGGATGGATGTGGCCATGACCATGCATATAGACCAGGCGGTGCAGGCACGTGTGGATCTGGTGCCGGACGGCTCCAACTATATGTTGCTGGAAGGAGGCGGAGACTTGTCATTCCAGTACACTCCTCAGGGGGATATGTTGCTGACCGGGCGTTATTCCTTGATGAGCGGGGAGATGAAATACCAGATTCCGATTATTCCGCTGAAGACTTTTAATATTCAAAATGGCAGTTATGTGGAGTGGACGGGAAATATCATGAATCCGCAACTGAACATTACCGCGGCCGAAAGGGTCCGTGCTTCGGTGGGCGAGGATGGAAAGACTTCGCGTATCGTCGGGTTTGATGTAGGGATCGCTTTGAGCCAGAGTCTGGAGAATCTGGGGCTGGCGTTTACCCTTTCGGCTCCCGAGGATGCGTCTGTGCAAGACCAGCTGAATGCCATGTCGGTGGAGGAACGGGGAAAACTGGCTGTCACCATGCTGGTGACCGGAATGTATATGGCTGAAGGAAACTCTACGGGAGGATTTAATGTGAATAATGCCTTGAACTCATTCCTGCAGAGCGAAATCTCGAATATTGCCGGAAAAGCACTTGATATCAATGTGGGCATGGAAACGGTGGATGATGCCGATAGCGGCGGGAAACGCACGGATTATAATTTCCAGTTCGCCAAACGTTTCTGGAATAACCGCTTCCGTATAGTGGTAGGCGGTAAAGTGTCTACCGGAAGTACGGTACAGCAGGATGAAACCTTTATTGATAATGTATCCATAGAATACCGCTTGGACAACAGCGGTACCCGGTATGTCAAGCTCTTCCACGACAAGAACTATGAGAGTGTGCTGGAAGGTGAGATCATAGAGACCGGTGTGGGTATTGTGCTTCGCAAGAAGATGAGTCACCTGGGCGAACTGTTTATTTTCAAGTCTAAGAAGAAAAAATGATTGTTGGAGATATGGAGAGAAAACATAACATAAACCTGCTTCTATTATCGGTATTGTTGCTGATGACAGCTGCCTGCTCTACTACCAGGAATTTGCCGGAAGACGAAACGCTATATGTCGGTGTGAAAAATATGGAGATTCTGAATGAAGACAAGACCCCTGCCGGTGTCCAGACCTTGGAAGAGGTGGAGGCTGCTTTGTTTTATCCTCCCAATAATGCCATTTTGGGAAGCAACTCCTTGCGTTTTCCCATTCCTTTCGGTTTGTGGATATACAATGATTTTGTGAAATACCAGGATAAAAAGGGGGTGGGGCATTGGATCTTCAACAAGCTGGGGTCTACTCCGGTGTATTTGTCTACGGTGAATCCGGAAACCCGTGTGAAGGTGGCCACCAATCTGTTGCATGATTATGGCTTTTTCAATGGTGCTGTGACTTATTCTGTAGACTCGTTGAAGAATCCTCGGAAAGCCAAGTTAAGTTATAAGATTGATATGGCGAACCCTTATTATCTGGACTCTGTCATGTATCTGAAATATCCTCCTCGCGCCGATAGTCTGATCAGGGCTGCTTATGACCAGAGGGTATTGCATAAAGGAGATAATTTCAGTGTGTTGAAACTGGAGGAGGAGCGCCAGCGGCTGAGTACCCTTTTCCGTAACAATGGTTATTATTATTTCCGTCCCGAATTCATTACTTTCCGTGCGGATACCTTGCGCAAACCGGGAATGGTCAGTTTGCAGGTTGTCCCGAAAGCTGGAGTGCCTGCCGATGCGAAAAGACCTTATTATATAGGGAATACTTCTGTTTATCTTACCGGATATAAAGGAGAGGAACCTACTGATTCCATCGTCTTTCCGGGAATGACTTTACACTATAGCGGTAAGAAACCCGGTATCCGCCCCGGAGTATTGGCTAAGCGCTTCTTTTACCAGAAAGGGCAGCTTTATTCTCAGGCCCGTCAGAATTTCACGCAGGAAGCCTTGGCGCGTTTGGGCATTTTCAAATTTGCCGAGTTCCGCTATGCCCCGCAAGATACATTGCCGGGGTGTGATACGCTGAATGTGCGGATGAATGCTACATTCGATTTGCCGTATGACGGAGAACTGGAATTCAATGTGACTACCAAAAGTACGGATCAGACTGGTCCCGGAGCGATTTTCAGCCTCTCGCGGAAGAATTTCATGCGTACAGCCGCCACGCTTTCTTTCCAGTTGAAAGGGTCATACGAATGGCAGACCAATTCTACGGCGGACGGGAACAGTTCTAAATTGAACTCATACGAGTTGGGGACTTCTTTTTCATTGGAGTATCCTCGCCTGGTGTTGCCGTGGATGAGTAAAAAAATGATGAGCTCGCGATTTCCGCAGCATACCTCATTCAAGTTGTATGCCAGTCAGTTGAACCGTGCCCGCTTCTTTAAAATGCTTTCTTTCGGTGGAACGGTGTCATATGATTTCCAGCCTTCGCGGGTATGGAAACATACTGTGACTCCTTTCAGACTGGCATTTAATACGTTGCAGCATACTACTACACGTTTTGATACGATAGTGGACAAGAACCGGAGCTTGAAAATCAGTTTGGGAAATCAGTTTATTCCAGCTATGAGTTATACGTTTACGTATGATAACGCCCCGTTGAAGAAACGCAATAATTTATGGTGGGAAACTTCCTTTACTTCGGCAGGTAATCTGACTTCGTTGGTGTATGCTGCTTTTGGGAAGGGATTCAAGGAAACAGATAAGAAGTTATTAAACAGTCCTTATGCGCAATTCCTGAAAATGACATCCGAAGTGCGTTGTTTGTTTAAAGTCGGAGAGAAACAGCATATAGCCACTCGTTTGATGGGGGGAATTTTGTATGCATATGGGAACCAGACTGTAGCGCCTTACAGCGAGCAGTTCTATATTGGGGGAGCTAACAGTATCCGTGCGTTTACAGTGCGCTCTATCGGCCCCGGTTCTTATCGTCCCGAAGATAAACAGTATGGTTATCTGGATGAAACCGGAGATGTGAAGCTGGAAGCGAATGTGGAATACCGTTTCCCTATCCTGGGTGATTTGTACGGGGCAGCTTTTCTGGATGCGGGAAATGTGTGGCTACTGCGTGAACAAAAGAATGAGGAAGGTGAGAATATACGTCCCGGCGGTTTGCTTACTCTTCGTAATTTTGCTAAAAGTATAGCTTTGGGTACTGGGGTGGGATTGCGTTATGACCTTACTTTCCTGGTGATCCGCCTGGATCTGGGTATTGCTCTTCATGATCCGTATGATACCGGCAAGAAAGGATATTATAATATTCCTAAGTTTAAGGATGGACTGGGATTGCACTTTGCCATCGGCTATCCTTTCTAGAAATAGGGCTTGATTTGCGTCAAAAGGAGGGAAATGATTGATTTATGCTCGAATTTGAATGGAATGTAGCTTTTTTCCTCCGTATTATTTTGTAGCTTTGTACCATCAAATATTCAATTTTAAATAAATAAACTATGAAACCAACTTTATTTTTATTGGCGGCTGGTATGGGCAGCCGTTACGGAGGATTGAAGCAATTGGATGGTCTGGGTCCTAACGGCGAAACTATTATGGATTATTCTATTTATGACGCTATCAACGCCGGCTTTGGAAAACTGGTCTTTGTTATCCGTAAAGATTTTGAACAAGATTTTCGTGAAAAGATTATTCTAAATATGAAGGTCATATTCCTTGCGAACTGGTATTCCAGGCTTTAGACAATCTGCCGGAGGGTTTTACTTGTCCTGCGGAGCGTACAAAACCTTGGGGAACTAACCATGCTGTCATGATGGGAGCTGATGTGATACAGGAACCGTTTGCGGTGATCAATTGCGATGACTTCTATGGCCGTGACTCGTTCCAGGTAATGGGCAAGTTCCTTTCTGCACTGCCCGAAGGTGCTAAAAACACGTATGCTATGGTGGGCTTCCGTGTAGGAAATACATTGAGCGAGAGTGGAACGGTATCCCGCGGCATCTGTGGAACCAATGCGGATCATTTGTTGACTTCCGTGGTAGAACGTACCAAAATTCAGCGCATAGACGGAGAAGTGAAGTATATTGACGACAATGGCGAATGGACAGCTACCCCTGACACAACTCCGGTGAGCATGAACTTCTGGGGCTTTACTCCTGATTACTTTGCTTACAGCAAGGAATTCTTTAAAGCATTCTTGAGCGATCCTAAAAATATGGAAAACTTGAAGAGCGAATTCTTTATTCCGCTGATGGTGGACAAGCTGATTAATGATGGTACTGCTACCGTTGAGGTATTGGATACTACCAGCAAATGGTTTGGAGTAACTTATCCTGAAGACCGTCAGAGTGTGGTTGACAAGATACAGGCATTGGTGGATGCCGGTGAATATCCTGCAAAATTATTTTAAGATGAGAGGTAGTGTAGTCACACTTATATAATTTACTTTCGGGGGCTGTCCGTTTTTTTCGGACAGCCCCCGTTGGATTACTATTTTTTATCTTCTGTTTTCATTATTGCATCTTGTATTCGCTGGGAGATAACCCGGTATGGTGCTTGAAGTATTTGCCAAAAAAGGAAGGTTCGGGAAGTTCATAAAATAAGCTACTTCCTGAATAGACATGACGGAGTATTTCAACAGTGCTTTGGCTTCCAGTATCACATATTCGTCAATCCACTCTCCGGCAGTTTTTCCGCTTACTTTCTTTACTACGGTGGAGAAATGTTTGGGACTCAGGAATAATTGCTCCGCATAAAAATCTACGCGTCTTTCTTTACGGTGATGTTCGGTCAGCAAGTTGATGAACTGGTTGAACAATACCTCTTCCCTTTTCAGTGATTTCGGATTCTCGGAAAGGAATTCCGGTTGTTTTCTATGAAGGATGGAACCTATCTTATATAAATAGGCCCCCATTAGTCTGCGTACGATTTCTGTCCTGAAGTTATCGTTCCGGCTTACGGTTTCTTCTATCAGTTCATAGAATGATTTCAGTTCCTGTACCTCTTCTTCCATCAAATGAAATTTGGGATTCTCTTTCAATGAGATGAAAAATGGCATGAAACTGTTCAGGTTGATATACATCTCTTTTAAGAAATCAGATGATATTAAAAACATTTGTGACAAATGAATGCCCGGTGATAACATGGACTGTAGAATATCGCCGGGAGCGCAAATAATCAGATCGTTTTGCTCAATGTCGTATTCCCGTAAATTGATATTGACTTTGGCAGAGCCTTTTTCACGGATAGAGATAATGATTCCATCCAGCCGTAATGGGTATTTAAAGATGGGGTTCATATTCTCGGGGATGTAATGTTCGCTTCTATCCATTACGAAATCATTGTTAATCCTTTTAGACTGGGATTCATCTGTCGGATACGGGCTATGGATATATTTCCTATTTCATGTTCCATATTTCTTAATTTTGCCTCAAATGTATAAATCAAAAGTCAATAATCCACTCTTTTTTTCTCATAATATTATTTTTTAATTGAAATTGACGGATGTGAATTCGGAGGCGTGTGATGGCAGGAATTCTTAATTCTATTTAAAAGGGGGATGCTGGCAAACTATTTGTACATAATAACGTGTATATTTAACAACAGAATTATAAAGAACAAAACTATGTCAATGTATTGGATCTTATTTATTGGAATCGCGGTAATCAGCTATATTGTACAGAATAGTCTGCAAAGCAAGTTTAAGAAATACTCGAAGATGCCTTTGGCCAGCGGTATGACAGGAAAGGATGTGGCTGAAAAAATGTTGCATGATAACGGTATCTATGACGTGCGTGTAACCAGCACTCCGGGTATGCTGACCGATCATTATAATCCGGCAAACAAAACGGTGAACCTTAGTGAAGGGGTATATGGAAGCAACAGTGTGGCTGCTGCGGCAGTTGCCGCCCATGAATGCGGACACGCCGTGCAACATGCGCGTGCATACGCTCCGCTAAAGATGCGCTCGGCTTTGGTGCCTGTGGTGCAGTTCTCATCTTCTATTATGACTTGGGTGTTACTGGCAGGTATTTTGATGGTGAATACTTTCCCGCAGTTATTGTTGGCAGGAATTTGTCTTTTTGCCATGACTACTCTTTTCAGCTTTATTACGTTGCCTGTTGAGATCAATGCCAGCCAGCGTGCGTTGGTATGGTTGAGCAAGGCCGGAATTACAAATTCATATAACCATCATGCGGCAGAGGATGCGCTGCGTTCGGCTGCTTATACGTATGTGGTTGCGGCACTTAGTTCGTTGGCTACACTGATTTACTATATAATGATTTATATGGGACGTCGTGACTAAGACTTATAAGGGAAATATATTTTTATTATAGAAGGCTGCCTGCGGGCAGCTTCTATAGTTATATTTTGATTAGTTTCGAAATAATTTTTGTTTTAATCTCTTTTTCTTTTCGTTTTAATTTGTATTTTTGCCCTGTCAGCAAAATGAGATAATACCTATGAAAAAACAATTACTGATCTTTTTAACAATTTGTTGTTTCCCGTTTATGCTAAATGCACAAATGCCGGAACGTACTCCCGAGAATATTGCAAAATACAAAGAATTGTGCCGTGCTCATATTTATAAAGATATGAAAGGCATGTATCGTGAAGCCGGAGGAGCTTTAGTCTTTCCATTCCTTGCTCCGGGAAGTAATCAATACTTGGATATGCTATGGGATTGGGATTCTTGGTTGAGCAACATCGCTCTGCGTCAATCTTATTAGAGAACGGCACGGAAAAGGATAAGCAGGAGGCCCTGAAGTACGAACAGGGATGCATCCTCAATTCCTTGCACTATGGAGGTATGGACGGTTGGATTCCTATCTGGATAGAACGGAATGCCCCTAGCCGCGAAGAGATGTTGAAAACACGGAAACCCTTGGAAAAGCAATATGCACAAACCTACATTGGCACAACATGCCGCCTTTATTGTCCGCAATATGAACGGGGATGCGGAAGTGGTTGCGCGATGATTTTTATACGTTGCAGGCATTTGTCTGTAAATATTTGAATTTTCATCGTCACAAGGCGACCGGGTTATTCTATTGGGAAACTGATGAGGCTATCGGAGTTGATAATGATCCAGTACTTTTTATCGTCCTCAAGGCAGTTCGGGATCCATCTTCTTGAACGCGTTGATGTATCGCGAATTACAGGCTATGGCATACTTGGCCGGCTGTCTGAATTTGGATGATATAGCAGTTTCCTTTGAGAAAGAAGCGGCGGTATTGAAAGGAAAGGTACAAGAACATTGTTGGGACCCGCGTGACCGTTTTTATTATAGTGTGGATTTGAATCTGCTTCCGGTGGAGAAACCGGATATAAAGGGGCTGTACCCGGGACAATTGTTTCTGCACGTAGGGCAGCCGCGTGATTATGATTGTTTGATTCAGCGTCTTAGTGTGTGGAGCGGATTTATGGCGATGTGGGCTGAAATAGCCACTCCGGAGCAAGCAAAGGAAATAGTGCGGATTCATTTTCATGATACTTGCTCCTTTAACGCTCCGGCGGGAATCCGTACTTTGTCTCCTTTGGAAAAAATGTATAATGTACGTGCCAGTGGGAATCCGTCTTCCTGGCAAGGTCCGGTTTGGATTAATGTGAATTATCTGGTCTTTCGTGGATTGGTGAAATATGGATTTACGGAAGAGGCCCGGGAATTGGCGGAAAAGACCATTTTGCTTTTGGGACGTGACTATGAACGTTTCGGGGCATTACATGAATATTATCTGCCTGATAATGGTGAGCCGGTATTGAATAAAGGTTTTCAGAACTGGAATTTACTGGTGTTGAATATGGCTGCATGGTTGGATGGGAAACCGTTCGTTACTGAATTCTAGGTATGAAGCTGCCTCTTGACATAGAGCGGGAATTAATTCGGAAACTTATAAATGGAGACAAGATTGCTTTCAGCCATCTTTTCTCTTTTTATAAGTCCCAGGTCCTTTATTATTGTGTCCATTTTGTCAAGGATAAAGAGATAGCTGAGGATATACACAAGATAATTTTTTTTGACCGTTTGGGAAAAGAAGGAAGATATTCGGATTGAGCAGTCTTTTTCCGCTTTTCTTTATACTATAGCAAGAAATCGTATTTACGATATATTTCGTTCTCTGTCTGCCCGATCTGTGCTATACGAAAAACTGATGGAACAGGCCATTGATTATGTAGATGATGTAGAGAAGAGTCTGGAAGAAAAGAATATTCAGGAATTGATTGCACAGGCTTTGGAGCAGTTGAGTCCGCGCAACGGGAGATTTTCGAATTGAGCCGGAATAGAGGACTGTCTCATAAAGAAATAGCTGAACAACTTGGTTTGTCTGTTTATACCGTGCAAGATCATATAAAAAATGCATTAGAGAAAATTCGTGCTTATCTGATCCCTTTCATAAGTGCCTGTCCAATACTTGTAAGCCTAATCATATTAAAATACGTTAAACCATAAGATTCCTATCCCCACCTTTTGCTTTTGATTCGTATCCTTTATAGAGAAACGAAAGAAATGCATAATGAAAGAAAAACAAAAGATACATTATTCGGTTTGGAAAAGATTTGTTGACGGTATTTATACCTGTAAGGATATTGAGGAGCTGTTGGCAGACAAAAAGACAGACCGGTCAAAAGACTTTG
>ENA-OQAZ01000433-OQAZ01000433.1-human-gut-metagenome-genome-assembly--contig:-NODE-433-length-23705-cov-1.913988_pt1 | contig 23705 bp, 27 predicted proteins | sample MGYA00242737_ERZ504531 | MGnify/ENA primary metagenome ERZ504531 (study PRJEB26092, sample SAMD00036244) | human gut metagenome | host: Homo sapiens | study: EMG produced TPA metagenomics assembly of... | reverse complement strand
GTCCTTTTGTTATGGTCAAAAACAAAATAAGAAATGGAGGAAATGAATCATTATGAAGAACATAGAGGAACTGTCAGTAAATACAATCCGTGTGTTATCAGCAGAAGCGATTCAGAAAGCAAAATCAGGACATCCGGGACTGCCGCTTGGCGCAGCACCGATGGCATATGAATTATGGACAAACCATATGAACCACAATCCGGCAGACCCGGAATGGGCAAACAGGGACCGTTTTGTACTCTCAGGAGGACACGGCTCGATGCTGTTATATTCTTTATTACATTTGTTTGGCTACGGAAATCTTTCTATGGAAGACTTAAAGAATTTCAGACAGCTGGGTTCATTGACACCGGGACATCCGGAATACGGTCATACCGTTGGTATTGAAGCAACGACAGGCCCGCTTGGACAGGGTATGGCAATGGCAGTCGGTATGGCAATGGCAGAAGCACATCTTGCCGCTGTATTTAACAAAGACGGTTACGATATTGTAGACCACTATACTTATGTACTTGGCGGTGACGGCTGTATGATGGAAGGTATTTCATCAGAAGCATTTTCACTCGCAGGAACATTAGGACTGCATAAGCTGATTGTATTTTATGATTCCAACAACATTTCTATTGAAGGAAGCACCGATATTGCATTTACGGAAGACGTAACAAAGCGTTTTGAAGCATTCGGCTTCCAGACACTTGAAGTTAAAGACGGCAACAATCTTGCAGAAATTGCTGCAGCGATTGAAGCGGCAAAAGCAGATACAACCCGTCCGACAATGATTAAGGTCAATACGGTGATCGGCTATGGCTGTCCTGCAAAGCAGGGTAAGGCAAGCGCACACGGTGAACCGCTCGGTGAAGAAAATGTTGCGGCTTTAAAGGAATATTTAGAGTGGCCTTGCAAGGAAGCATTTACTGTTCCGCAGGAAGTATATGATCATTCAACGAAGCTGCCAAGAAGAAAGCAGCAGTTGAAGATGAATGGAATGTATTATTTGAAAAGTACAGAAAAGAATATCCGGATATGGCAGAAAAATGGGATGCTTATTACAACGGATATGATTTATCAAAGCTGTTTGATTCAGAAGATTACTGGAAGAAAGCAGAAAAACCGGAAGCGACCAGAAGCACATCCGGCAGCATTTTAAATGAAATTAAACAGCTCATGCCAAACCTGATTGGCGGTTCAGCCGACCTTGCACCGTCCAATAAGACAAACATGAAGGATGCCGGTGATTTTTCAAAAGACAATTATGCAGGCACCAATCTGCATTTCGGTGTCAGGGAACAGGCGATGGCGGCAATCGGCAACGGACTTGCACTGCATGGCGGATTAAAGGCATTTGTAGCGACATTCTTTGTATTCAGTGATTATACAAAGCCAATGGCAAGACTGTCCGCATTAATGAATCTGCCGCTGACATTTATCTTTACACATGATAGCATCGGTGTCGGAGAAGACGGACCGACACACGAACCGGTTGAACAGCTTGCGGCATTCCGCTCCCTGCCAAATTTCTGTGTATACAGACCGTGTGACAGAACAGAAACCGCAGCGGCATGGTACCGTGCAGTTACTTCAAAAGACCAGCCGACAGCACTTGTGCTGACAAGACAGAATCTTTCACAGATGCAGGGTTCTTCAAAGGAAGCGTTAAAGGGCGGCTATATCTTAGAGGATTCTAAGAAGGAAGTGCCGGATGCCATCATTATTGCCAGTGGTTCGGAAGTAGAACTGGCAGTTAATGCAAAGGCAGAGCTTGCAAAAGACGGCGTGGACGTGCGTGTTGTCAGTATGCCGAGTATGGAGCATTTGAAGAACAGACAGCAGAATACAAGGAATCCGTTCTTCCGAAGCATGCCGGAAGAGAGTTGCGGTCGAAGCGCTTTCAGACTTCGGCTGGTACCGTTACGTGGGCTTAGACGGCAAAGTTGTTTCCATGACAGGCTTTGGCGCATCCGGTCCTGCGGCATCACTGTTTGAAAAATTCGGATTTACAACAGAAAATGTTGTAGCGACTGTAAAATCTGTTTTATAAAAGTATTGAAAAATTTATGTAAAACATACAAAAAATTCAAAAAAAACACTTGAAATTCACAGCAGATAATACTATAATAAACTCAAGATTGTTGAAAAATTAACAAAGTCCTGCGGGGACATTCAACAAAATACATAGTATATGGAGGATTTTGAGTTATGACACGTTTTACATTACCAAGAGACTTATATCACGGAAAAGGATCATTAGAGGCATTAAAGACACTGGAAGGTAAGAAAGCCATTATCTGTGTAGGCGGCGGTTCTATGAAGCGCAACGGCTTCTTACAGAAGGCAGAAGACTACTTAAAAGAAGCAGGAATGGAAGTAAAACTGTTTGAGGGCATCGAATCCGACCCGTCAGTAGACACTGTCATGAAGGGTGCTAAGGTTATGGAAGAATACGGACCGGACTGGATTGTAGCGATTGGCGGCGGTTCTCCGATTGATGCAGCAAAGGCAATGTGGGTAAAATATGAATATCCTGACATTACATTTGAAGAAATGTGCAAGGTATTCGGTATGCCGAAGCTTCGTAAAAAAGCACATTTCTGTGCAGTATCTTCTACATCCGGTACAGCAACGGAAGTTACGGCATTCTCAGTTATCACAGATTACGAAAAAGGTATTAAGTATCCGCTGGCTGATTTTGAAATCACACCGGATGTTGCAATCGTAGACCCTGAACTGGCTGAAACAATGCCTGTAAAGCTGGTAGCCCATACAGGTATGGATGCAATGACACATGCCATTGAAGCGTATGTATCAACCGCAAACTGCGATTATACAGACCCACTGGCACTTCATGCAATTAAGATGATTCATGAAACACTGATTAAGTCATACAACGGAGATATGGCAGCCCGTGATTCTATGCACAACGCACAGTGTCTTGCAGGTATGGCATTCTCCAACGCATTACTCGGTATCGTTCATTCAATGGCACATAAGACCGGTGCTGCATTTGAAGGCGGACATATTATCCACGGTGCTGCCAATGCAAATGTATCTGCCAAAGGTTATCAAATACAATGCCAAGAATGAGGAAGCTGCCAAGAGATATGCAGAAATTGCAGATTTCATTCACTTAGGCGGTAATACAACAGAAGAAAAGATTGATAAACTCATCGAACTGCTCCGCAAGATGAATGATGAACTCAATATCCCGCACTGCATCAAGCATTATGGTGAAGGCGGACTTCCGGCAGAAGAAGGTATTGTACCGGAAGATGAGTCTTAAAGAAGCTTCCTGAAATTGCAGCAAACGCAATTCTTGATGCCTGTACAGGTTCTAATCCTCGTCAGCCAAATCAGGAAGAAATGGAGAAATTACTGAAGTGCTGCTATTATGACACAGAAGTAGATTTCTAATCAATAAGCTTATAACGGAAAAATAAATTTTCCATTTTACGTTTCTCCTTTCATAAATGCCGTATTTTTCATAGAATATATGAAAATACGGCATTTTTTTGCAACTATATCATGTCCGGTTTCGTATAAAGAATAAGAGGAGGTGGCAGGAAGTGTTTGAAACAGATGAAACGCTTATCAGGCGCATATTACAGGGGAAAGACCGTGAGGCAGGTGAACTGCTGGTTGAACGGCATTATAAAAGAATATATAAAGAGATTTACTTAAAAACTTCAGATGAGGAGCTTGCAAAAGACCTTACGCAGGAAGCATTTATACAGATATTAAAAAATCTATATCAGTTTGACAGTAAAAAGGCGTCCTTTAAGACGTGGATTACAAGAATTGCCTGCAATAAAGTGATTGATTACATGAGAAGCCGCCAGCACCATGAAATGCTTATGACTGAAATTTTGGACGATTATGATAAAGAAGATGCGCACAATCTTGAGGAACGTGTGACAAACCGCATGGCAACACAGCGGGTAGAGCAATTACTTGAAAAAGAGGAAGTACAAAACCAGAAGATATTTAACCTGAAAGCACAGCAGGGTTACACATTTGAAGAAGTCAGTACGATTACGGGGGTAACAAAAACTGCTGTAAAAAACCGCTATTACTCCATGGTGAGAAAGATGAGAAAGGAGCTGAGTGATTATGAGTAGGATTAAATATCCGGGTGAACAGGAAATGAAGCGCCAGATTCAGGTGATTTTGGATGAGTCCGGCATGTTTGAAGATGACGAAAAAAGTCAGGGTTATACAGAGTGTGTGCAGGTGAAGAAACGTCCGGCGGTAAAGACGGCGATTTTATTTCCCCTGGCAGCCGCGGCGGTAATGTTTCTTGTTGTCACTGCGGCAGGACTGATACCGCAGCAGACAAATTCCAGGTCGAACCGATGACAAATGTGCTGACGGATGATACAATAAGATCAGTATCAAAAACACAGCTAAGCGACGATATTACGGTTCAGATTTGTACAGACTGTTCTTATCTGCCATTAAAAGCATCCGGGTCAGACAGCGTATCGGACAGACAGATACAGTTTAGTTATACGTATCCGAAAATTTATTATCAGGGAACAGAGGTGGAGTCTGTTACGCGCTATTACGAGGACAGAATCGAACAGTTAAAGACACAGGCGCAGACACAGTTTAAGAATGTTGCCTTTGTAAAGGATTTGGATATTCCGGTAAAGATTTCATATCATTGTTCGGCATTAAACGATGTGACCGCACCGGAAAATAATCTGGTGTCAATTTATGAAAATTATTCGGAGAGTTATACAGCATACGATAAAGAAGGGGCGTATGTTACGGTAATGACCAATGCTGTTTATGGTGGGAATTTTAATGCAAAGACAGGAAAGAAGCTCTCTTTAATTGAACTTTTTGAAGAAAATGACTTGTCAGGGCTGGAAAAAGAATGGATCGGTATCGGACAGACAGAACAGGAATTACAGACGATTGCAGATACGGATGCATGGTATTTATCGCAGGACGGACTGGCACTGTGTATCAACGGCTGTGAAAACGATTATGAGAATAACGCAGGAAAGCTGCGGTATCACAATGTTTCATGCAAAACAAATGTCGTGGCTTATGACACGCTTTCCGGATTAAAGAAAGGCTAAAAATCCACAGGCAGAATGAATACAGGAAGATACGGCAGAATGTGAGGAGAGTATGCCAAACGAGATGGAAGAATTAGAATTTTATTTAAAAAAGGCAAAACAGGTTGTATATGAAGTCAAAAAGACAGTTGTCGGCAAAGATGAGGCTATCTGCAAACTGCTGATGGCAATCTTAGCAAAGGGACATATTCTGATTGAAGATATTCCGGGGGTCGGAAAGACAACGATGGCGCTGGCATTTTCAAAGGCACTGGGATTGGAATGTAACCGGCTGCAGTTTACACCGGATATTATGCCGTCGGATCTGACGGGATTTAACTTATACAACCGTCAGACAGGGCAGTTTGAGTACAAGCCGGGAGCTGTGCTGTGCAATATTTTACTGGCAGATGAAATTAACAGAACCTCGCCAAAGACCCAGTCTGCGCTGTTAGAGGTGATGGAGGAGCGCAGGGTGACGGTGGACAGCCAGAGCATTGAGCTGCCAAAGCCGTTTATGGTCATGGCAACACAGAATCCATTTGGTTCAATCGGAACACAGAAACTTCCGGAATCCCAGCTTGACCGTTTTATGATTCAGATATCACTGGGATATCCGACCGTGGAAGATGAAATTGCCATTTTAAAAAATAAGACAAACGGCAGTCCGAAAATTATTTCGGAAAAGGTGCTGACAGCAGAAGAATTAATGGCAATGCAGGCTTATGTGGAACAAATCTATGTCGATGACAGGGTTTATGATTATGTGGCGCGGATTGCAAAGGCAACGAGAAACAGCCCGGAGATTTTACAGGGCATCAGTCCGAGAGGAAGTATCGCGGTGCTTGCGATTGCCAAGGCAGAAGCGTTCTTACGCGGACATACTTATGTGCTGCCGTCGGATATCCAGTATGTATTAATGGATGCTGCGGCACACCGTATTATTGTGGATAACGGATTGAGAAATGGAAATGTGACGGCAGAAACGGCATTAAAAAATGTGCTTGAAACCGTTTCCGTGCCGAAACTGGATGTGAAAAGGGTCGTTTAAATGAGAAAAAGAAGACTTTTGTATATCGTCTGTCTGCTGGGGGTATTCTGGCTGAATGTCATCTATGTCGAATACCAGTTCTTTCTGCTGCTGGTACTGCTGATTGTTGTTCCGGCGATTTCCGGGGTGCTGTTTGAACTGGCGGCAAACGGATTAAAGCTGTATCTGAATATTCCACAGAAGGAAGTGCATCCCGGACAGCTGGTGAAAGTGTGCATTAAGCTGTAAACCGCCATGTGATATTTTTAGGGAAACAGCAGTTTCAGATTGGCGTGGCCTATCTGAATACTCCGGGAAATGAAAAGGAAATGCTGCAATGTGACGGAGTTACGGAAAAAGTACAGCAGACAATGGTGGAATTTAGTCCAAAGCACTGCGGCATCGCACAAATTGACATTGAAAAAGTATTTTTGCAGGATTATCTGGGGCTGATTGGTACACAAAAGAATTTTCGCGGAAGCTGCCAGCTTGCCGTACTGCCGGAGCCGGTTTTATCCACGCGGGTCAGGACGGGGATGGAAAAACAGCAGGAATACCGCTATTCAGCGGTAGCAGATGATGATTCGGATATTCTGGATTTGCGGGCGTTCCGTCCGGGTGATAATTTAAACCATATCCACTGGAATTTAAGCCTTCGTACAGATGATTTGATTGTGCGGCAGTATGGAGAACAGATTGATGTAAAAAAAAGTGATTCTTGTGGATTTAAGCATTTTGAACACAGCGCAGTACAGGAGCCGAATGGATGCAGTCTATACAGCAGTGGCTTCCATTGCCAATTTATACGTTGAAAATGAGGTGAATACGCTGATTCTTGCATGGAACGGACAGAAACAAAGTGCAGAGTATCTAGAAGTCCATGACCGGACAGAATTAAACCGTGCCATGATACGGCTGATGCAGATTCCATGCAGCAGCAGGGCAGGAGAGCATGCAGCGGCGGTATATTTAAAGGACATTGAAGCACAGGGACAGCAGGCATTATTTGTGACGGCAGGAAGCTATGAGAATAACAAAGTAAGAATTGTCAATGTGGAAAAGATACAGTTACAGGAACTGATCGATGAACTTTGGGAAAAGATATAAGGGACAGAAATTAGAAACAAGGGGTAAGACAGCATGGAAGAAAATCGTGAAATCAGTTACATCGTAAGAATGCTTCTTACAACAATCGGATCATATGGAATTATAAGGGTGCTGACTTCATGCGCCCTTTTTCAGGTATCGGATATGGCAGTGATTTTTGGAATTTTGGCGGCTGCTGTTATTTGTGTGTACGGGCTGTACGGCAGAAAAAAGCATTTTTTAATCGTTACGGGGATTTTATTTGCCGGATTGTCCGTTTTAAGTTTTGGCATTTTAAGAGCCGGGTTCTGCCACATTTACAATGACTGTATGACAGCCCTTGAAAAGCCATATGGACTAAGTCTTGGCAGAATTGCCGTAAAGGAAACGGCGGCACGGCCGATGCAGGAAACGATAGCCGTGTTGTTTATTGCAGTTGTTGTGACATTTGCAGCAGCAGTCATTGTGATTTACCTGCACAGTATGCTGGGGACACTGCTTTCTATTCTGCCGCTGCTTATTTTATTCGTATCGCTGGGAGCAGTCCCGGACAGCTGTACATTTTTTCTGTGTATCAGCTACGTGCTTGGTGTTTCGGCTTTGCAAGGGCAAAAAGGCGGGGAACAGCAGTCACTGATGGTTTTGTTTTTATGTCTGATTGCACTGACGGTTTCGGTTATTGTGCGCCCGCCGGTAAACTATGAACGGTTTCAGGTATTTCAGGTGTTAAATGAAGAAGCGAAAAACTGTTTTATGGGTCGGCGGAGATTTAGAAACAGATGTTGACCTTGCAAACGGTGGAATTAATAACGGGGAACTGGGGAAAATTGATGGTATCCGCTACAGCAACCAGACCCTGCTGACAGTGACTACGCAAAGTACCGGAAAAAATCAGTATTTTCCGAGGTTTATCGGGCTGGATTATGATACGGGCCGGTGGTCAGAGGTGCTGAGCAGTACAGTAAAAAACGATCAGAAGGAAAATCTTGTGGATTATATGGATACACAGGCGCAGGCGCAGCAGTATATTGAAAATACAGTGGGCAGTTATTACCAGATGATAAAAAAAGTACCATATATTCTCCGGTATACGGATGGAACGACACAGAACGGAACCAATGTCATTGCCGGTGTGAATAGTTACAGTGCTTTTAATAATCTTTTGGAGTATCTGCGGTATGAGTATCTTGGCGGTGGTGCGCCTTTGTATAAAAATATGGTTTCTTATCAGAATCTGGTAAAAAATAATTATCTTGATGTGCCGTATGATGTACGGGAAGTGATTGAAAATCTGCTCGGAGAAACCAGCGTTACAACGACGGAACAAAAAGAAAATTATATTAAATATGTAAAAGATTATCTTTCACAAAACTATACTTACAATATGTTTCCGGGGAAAGTGCCGGAAAATGAAGATTTTGTAAAATATTTTCTGACAGAAAGCAAAGAGGGATATTGTACATATTTTGCAACGGCGGCAGTACTGATGTACCGCTGTGCAGGAATTCCGGCAAGATATGTCGAAGGATATGTGGCGGCAGATGATACTATAAAGTCGGGAGTTCCGATACAGACGACACAGACAAGAAAGACATCGGACAATGTGCAGACGGAAGAAAATGTTGTTGAATATCAGGTGGATTTAAAGGACAATGCGGCACATGCATGGGCAGAAGTCTATATGGACGGTTACGGCTGGGTTACGGTGGAAGTGACACCGCAGGCATCGGCGCAGGGCAGTACCGGTGCAGCCACAGAAGCAGGCGCATCATTCGGGGAAGGACAGAATATACAGCAGGAATTACAGACAGAAAGCCCGTCAGAAGTTTCCACAGACGGACAGGAACTGACACAGGATGCAGCCGGACAGCCGTTGGAACAGCGGACAGATTCAGTTCCGGAAATTTCACAGGGTGCAGCCGGAGAGGCAGATAACACGGCACAGGATGACAGCAGTGCAGGTAGTACGGATGTGGGGAAGGCGCAGACAGAATCTGCTTTTACACGGCTTGTAAAACAGTATCCGCTGCTTTGGATTCCAATCGGACTGATATTGCTGTTTACAGTAATGTCTGCTATAATTCTGATACGGTATTTTACTGTCAGACAGATGCGCACAGCAAAGAAAAGAAAGACAGATATTAAGAGTATGGTACAGGAAGAACGGCGGGAAATGGTGATGGAGGCTTACCGTAGTTTTGAAAAAATGCTTGCGGCAGTGGATATGCAGAACAAGCGGTCTGGAGTACGAAGCGTATGCGGGCTATCTGACCGAGGCGTCGGAAATTTTTAAGGAAAATCATATCAAACGGATTTTTGATCTGGTACTGCGGTGTTCATTTTCCGAAATACCGGTCAGTGAGCAGGAGTACCGCGGGTACCGCAGGGATATGCAGAATATCCGCAATGCCATAGAACAAAAGCTTGGATTTTGGGAAAGACTGTATTTTAAGTATATACGGTTGTTTTAAATAAGGAGAGGTATGTTTGATTTAGAAGATGAGTTAAAGAAACTCCCGGCAAAGCGGGAGTTTATATTATGCATGACAATACGGATACGATTATTTATGTGGGAAAAGCTGTGAGCCTGAAAAACAGGGTGCGGCAGTATTTTCAAAGCAGCCGGAATCATTCGTCCAAAATAAAGAAAATGGTTTCGCACATCGCTTATTTTGAGTATATTATTACAGATTCCGAACTGGAAGCGCTGGTTTTGGAGTGCAACCTGATTAAGGAACACCGCCCGAAGTATAATACGATGTTAAAGGACGATAAAACCTATCCGTTTATCAAAGTCACGACAGGTGAAGCGTATCCGAGAGTTTTATTTTCAAGGGATATGAAGCATGGCGCGGGCAGATACTTTGGCCCGTATACTTCGGCAGGGGCGGTCAAGGACACGATTGAACTGCTCTGCAAGCTCTATAAAATCAGAACGTGCAGCCGCAATCTGCCAAAAGATGAGGGGAAACAGCGCCCATGCCTGAATTACCATATCGGGCAGTGCAGTGCGCCATGCCAGGGATACATTTCTGAAATCGAATACAGAAAAAACGTAGATAGTGTGCTGGAATTTTTAAACGGCAATTATGATAAAATTTTAAAACAGCTGACGGCGCAGATGAATGACTGCGCGGAAAAACTCGAATATGAAGAAGCGGCGCGCTGCCGGGATTTAATCCAAAGTGTTAAGCAGGTGGCACAGAAGCAGAAAATTACGGCAGATGACGAAACCGACCGTGACGTGGTGGCGTGTGCAAGTGACGGCACGGATGCGGTGGTACAGATTTTTTATATCCGCAGCGGAAAGCTTCTCGGCAGGGATCATTTTCATATGAGCGTTGCGGAAGGTGATACCAGAAGTGATATTATCAGCGGATTTTTAAAGCAGTATTACGGCGGAACACCCTATATTCCAAATGTAGTAATGTTACAGGAAGAAATTGAAGATGTGCAGATTATCAGCGAGTGGCTCAGCAGTATGAAAAAGCGCAAGGTGTCTGTTGTGACACCGAAAAAGGGTACAAAGGAAAAAACTCGTGGAGCTGGCATATAAAAATGCACAGATGGTGCTGCTTCAGGATACGGAAAAGATTAAAAGGGAAGAACAGCGGACGGTCGGTGCAATGCAGGAAATCGCAGACTGGCTTTCCCTGCCGCATCTTGTCCGTGCGGAAGCCTATGATATTTCCAACACCAGCGGTATTGAATCTGTTGGTTCAATGGTTGTTTTTGAAAACGGACGACCAAAGAAAAATGATTACAGAAAATTTAAGATAAAAACGGTGAAAGGACCGGACGATTATAAAAGTATGCGCGAAGTACTGACAAGGCGTTTTCTGCGCGGAAAAGAGCAGTCGGAAGGATTTGCGGTATACCCGGATATTATCATGATGGATGGCGGCAGAGGACAGGTCAATATTGCACTGGAGGTTTTAAAGGAGCTGGATTTACACATTCCGGTGTGCGGCATGGTCAAAGATGACAATCACAGAACCCGCGGACTCTACTATAATAATATAGAAATTCCAATTGACAGGAACAGTGAAGGGTTTAAGCTGATTACAAGGATTCAGGACGAAGCACACCGTTTTGCCATTACGTATCACAGAAGCCTGCGAAGCAAGGCGCAGGTTCATTCGGTGTTAGACGGTATTGACGGCATCGGTCCGGCAAGAAGAAAGGCACTGATGAAGCATTTCTTAGACATTGAAAAAATCCGCACGGCACCGGTGGAGGAGCTGATGAAGGTGGACGGCATTACGGAAAAGGTGGCAGAAAATATTTATGCGTTTTTCCATTAAAAACCCATAATTGACCGCGTACTATACGGTGTGATAAAATAAAAATACTAAAAAGTCAGCGTAAAGAGTGCGACAAAGTCGCCCAGAAATAAGAGGATAGTGTGAAAAATCCTTAAATCAAAGATTTTCACACAACAGAATTTGTGCCGCAGGCGTCACGAATTCTGTTTATATCGCAGGACTGAATAATCAGTCCGCGATTCCTCCGGCATTAAAAATGCTGCGGAAAGAGGAGTAGTATGAATGGAAGCGAAAGAGTGAAGCTGTCTAAAGTCGTTGAGAAGATGCAGCTTGAGAACATGACACCACAGATTGATATTTCAGGAACATGGCTTCATATTCCGGAGGTCAACAGACCGGCGTTGCAGTTGACCGGGTTTTATAACCAGTTTGATAATGACCGCTTGCAGATTATTGGAAATGTAGAATATTCATATTTAAAAAGCCTTTCGGAAACAGAGCGGTATGAGCGGTATATGCAGCTGCTTTCAAGCAATATTCCGTGTCTGGTATTCTGCCGCGGATTAGAGCCGGAACCGAAAATTTTAGAGCTTGCGGTGAAATGTCAGATACCGATTTTTAAATCACAGGAAGCGACCTCTTCTTTTATGGCAGAGGTTATCGGCTGGTTAAAGGTACAGCTTGCACCATGTATCGTTATTCACGGTGTATTGGTTGATGTATATGGTGTCGGTGTGTTAATTACCGGTGAAAGTGGTATCGGTAAGAGTGAAGCGGCATTGGAACTCATTAAAAGAGGACACCGTCTTGTAACCGATGATGCAGTAGAAATCCGCAAAGTCAGCAACGAAACGCTGGTCGGTTCTGCGCCGGGTGTCACAAAGTATTTTATTGAACTGCGTGGTATCGGCATTATTGATGTTAAGACCCTGTTTGGTGTAGAAAGCGTTAAAGAAACCCAGCAGATTGATATGGTTATGCAGTTAGAAGACTGGAATAAAGACAGGGAATACGACAGACTGGGTCTGGAGGAAGAATATACAGAATATCTTGGCAATAAAGTGGTATGCCACGCACTGCCGGTACGTCCGGGACGAAATCTTGCGGTTATTGTAGAAGCGGCTGCGGTCAACCACAGACAGAAAAAAATGGGTTATAATGCGGCGAAGGAATTATACCGCAGAGTACAGGAAAATCTCATGCGGGGAGATGATGATGATGAATAAAGTTCTTTTTGGCATTGATATCGGCGGTACAACTGTAAAATGTGGATTATTTACACTGAATGGGGAACTGCTTGAAAAGTCAGAAATTCCAACGGATAAGCAGGATAACGGAAGCCGGATTCTGTCTGATGTGGCAGCACATATACGGAATATATTGGAAAAAAGGTGCCTGACAGTTTCAGATGTGGCGGGTGTCGGTATCGGTGGTGCCGGGTGCGGTGACACCGGACGGCATTGTTAATAAATGTATTAATTTAGGCTGGGGTGTAAAAGATGTTGCAAAAGAAATGCAGACATTTCTGCCGGTCTTTGTAAAAGTGGGAAATGATGCCAACATGGCGGCACTCGGTGAATTCTGGAAGGGCAGTGCGAAAGGCTATCAGAGCGTTATGCTGGTAACGGTAGGAACCGGTGTCGGCGGCGGGCTGATTATAGACGGAAAGCCGGTTGCCGGTGTACATGGTGCGGCGGCGGAAATCGGGCATCTGCCGATTGTGGAAGGCGAACAGGAAGCCTGCAACTGCGGGAAAAAAGGCTGTCTGGAGCAGGCAGCTTCCGCGACAGGCATTGTACGTGTTGCAAAGCGGATTCTGGCAGCAGCAGAAACAGAATCGGTTCTTAGAAATATAGACAATCTTACGGCAAAGGATGTATTTGATGCGGCACAGGCGGAGATGCGCTTGCTGTGCAGACGGCAGAAACGGTCTGTGAATATTTAGGCAGGGGGCTTGCGTGCGTGGCGGCAGTTGTAGATCCGGAGTGCTTTTTAATCGGCGGCGGGGTATCCAAGGCAGGTAAATATTTTACGGATTTAATTGGGAAATATTATCAAAAGCATGCATTTCACCCAAGCCGCGGTACGAAGATTGTAACGGCACAGCTTGGTAACGATGCAGGCATGTATGGCGCGGCAAAGCTGGCGGCAGACAATATAAAGAATGGAGCAGAATAAAGAAATGGATAGGCTGGCAGAAATATTTGGAAAAGAAAATGTACTCAAAGATGAACCGATGAGCAGACATACGACATTCCGTATCGGGGGAGCGGCAGATTTCTTTGTTAAAGTACAGACAATATCGCAGCTTCAGGAAGCCATGCGCTATTTAAAAAAAGAGCAGATTCCATTTTATATTGTCGGAAACGGAAGCAATCTTTTAGTGCGTGATGAGGGTGTGCGCGGTGTTGTATTGCAGCTGGGGGAGCGTTTCAGCGGTTATGAATTTCTGCACGAAACGCCCGGAAGTGTTGTACAATCCGGCACGGCGGTTGACAAGAATCAGATTGTCATGGTGCGTGCAAAGGCGGGTTCCCTGCTTGGCAGACTGGGTAAAGAATTTGCGGAATACAGCCTTTCGGGATTTGAATTTGCTTCGGGAATTCCGGGAACACTCGGCGGTGCGGTTTATATGAATGCCGGGGCTTACGGCGGAGAAATCAAAGACATTTTAGTGCGTGCAACCCTTATGGATATGGATGGCAGCCTGTTTGAATTTACGAATCAGCAGATGCAGTTCGGATACCGCAAAAGCATTGCGGCGGAGAAAAATTATATTGTGCTGGAAGCTGATCTGGCATTGCACGTATCTTCCAAAGAAGAAGTGCTTGCAAAAATGGCAGAGCTTTCTGCACAGCGCAGATTAAAACAGCCGCTGGAATATCCGAGCGCCGGAAGTACGTTTAAACGACCGGAAGGATATTTTGCAGGCAAGTTGATTTCCGATGCCGGATTAAAAGGATTTTCTGTCGGCGGCGCACAGGTTTCCGAAAAACATGCCGGATTTGTGATTAATACGGCAATGCAACGGCTGCAGATGTCATTGCACTGACTGATGCCGTGCGCGATAAAGTATTTGAAAAATACGGTGTAAAACTGGAATTAGAGATAAAGCAGTTAGGATAGGCTTTCAGTGAAAGGACGGCTCATCGTTATGAAAATGGTTATTGTTACAGGAATGTCGGGTGCGGGCAAATCAACGGCACTCAATGTATTGGAAGACGAAGGCTATTATTGCGTCGATAATATGCCGATTTCCTTAGTCGTAAAATTTGCGGAGCTGGCGGCAGGTCAGGAAGAAGGATATTCAGACATTGCGCTGGGAATTGATATCCGCAGCGGCAACGCACTCGGGGAATTCGATGAGGTTTTAGATGAGCTTTCCCGTAGGCACTACCGGTATAAAATCCTGTATCTGGACTCAAGCGATGAGGTGCTTGTCAAACGCTATAAAGAAACGCGCAGAACGCATCCGCTTGCAAAAGATGACCGTGTTGATAAAGGCATTGCAAGAGAGCGCAAAAAGCTGGAGTTTTTAAAGAAGCGCGCGGATTACATTATTGATACCAGCCAGCTTCTGACAAGGGAATTTAAGCAGGAGCTTGAAAAGATTTTTATTCAGGGAGAGCATTACAACAACCTGTTTGTAACCGTGTTATCCTTTGGATTTAAATACGGGATTCCGTCGGATGCTGACCTTGTTTTTGATGTCCGTTTTCTGCCAAATCCCTACTACGTCAGTGAATTAAAGCCGCTGACGGGAAATGATAAGGCGATTCAGGATTATGTCATGGGATTTAAGGCGGCAAGGGATTTTTTGGATAAAATTACGGACTTAGTGGCATTTTTACTGCCCAACTATGTGCAGGAGGGAAAAAACAGCTTAGTTATTGCGATAGGCTGTACCGGTGGAAAACACCGCTCCGTGACACTTGCAAATGCCCTTGCGGACAGGTTAAAACACACGGAATACGGCTGTAAGGTCGAACATCGGGATATAGATAAAGATACGAAACGTAAAAAGTGAGGACAGGAAACATGTCGTTTTCATCTGAGGTGAAAGAAGAATTAGGAAAAAGGCTGGATACGGCAAGGCACTGCCAGATTGCGGAATTTGCCGCCATTATGGCATTTTGTGGTAAAATGCGCAGTGACAGCGGTGAGGAAATGCAGATTGAGGTCATGACGGAAAATGAAGTCGTTTTGCAGAAATTCATCCTGCTGGCAGAAAGCATTTTTGAAATGGAAGAACACGATTTTGTGATTGAACATGAGGGAAAGAAAAACAGTCTGATTCATGTGTATATTAAAGAGCCGGTTTATGTTACAAAGATTCTGATGACATTAAAGTGGTGTGATGAGCAGTTTACGCAGATTGAGCCGGTTTTTGTGCATCCGATTCTGGTGCAGAAGGAGTGCTGTAAAAAAGCATTTATCCGCGGGGCGTATCTTGCGGCGGGTTCAATCAGCGACCCTAACAAATTTTATCATTATGAAATTGTCTGCGAATACGAAGAAGATGCGGTGCAGCTACAGGAATTACTGCTGTATTTTGAGCTGGATGCCAAGGTGATTCAGCGCAAGCGCAATTACATTGTATATTTAAAAGAAGGAAATAACATTACAGATGTACTCAATCTCATGGGTGCGGTGGTGTCCCAGATGAATCTGTATAATATTATGATTTTAAAGGGGATGCGAAATGATGTAAACCGCAAGGTCAACTGTGAAACTGCCAATTTAAATAAGACGATTGAGGCGGCGGTCAAACAGATCCGCGACATTGAATATCTGCGGGATACGTCGGATTAGAGAGCCTGTCGGACGGACTGCGCCAGGTCGCCTATGTGCGCCTTGAAAATCCCGATATGAATTTAAAGGACATCGGGGAACGCTTAAATCCGACAGTTGGCAAATCCGGTGTGAATCACCGCCTGCGTAAAATCAGTGAAATGGCAGAACAGCTTCGCGGAGAAGCCTAAGGCGCCAACCGGCATAAACAGACATAAAGGGCAGATGAGAAAACGTCCGTGCGGATTTCTCATCTGCCCTTTGCAGTTAGTAGCCTTTCTTTTTGCTGTTTAGAAAGAATGGAAAGTAAAATCTTTTTCGGTGTAAAGCGGCTGCCCCATACGGCGGCACGCATAAGCGGTGATGGTACAATCGTAAGCGTACCTTTTGACATTTCCTTTAAGCAGTAAGAAACACAGCGTTTTGCGGAAATGCCCGGAAGGGCGAAAGTGACATTTGCCGTTTCGTTAAAATTTGTATTGACAGGACCAGGACAGAGCATACTGATATGGACATTGCTGTGTACTTCCTGTAATTCCTGATAAATGGCATTGGTCAGGCTGGTGACGTAGGCCTTGGTTGCGTAATAAGTAGACATATACGGTCCGCCGGGCAGCAGTCCGGCACTGGAAGCAACATTTAAAATGTAGCCGCGGTCTTTTTTCATCAATTCCGGCAGCAGTTTGCGCGTTAAAATGTGCAGTGCTTTGATGTTCACATTAATCATGTCCAGTGATTTTGATAAATCCGACTGCGCGAAGCGGTCTAAGTCGCCAAATCCTGCGTTGTTAATCAGAATGTGGATATCAAGCGGTTTTAATTCTTCTGCAAGCTGCATACACTGTGCTTCTTTGGATAAGTCGCAGGAAATGATGCGGCATTTGCAGGCAAGTTCTGCGGCAAGTTCTTCTAACGCTTTGGTGTTACGTGCCACTAAAATCAGGCTGTAGCCGCGTGCGGCAAGCTGCGCTGCAAATTCTTTTCCGATGCCGGAGCTGGCACCGGTGATACATGCTGTAGGCATAAAATTCCTTCTTTCTTTAATTTATGATGGTTCCTTTTTCGATGTTTTCACGAATGATACGGTCAACGACCTCAAATAACTGTTCTGAGCCGAGGCGGGTTTTGGACTGACGTCCGTAAACCTGTTCTGCGGTAACACCGTGTTCACGCCAGTCTCCGCCGCCGTTGCTGTTATTTAAAAGTAACGGCTGTAAATTATCCATGGAATGTGCAAATTTGGATTCCGGTGTTTCATACGCTTCAAATTCGTCAAACAGCGCAGTAAGTTCTTCTTTTTGTTCGTCCGGAAGCAGGGAGAAAATGCGTTCCTTTGCGGCATCTTCCTTGCTTTCTGCGTTTTTAAGCCCTCGGCATCATACGCATACGTATCGCCTGCATCAATTTCCACAATATCGTGAATCAGGCACATCAGCATAACTTTTGCAATGTCTACAGGCTCATTGGAATATTCCTGCAGCAGATATGCCATGATAGCCATATGCCATGCGTGTTCGGCATCATTTTCATTTCTTCCGTGCCCCGACAGGTGGGTCTGTCGGAAAATATTTTTTTCTTTGTCAATTTCCAGCGCAAAATCCAGCTGTTGTTTTAATCGGTTATTCATACAAATCTCCATTTCATACTAATCTCCTGATTCTTATTGTAACTTTTTCAATTCTGATTTACAATAAGAACATATTTGTTTTTCATAAGGGAAAAGAAAATGTCCGGACGCCGGATAAAGGGGTATAAGTATATGGTAATAAAGAATCAGACAAAAATGAAAAAGGAGCATATTCAGGCAGTCATGCGCGCGGCAAATTTCGACAATGACCGCTATAAAAAGTTTAAGCTGATGTACAATTTTTTCGGACTGTTATTCGGCATGATGTTTGTGCGCTATCTCATATTTGAAATGCTTGGAAGCAGTGAGCGCCAGCCGGTCATGATGGTGTTATACGGCATTGTGGGAGCGGTCTTTTTGTATATCGGCATGTACGGCATGGATAAAAGCAATTATAAAAAGTATTACCGCATTTACGGCAATATGATAGGAATTACGTTTACTTACGAGGCAGACAGTGAAGGAATCCGCATGACTGATGAGGAAGGCGACAATGAATTTTTTGAATGGGAACGCATGTTAAAATGGGCAGAAGATTTAGACAGCTTTTTTGTATACATGGGGCTGGAGGAGTGCCTGATTTTAGACAAAAACAGTTTTGTGGAAGGAACGGACATTAATTTTAAGGAACTGCTGACGGCGGTTGCGGGACTGAAAAAAGAGGAAAATGGAGATGAGTATTAGCATGACAGAAAAGGTATATATGCGTGAACTGACCGAACAGGAAATGACAGAAATTTATCAAAGTCACCTGGTTGAGGATTTTCCGGCGGGGGAGGTAAAGCCGCTGGCACATATGTTAGAGGGCAGAAAAAAGGGACAGTATGAGGCATACGGGCTGTTTGAGAAGGATACGTTAAAGGGTTATGCGTATTTTATCAAAAACAGCACACAGCCGGCTGCACTGCTGGACTATTTTGCGATTGTCCGGGGGCTGCGGAGTGCCGGTTACGGTTCGCTGTTTTTAAAGAAATTACAGGCAATGTGCATAGAACAGCAAAAACAGCTGATTCTGGAAGTGGAAAACCCGGATTATGAAACGAGGGAAGATAAAAAGGTACTGATGCACCGCCGCATTGCATTTTATCAGAAAAACGGCATGCAGTTAAGCGGTGTGACATGCAATTTTTATGACAATGAATACCGCATTATGTATGCGGGAGCGCATTGTGAAGATACAAAAGTGCAGGAAATAACGATGAATACATATCTGAACTTTTTCGGTGCAGATGTTGTCCGGAAACGTGCGGTATTTCATGCGCTTTAATGCTGTAGCGAATTGACAAAGAAAAGTAAATGTTGCATAATACATTGAAGACTTTTTTGAAAATGAGAAAAGACAACGGGGAAAAAGGAGGAAGCAATATGAATAATCAGCAGATGATGGAATTGACAACCGTAGAAAAGAGTGAGTTTGAACAGTTGGTATCTGAATGTACCCGCTCCGGTTCAATTGATTCCAATTTGTATATTGAATACGACGTTAAGAGAGGTCTGCGTGACAGTAACGGTAACGGTGTGCTTACCGGTCTGACAGAGATTTCCGACGTCTGCGGATGTCATAGTGTGAACGGACGAAAGATTCCGGTGGACGGTGAATTATATTTCCAGGGATACAATGTGGAAGATATTATCAAGGGTTCATCCAGAGACCGTTTCCGTTTTGAGGAAGTGACGTATCTGCTGTTATTCGGTTCGCTGCCGGATGATAAGCAGTTTGAAAGCTTTCTTAGAATCCTTACGGATTTACAGGAACTTTCCGGTGCGTTTATCCGTGATGTTATCATGAAGGCAACCAGTGCGAATCTGATGAATTCCCTGATGAAAAGTATTTTAAGCCTGTATTCTTACGATGAAAATCCGGACGATATTTCCGTGCCGAATGTCCTGCGCCAGTCTTTACAGCTGATTGCAAAAATGCCGCTGCTTGCGGTTTATGCATATCAGGCATACAGACATTACAAGCTGGACGGCACACTGATGATTAAGAATCCGAAAAAGGGCTATTCCACAGCGGAAAATATTTTATATATGTTAAGAGATGACGGACAGTTCAGCGAACTTGAAGCAAGGTACTCGACAGTCTGTCTGGTTACTTCATGCAGAGCATGGTGGTGGTAACAACTCTACATTTACAACACACGTTGTTACATCTTCCGGTACGGATACGTATTCTGCGATTTCTGCATCAATTGCATCTTTAAAAGGACCAAAGCACGCGGTGCCAACTTAAAGGTACAGAAAATGTTTGCAGACATCGAAGCAAACTGCAAGGATTGGGAAGACAGAGAGGAAGTCTGTGCATATCTTAACAAAATTCTTGATAAGGAAGCCTTTGACAAGGCAGGACTGATTTACGGTATGGGACATGCCGTTTATACCAATTCTGACCCGCGTGAAGTGATTTTAAAGAGCTTTGCAAAGCGCCTGTCAGAGGAAAAGGGCATGCAGAGAGAATTTGCACTGTATGACTGGTAGAAAAGGAAGCCGGGGAACTGATTATGCACAAGAGAAAGCTGTTTAAGCCGGTTTGTGCAAATGTCGATTTCTACAGTGGATTTGTATACAGTATGCTGGGAATCCCAGAAGAATTATTTACTCCGATTTTTGCGATTGCAAGAATTTCAGGATGGTGTGCACACCGCCTGGAAGAACTTGTTAATGCAGGAAAGATTATCCGTCCGGCATATAAGTATGTGGGACATCACAGACCATACTGCACAATGCAGGATCGAAATGAAGGAAAACAGCCGAGATAGGCGAATATAGATAAAAGCAGGAGAAGAAAATGTCACAGTATAAGGTAAAAACAGTTCATCACCCGCTGAACTGTACGGTTGAAGTACCGGGGTCTAAGAGTATCACAAACAGGGCACTGTTAATGGCGGCGCTTTCAGATGGGGAGTGTACGCTTCATGGCGTGTTATTCAGCGATGATTCAAGACATTTTTTGACAAGTTTAATTGCCCTTGGATATGTCATTGAAGTCAATGAGGTGGATAAGTATGTGCTGATTCACGGAAAAGGCAGACAGATTCCGAAGAAGGAAGCAGCGATTGATGTAGGAAGTGCGGGTACGGCAGCAAGATTTTTAACGGCAATGCTGGCACTTTCCGATGGGGCATATACCATTCAGGCATCAGAACAGATGAAAAAACGTCCGATGCGGCCGTTGTTTGAGGCGCTGACCTCGATGGGGGCGGAATTTACATTTTTAGAAAAACCGGGACATCTTCCGGTACAGGTTAAGGGTGCGGCATTTGGCGGAAAAAAGCCTGCCGATAAGGTACAGGTAGATATCAGCGAAAGTACACAGTTTTTAAGTGCATTGCTTATGGTTGCGCCGATGCTTGAAAATGGTTTAAAGATTCACATTACCAGTAGAAAAACAGACGGCTCGTATATCCGCATTACAACGAAGATGATGCACCAGTTGGCTGTAACGTAGTTCATGAAGCAGTTTATATGCGATTGCACCGGCAGAGCGGTATATACCGGGAACATATCAGATTGAGCCGGACGTATCGGCGGCATGCTATTTTTATGCAGCAGCGGCGCTGACAGGCGGACACGTTATTGTAAAAAATGTGCATTCAACCTCCATGCAGGGTGATATGAAATTTATTGACGTTTTAAAACAGATGGGATGTGCCGTTACGGAAGAACGAGAAGGCATCTGTGTGACAGGACCAAAAGACGGTGTATACAGTGGCGTGGACATTGATATGAATGATTTTTCAGACCAGACCATGACACTGGCGGCGCTGGCACCGTTTGCCCAGACACCGACGTATATCCGCAACATCGGACATATCCGTTTACAGGAGTCTGACAGAATCCATGCCATTGTAACGGAGCTTACACGGCTTGGCATTGAAGTAAAAGAAGAAGAATCTGCAATTTTAATTTATCCGGGAACGGTAAAGCCTGGAATTGTCAGTACATATGATGACCACCGTATGGCAATGGCATTTGCACTGCTCGGTATTCGTGCGGAAGGAATTGTGATTGATAACTGTGAGTGCTGCCGAAAGACCTTTGAAGATTACTTTAAGGTACTGGATCGGGTACTTGCGTAAATGACAGCAAATCAGCGGGAAATGGGGTGTGCAGTTGGACAGCAGGCGACAGGGGTCAGCGAAAGACTATGTGGTACAGGAGCTGATTCATGACATTGTAAATATAAAGTTAAAGCCGGGAGAAAAGTTATGTGAACCGGCATTGTGTGAGCGCTTCGGGGTCAGTCGCACACCGTTTCGGGAAGCGGAACTGGAACTGGCACAGCGGAAATTAATCGTTGTCCGTCCGAAGATTGGCACATTTGTATCGTTATTGATAAGGAACTGGTAGAGGAAGTGCGCCATTTAAGAAGCGTTCTGGAAGCGGAGCTTGCGGTGATGGCATGCTCTATGCTGACAAAAAAAGATATTGACCGGCTCTGGGAAAATGTTGCGGTCTGGGAAATGTATATGCAGCGGGGCGATTACGAGAAAATTTTACAGCTGGATAAATCGTTTCATGCCATGGTGTATGAGATGTGCGGCAGAACTTACTGGCATGAACTGGTGGAAAGTATTTCGCCGCATTTTGACAGGACAACCGTGCTGAGTTTCCAGTGCAGACCAACGGACAGTATTTTATCGGATCACAAAAATCTGGTGGAAGCCATGGAAAAGAAGGATACAGCACTTGCAGGCAGGTGGCAAGGCAGCACATGGAACGCTATTCCGAAAATATTGATACTATTTATGAACAGTTTAGTGAATATTTTGCAAAATGATGAAAGTTACAGCTCTTTATGGGCTGTAATTTTTTTATGGGGTGCGCTGGCAATCAGCGGTGCATGAAAATGTACAGGGAAATAAGGCTGCAAAAATTGAATAGGACAAGATGAGAACCGTCCCAGTTAATCTGAGGTCGGTTCTCATTTTTGTATATAGTAAAACATTGGTAAAAAAATATCAATGTGGTATAATGTGCATAGTGAAGCTTGCTGTTGGCTATATTGTTTTTGAGCAAAAACAAATAGTTATACTGGCAGATGAGAAATCGGCTGCGGAATGGAGGAGATTAGCATGCAGATTCATGTATTGGGAGATTCAATCGTAACGGCGTATGGCAGTGATGAGAACAATTTTATTGGCGGCTGGGGTGACCATTTAAACAGTTTTTTTAAAAATGAAGTACCGGTGCTTGTTTATGCAGAAGGCGGCAGGAGCAGCCGGAGTTTTCTAAACGAGGGCAGGTTTATGAATTATGGAATATTTTCAAAGGATGAATTTCCGTATGGCATGGGACCGGCATATGACAGGATTTGCGCCGGGGATTATGTTCTGATGCAGTTTTGTCATAATGATGATGAGAGCAAAGGGTATGGCACTTATGTAGACAGGCTGACACCGCTTGGAATACCGGACAGTCACGGAATCTATCCGACAGTCGTGCCTGATGAACAGATGAAGGTGCCAACCGGAGAGATTCCATCAGAATATGTTACACTGCTGAGAAAAACTGGAATGACAGAGCAGGAAATAGCTGTTTATGAAAGAAAGTACCGGGAACTGATTGCGCAGTATGGTGAAAAATATTGGTCGTATGACTGTGGTGCGACATATAAAGGATATTTGAAATTTTATATTGATAAAATAAGAGCATGCGGAGCAGTTCCGGTATTAGTAACACCACCGCCGCGTCAGTATTATAAAAATGGAAAAATTGCGGCAGTTGCAGGACAGCATGGTGGAGAGGATGCATTTGGCGCAGTTTCCTTATGTGAGGGCAATCAGGCAGCTTGGAAGACAGGAAAAATGTTGCTTGTATTGGATTTGTTTCAAAGAAGTCTGGAG
>ENA-OQAZ01000432-OQAZ01000432.1-human-gut-metagenome-genome-assembly--contig:-NODE-432-length-23717-cov-5.129589_pt1 | contig 23717 bp, 22 predicted proteins | sample MGYA00242737_ERZ504531 | MGnify/ENA primary metagenome ERZ504531 (study PRJEB26092, sample SAMD00036244) | human gut metagenome | host: Homo sapiens | study: EMG produced TPA metagenomics assembly of... | reverse complement strand
GGTTTACAGAAAGCTCTGTTTTCTGACCTTTATTGATGGCATTTGCGCATTTCTTAACCAGAACCTTTTCATCCATGGTCTTTTCCAGTTCGAAGTTATATACGGCTTTCGGGTCAAAAGTAACTTCTGGTCTTTGCCTGCGAACGGATTGTTCAGGATTGCACTTAAGTCTACTTTGCCTGATGTGGTTCCTGTACGTTGTCTGTCTGAACAAGGAGATCTGTACGGCCTACCATTTCACTGACTGTACGGAATCCGAGCTTGGACATGTATTCTCTTAATTCCTGTGCGATAAAGCGCATGAAATTCTCTACATATTCCGGTTTACCTTTGAATCTCTTACGAAGTTCAGGGTTCTGTGTTGCCACACCAACCGGGCAGGTATCCAGGTTACATACACGCATCATAACGCATCCCATGGTTACAAGCGGAGCTGTTGCAAAACCAAATTCCTCGGCACCCATTAATGCTGCGATCGCAACGTCACGACCACTCATAAGCTTACCGTCTGTCTCAATGCGGACACGGTTTCTCAGACCATTCTTGAGCAGTGTCTGATGTGTTTCTGCAAGTCCAAGTTCCCATGGAAGTCCTGCATTGTGGATAGAACTTCTCGGAGCTGCACCTGTACCTCCGTCATAACCAGAGATCAGAATAGTTTGTGCACCAGCTTTTGCAACACCTGCTGCAACTGTACCGACACCTGCTTCAGATACCAGTTTGACAGAAATATCTGCATATTTATTTGCATTCTTAAGGTCATAAATTAACTGTGCCAGGTCCTCGATAGAATAGATATCGTGATGCGGTGGCGGGGAGATCAGGCTGACACCTGGTGTAGAATGACGGGTTTTGGCAATCCATGGATATACCTTCTTTGCAGGAAGATGTCCGCCTTCACCAGGTTTTGCACCCTGTGCCATCTTGATCTGGATTTCTCTTGCAGATACAAGATAACGGCTGGTTACACCGAAACGTCCGCTGGCAACCTGTTTGATCGCGGAGCATCTGTCATCGCTGCTTCCTGCGGAATCCAGTCTTTCGTCACTTTCACCGCCCTCACCTGTATTGGATTTTCCATGGAGATGGTTCATGGCGATTGCCAGTGTCTCATGTGCTTCCTGTGAAATGGAACCATAGGACATGGCACCTGTCTTAAATCGTTTTACGATATCATCTACGCTCTCCACTTCTTCAAGCGGAACCGGAGTCTCAGCAAACTTAAAGTCCAGAAGTCCTCTTAAGTTTCCGTGGTTTTCTTTATCCACCAGATCTGTGTACTGTTTGAACAGATCGTAGCTTCCTGTCCATGTGGACTGCTGCAGAAGATGAATAGTCTGAGGATTGTAACGATGTTCCTCTCCCTGGCTTCTCATCTTGTGTGCGCCTACGCTGTCCAGAGTCAGGTCTGTAGGAAGTCCTAATGGGTCAAATGCTTCTGAGTGAAGCTTTTCTACATTCTCTTCAATATCATCCAGAGTGATTCCGCCTACACGGCTGACTGTACCGGTAAAGTATTTCTCGATCACATCTGAGGAAATACCGATTGCCTCAAAGATCTGAGATCCCTGATAAGACTGGATGGTGGAAATACCCATCTTGGAAGCAATCTTTACAATACCGCTGATGACTGCATGATTGTAGTCATCTACTGCTGCATAATAGTCTTTTTCCAGCATATGGCTGTCGATCAGTTCATGAATGGTCTCAAGGGCAAGGTACGGGTTGATGGCACTTGCACCATAACCAAGCAAGGTTGCAAAGTGATGTACTTCTCTTGGTTCTCCGGATTCCAGGATAATTGCAAGGGAGGTACTCTTTTTCGTCTTTACCAGATGCTGATGAACTGCGGATACTGCCAAAAGTGACGGGATCGGCATATGGTTTTCATCTACTCCTCTGTCTGAGAGAACAAGGATGTTTGCACCCTCACGGAATGCTTTATCTACTTCTACGAAAAGACGGTCAATGGCTCTCTCAAGCTTGGTGCTCTTATAATATAAAGTAGAGACAACCGCTGTCTTAAAGCCCTCATGTTTGAAGCTCTTGATCTTCATCATGTCTGTATTTGTCAGGATCGGATTATTGATCTTTAATACCTGACAGTTTTCCGGTTTCTGCTCCAACAGGTTTCCGTCTTTGCCTACATAAACACTTGTGCTGGTAACGATTTCCTCACGGATCGCATCGATCGGAGGTTGGTAACCTGTGCAAAGAGCTGTTTAAAGTAGTCAAATAATAGTCTGTTCTGTTTGGAAAATACTGCCAGCGGAGTATCTACACCCATAGCGCCGATGCTCTCTGCACCATTTAACGCCATGTTTCTGATGGAAGTACGATACTGCTCATAAGTATAACCGAATGCTTTCTGCAGACGTGCTCTCTGCTCTGGTGTGTACTCTTCCGGTCTCTCATTCGGGATCTTGATATCCTTTAACTGTACCAGATGACTGTCAAGCCATTCACCGTATGGCTGCATTTTTGCGTAGCCCTCTTTCAGCTCATTGTCATCGATAACTTTTCCCTTTACAGTATCTACCAGGAGCATTTTTCCAGGATGAAGACGCTCTTTTAATACGATCTTCTCTTCCGGAATTGGCAGAACACCTACCTCTGAGGAAAGGATCATATAGCCGTCAGAAGTAATATAATATCTGGATGGACGGAGACCATTTCTGTCAAGGACTGCACCCATAACATCACCATCAGAGAACAGGATAGATGCAGGTCCGTCCCATGGCTCCATCATAGTTGCATAGTACTGATAAAAGTCACGTTTTGCCTGGGAAATGGTGTCATTGTTTGCCCATGGTTCAGGGATTGTGATCATCACTGCAAGAGGCAGCTCCATGCCACTCATTACCAGGAATTCCAGTGTATTGTCAAGCATTGCAGAGTCGGAACCATTTCTATTTACAACAGGGAGCACTTTATGAAGCTGTCCCTCCAGATATGGTGATTCCATATTTTCTTCTCTTGCAAGCATCTTATCTGCGTTGCCGCGGATGGTGTTGATCTCACCGTTGTGTACCATAAAGCGGTTAGGATGTGCTCTCTCCCAGCTTGGGTTTGTGTTGGTACTGAAGCGGGAATGTACCATGGCGATTGCAGATTCATAATCCGGGTTCTGAAGATCTTCGAAGAAAGTACGAAGCTGTCCAACCAGGAACATACCTTTGTAAACGATGGTACGGCTGCTCATGGAAACTACATAAGTATTATCATTACTCTGTTCAAACTCACGTCTTGCAATGTAGAGCATACGGTCAAATGGAAGACCTTTTTCCACATCTTCCGGCTTTTTGATAAATACCTGCATAATACATGGCATACATTCTCTTGCCTTGTGTCCAAGCACTTCCGGGAATACCGGGACCTGACGCCATCCAAGAAGTTCCAGGCCTTCTTTCTCAAGAATGATCTCAAACATCTTCTTTGCCTGTGCGCGTTTGATCTCGTGCTGCGGGAAGAAAAACTGTGCGATGCCATATTCTCTCTCATCGCCAATCTCAAATCCCTCTTTCTTACAGGCTTTCTTGAAAAATTTATGGGAAATCTGGAGAAGAATACCTACACCGTCACCGGTTTTGCCTTCTGCATCCTTACCTGCGCGGTGTTCCAGATGTTCTACGATCTTTAATGCATTTGCAACAGTATCGTGGGTTTTCTTGCCTTTGATATTGACAACTGCTCCGATACCGCAGTTGTCATGCTCAAATTCAGACCGGTACAGACCTTGCTGTTGCTGCTGTTCTCTCACTTCTTTCATAATCTCCTCATCCTTTCTATTTTTTCTGCTGTTCTTCACTTATTAGTATCAAGTACGCTCCAGCGTACTTGCTGCGAGCTGCGCGTCATGCTTTGTATGACATTTACCTCTGCGCAGTTCTGCAATCCGCCGGAGGCTTTCAAAAGTAATTAATTACTTTTGAAATCTACGGCCGCCTGAATAAATCCTCTGAATAAAGGATGTGCATGATTCGGGCGGGATTTGAATTCCGGATGGGCCTGGGTTCCTACATAGAACGGATGCCCTGCGATCTCGATCATTTCTACAATATGGTTATCAGGGGAAGTTCCTACGATATTCATTCCCTTCTCCTGAAGTTCTTTACGGAATGCATTGTTTACTTCATAACGATGTCTGTGGCGCTCATGGATTTCTTTTTTGCCAAAGAGTTCATAGGATCTGGAACCTTCTGCAAGAATACATGGATAACTTCCAAGTCTTAAGGTTCCACCGATATCTTCGATATCTTCCTGATCCGGCATTAATGCAATTACCGGATGCTTTGTCTCCGGATTCAGTTCAATACTGTTTGCATCTTCGTATCCAAGTACATGACGGGCGAATTCTACAATTGCCATCTGCATTCCCAGACAGATTCCAAGATATGGAATCTTATGTACTCTTGCATACTGTGCTGCCAGGATCATTCCTTCTGTACCTCTGTTCCCGAAACCACCCGGAACCAGGATACCATCTACATTGTGAAGCTGCTGATCCAGATTCTTCTCTGTCAGTTCTTCGGAATCGATCCAGTCAAGCTCTACCTTGGCTCTGCAGGAAATTCCGCCATGTTTCAGTGCCTCTACTACACTGAGATATGCATCATGAAGCTGTGTATATTTTCCTACAATTGCGATCTTTACTGTTTTATTCGGATTTCTCAGACTTTCTACCATTTCCTCCCAGTCACTTAAATCCGGTTTTCTGTTTTCCAGACGGAGACTTGAAAGAACTACATCTGCAAGCTTCTCTCTTTCCATTGCAAGAGGAGCTTCATATAAATATTCCACATCCAGGTTCTGAAGTACATGTGATACAGGTACGTTGCAGAATAAAGCGATTTTTTCTTTAATGTCCTCTGTCAGCTCATGTTCACTTCTGCACACCAGTACATCCGGCTGAATTCCCATTCCCTGAAGTTCCTTTACGCTTGCCTGTGTAGGTTTTGTTTTCAGTTCTTCAGATGCCTTTAAATAAGGAATTAATGTTACGTGAATCAGGATTGCATTGTCATGTCCCACATTGAGCTGGAACTGACGAATTGCTTCCAGGAACGGTTGGCTTTCAATATCACCAACTGTTCCTCCCACCTCGATAATGGCAATCTTGTTTTCCTCCGGTGATTTGGCGCGGTAGAAACGACTCTTAATCTCATTTGTAATATGAGGAATTACCTGTACGGTACCCCCGCCGAAATCCCCGTGACGTTCTTTCTGAAGAACAGACCAGTAACCTTACCGGTTGTCACATTGGAATTTTTATCAAGACTCTCATCAATGAATCTCTCATAATGTCCCAGATCCAGGTCTGTCTCTGTACCATCGTCTGTTACAAAAACTTCTCCGTGCTGAATCGGGTTCATGGTTCCGGGGTCGATATTGATATAAGGATCAAACTTCTGCATGGTTACCTGATATCCTCTCGCTTTCAGAAGACGCCCCAGAGATGCAGCTGTGATTCCCTTTCCAAGACCGGAAACAACTCCTCCTGTAACAAATACGTATTTCACTGCCATTTTGATTTCCTCCTCCATCATCCTTTGTTAATAAAAAAGCGTCAGATGCAGCTATCAGAGGGCACTTGACCCATCTGGTATTCTGCATCTGACGCCTTTGTCAGATCATCATATCTTCTATAATAATATGTTCAATTGGCTTTCTTTAAAAATATGCTATACTATAAAACATTTTTTTTCGTTTGTCAATAATGAATTTCCCGTTTTTAAGCAAAAACAAATCAAATAAGTTCCTTCTGATAAACTATGAAGCAGTTATATTTTATGGAATTACTCTGAACACAGTCATAATACAGAAAAAACGAATCTGTAGAAGTTCATCTTCCAGACCCGTCTTCTCTGCGATAATTATTCGGTTATAAAAATGTAAAATTTATGCAACTGCAAATTTCTTCAATGTACGATCAAATTCCCGGCTCTCCCCGTGGCAGTCTACTGTCAGTTCTCTGGTCAGATCCAGACTAAGTACACCAAGGATTGATTTGGCATCAATTAAAAATCTGTTGTAATAAACATCAATATCAAAATCACATCTGCTTGCAGCATTCACAAATTCCTGCACCTCTTCGGTTGCATTTAACTTGATTTTACTCTGTGACATCGTGATCACCCTTTCTGAAAACATTCTTTGTTTTTTTCTATCAGACGCCCATATTATGTTCCACATTTCAGAATTTGTCAAGTTTTTAAATTTATCCAATTTTCATAAAGCGCAGGGGTTCTATTGTGCATTTTGTTCGTTTATATATGTTTTCACAGCATTATTTTATACATTATGTATGACTTCATCCTATATTGGTTTTACCATTATGTGAGATTGATTCCATATATCATCGACAGGTTTCTGCATTTTTTATGAATTTTTGCGACTTAACACTTCACAATATCTGCAAACTCCGCATTTGTATAATCCGGAATCTCCATCGGATAATTTCCATCGAAGCATGCCTTACATAAGGGCAGGCCGCCCGCCATTCCTTCCAGATAATCTGTCTGCATGTAGCCAAGAGAATCTGCTCCGATCATTTTACAGATTTCCTCCGTGCTGTGGCTGGCTGCAATGAGCTGATCATTTGACGGCACATCCGTTCCGAAATAACATGGATGTAAAAATGGCGGTGAACTGATACGTACGTGCACTTCCTTTGCTCCCGCCTCTTTTAACATGTGGATCAGGTTTGCAATGGTTGTTCCACGAACAATAGAATCATCCACCAGAACAATCCTCTTATCTTTTACAACAGATTCCAGCACACTCAGTTTCAGATGAACGCTGGACTCACGTTCTTCCTGAGTCGGTTTGATAAATGTTCTTCCAATATAGCTGTTTTTATAGAACGCAAATGCAAACGGGATTCCTGATGCTTCGGAGTATCCCTTTGCAGCAGGGAGTCCGGACTCCGGTACACCTGTTACAAGATCTGCCTCTACAGGATAAGACTTGGCAAGAGATTTACCACCGCGGATTCTGGCATCATAGACCTTCACCCCATCAATGGTACTGTCAAGTCTTGCAAAATATATATACTCAAACACACAATGCGCGCGTTTTGCAGCAGCAGACGCAAGCTCTTTATTTGACTTCAGTCCGTCTTTTGTGATCGTAAGAATCTCACCCGGCTCAATGTCACGGATAAATTCCGCACTTACAGATGTCAGAGCACAGCTCTCAGAAGCAATAACATAAGCATTTCCTCTTTTACCGAGACACAATGGTTTCAGTCCATATGGGTCGCGGACTGCGATCAGTTTTCTCGGGCTCATAACTACCAGACCATATGCACCTTTGATCTTCTTTGCAGTCTTTAGCACTGCCTCTTCTACTGTTTTAGAATGCACACGTTCTCTTGCGATATGGAACGCAATAACCTCTGAATCTGTAGTTGTATGGAAAATCGCTCCATTCTGGATCAGTTCCCATTTCAGTTCCGGTGTATTAACCAGATTTCCGTTATGTGCAAGTGCAAGAGTTCCCTTTACATAAGACAAAACAAGGGGCTGTGCATTCTCTGCAACAGAAGCTCCTGTTGTGGAATATCTTACATGACCAATACCAATATCTCCCTCATATTTACGGACAACATCCTGTCTGAGAACCTCACTTACAAGTCCCAGATCCTTATGAAACTTCACATTTCCACGCTCTCCCTTAGTATCAGAAACTGCAAGTCCGCAGGATTCCTGTCCTCTGTGCTGCAGGGAAGTCAGTCCATAATATATGGACGGAACTACATTGCCGCCATCCAGATCATAAATTCCAAAGACGCCGCACTCTTCTTTTATTCCAGCCATCTGATTTCCTCCGATCGTATTCTCTTGTCTGACTTTAACTTTACTTTCAAAACCCGCTGACATTGTTTTCTTATGTTTGACGGGTTCCAAAATCAAATTATAATAATAGAAACAAATTTGTCAACCTATCCTTTTTTTGCCATATCTCAAAAATTTTTTCTGAATTTTTTCAAAAAAAGTGCTTGACATCTGTTTTCATTTCGTTTATAGTACAGCACATAAAGCAAAGGCGCTTTGGAAAGATCTACAGAGATCTCATCCAGGGCGCTTTTTTCGTTTTATAAAACTTTCGTTTCATAGAAAATGTTCGATGAGGAATTTTCTATGAGACGAAAACCGCAGGCAGTCACAATGGTGATCTGCAGCGGCACTACACATATTCAGAAAATATTGCAAACCGAAAGGAGAGTACCTATATGGCACAGAATATCCCTGAACTGTACGGCAGCCTGGTCTTCAACGACAAAGTAATGAGAAGTAAACTGCCAAAAGACATGTACAAAGCATTAAAGAAAACAATCGAGAGCGGTACACACCTTGAACTTGATGTTGCCAACTCCGTTGCTGTTGCAATGAAAGAATGGGCTACCGAGAACGGCGCCACTCATTATACTCACTGGTTCCAGCCAATGACAAACGTAACTGCAGAGAAACATGACAGCTTCATTTCTCCTACAGGAGATGGTCAGGTGATCATGGATTTCTCAGGTAAAGAACTTGTAAAAGGTGAGCCGGATGCTTCCAGTTTCCCGTCAGGCGGTCTTCGTGCCACATTCGAGGCAAGAGGATATACAGCATGGGATCCGACATCACCGGCATTCATCAAAGACGGAACCCTTTACATTCCTACAGCATTCTGCTCCTACAGCGGAGAAGCTCTTGATAAAAAGACTCCTCTCCTTCGTTCCATGCAGACACTTGATAAAGAAGCTACAAACCTTCTCCATATAATAGGAAATAAAGATATCAAACACGTAAATACAACTGTAGGTCCTGAACAGGAATACTTCCTGGTAGACAAGGAATTATACAAACAGAGAAAAGACCTTGTATTCTGCGGACGTACACTGATCGGTGCTCCTGCTCCTAAGGGCCAGGAAATGGAAGATCATTACTTCGGTGCTCTGAAACCTCGTGTCGCAGCTTATATGCATGACCTGGATGTAGAGCTCTGGAAACTTGGTATTCCTGCCAAAACAAAACATAACGAAGTTGCTCCTGCACAGCATGAGCTGGCTCCTGTATTCGATACAACAAACGTTGCGGTTGACCACAACCAGTTAACAATGGAAGTAATGAAGAAAGTTGCCGACAAGCACGGACTTGTATGCCTTCTTCACGAGAAACCATTTGAGGGAATCAACGGAAGTGGTAAACACAACAACTGGTCTATGATTACAGATACCGGTGTAAATATCCTTGATCCGGGAAAAACACCTGCTGAAAATACACAGTTCCTGATTTTCCTGACAGCTGTTATCAAAGCAGTTGATGAATACGCAGATGTACTTCGTATTTCTGTAGCAAGTGCAGGAAATGATCACCGTCTTGGTGCAAACGAGGCTCCGCCTGCTGTTGTATCCGTATTCCTCGGTGATGAACTGACAGAAGTATTAAAATCTATCGAAAATGACGAATATTTTGCAGGAAGCCGCGCAGTCCAGATGGATATCGGTGCAAAAGTACTTCCACATTTCGTAAAAGACAATACAGACAGAAACCGTACTTCACCATTCGCATTTACAGGTAACAAATTCGAATTCCGTATGCTTGGTTCCGAAGCTTCTGTTGCAAACCCGAACATTATTTTAAACACTGCTGTTGCTGAGTGTGTTCACCAGTTTGCAGAACAGTTAAAGGATGTACCGGAAGACAAGATGGAGGATGCAATCCACGAACTGATCAAGAAGACAATTATTGATCATAAATGTGTTATCTTTAACGGAAACGGTTATACAGACGAATGGATCGAAGAAGCTGAGAAACGAGGTCTCTTTAACCTGAAATCTACACCAGATGCTCTTCCTCAGTGGATCGCAGATAAAAATATTGAACTCTTTACCAAATATCATATCTTCACAAAAGAAGAAATTGAATCCCGTTATGAGATCTGGCTGGAATCCTATTCCAAGATTCTTAACATTGAGTCCAATACTATGGTTGAAATGGTACAGAAGGATTTCCTTCCATCTGTATTCGCATATATCGACAAAGTTGCAGCTACTGCTGTTGCTAAAAAATCAGTTGTTTCAGATGTCAGCACAGCTTCTGAAGGAAAACTGATCAAAGAGCTGTCACAGCTTGCTGATGAGATTTCCACAGGTCTTGAGACCTTAAAAGCAGACACTGCCAAAGCGCTTGCTACAGAAGATCCTCTGGCTAATGCAAAAGCATACCAGACAGTTGTTCTTTCTGATATGGATGAACTCAGAAAGTCTGTAGATGCAGCAGAAACTCTGATTCCGGATGCACTGCTTCCATATCCTACATATGACAAGCTTCTGTTTTCCGTTTAATTAACAGGTAATAACAGGGGAATATCTTTATGAACTCTACTTCATAATTCATTATCGATTTCCTCATCCATTAATCACACGATATTTTGATGTTCTCCTGTTTTACATATAATTTTGATTTTAAACTGCATTGCATACAGTCATACGAAATGTCTTTTCTATTACATCAGTTATGCAATACACTATAAATATGGATTTTATATTCGCAAAAGCGCGATGAACTGGCTACATTTCCAGGCATCGCGCTTTTTGCATTTTATAAAATATGAGGAAATTTTTATGAGGGAGGAATATTATTATGGAATTTTCCGCAGTAAACACAATATGGGTGCTGGTCGGCGCCGCGCTGGTCTTCTTTATGCAGGCCGGATTCGCAATGGTAGAAACAGGCTTCACACGAGCCAAAAACGCAGGTAACATTATTATGAAAAACCTGATGGACTTCTGTATCGGAACCCCGGTCTTCTGGCTGGTCGGCTTCGGTCTGATGTTTGGTGCAGGTAATGGATTTATCGGAAAGATCGGTGGTATTGCCACAGAAGCACACTATGGTTCAGGAATGCTTCCTGACGGAGTTCCTTTCTGGGCATTCTTAATCTTCCAGACAGTATTCTGTGCAACATCCGCAACAATTGTTTCCGGTGCAATGGCAGAACGTACCAAGTTCCTTTCCTATTGTGTCTACAGCCTTATGATCAGTCTTGTTGTATATCCGGTATCCGGACACTGGATCTGGGGCGGTGGATTTATCAGCCAGATGGGATTCCACGATTTCGCAGGTTCCTGTGCAGTACATATGGTAGGTGGTGTGGCAGCTCTGATCGGTGCCATCATCCTTGGACCTCGTATCGGTAAATATACAAAGGACGGCAAATCAAAAGCTATCCCTGGACACAACCTTACAGTTGGTGCTTTAGGTGTATTTATCCTCTGGTTCTGCTGGTTCGGATTTAACGGTGCTTCCACAGTCAGTATGGAAGGCGATGCAATCGTAAGTGCAGGTAAAATCTTTGTTACTACTAACCTTGCAGCAGCTGTTGCAACTGTAACTGTTATGATCATCACATGGGTACGTTACAAAAAACCGGATGTTTCCATGTCTCTGAACGGTTCTCTTGCAGGACTTGTAGCAATTACGGCAGGATGCGACACAGTTTCTCCTACATCCGCAGCAATCATCGGTATTGCTTCCGGTTTTATCGTAGTATTTGGTATTGAATTTATTGATAAGGTTCTGAAAATCGATGATCCTGTTGGTGCTGTCGGTGTTCATGGTTTAAACGGTGCCTTCGGTACCCTTGCAGTTGGTCTCTTCTCCGACGGTTCAGGCACAGACTGGAAAGGACTTCTTACAGGCGGCGGCTTCCACGGATTTGGTGTTCAGTTCACAGGTATGATCATCACAATCGCATGGGTTGTTGTTACTATGACAATTATCTTCCAGGTAATCAAACATACAATCGGACTTCGTGTTTCAGCTGAAGAAGAGATCGCAGGTCTTGACTCCAAAGAACATGGTCTTGCAAGTGCTTATGACGGTTTCGCAATGGCTGGTGTTCCGACTCCTATGGGAACTTCCATAAAAGCTCCTGTTGTCACAGCCAGACCTTCTGCTCCTGCTGAATCAGTTCCTGAACTTCCGAAAGAAGGCGTTCATAAGCTTACAAAAGTTGTTATCATCACCCGTCAGAATAAGCTTGATGAATTTATGCAGGCAATGAATGAGATCGGTGTTACAGGTATCACTATTACGAACGTTCTCGGATGCGGTGTACAGAAAGGTGCTCCATCCTACTATCGTGGTGTTGAGATGGAAATGAATCTTCTTCCTAAGGTCAAAATTGAGATTGTTGTAAGTCTCGTACCTGTACAGAAAGTTATCGAAACTGCCAAGGCAGTCCTCCATACCGGTCAGATTGGTGATGGTAAAGTATTTGTATATGACATTGAAAATGTCGTTAAGATCCGTACAGGCGAAGAAGGTTATCTCGCACTGCAGGATACAAAGTAAATTATTTATCAACAATCAGGTAATATTAATAAGAGACATCAGCGTATTGATTGCTGGTGTCTCTTATTTTAATCTTTCTTTCTAACAATTCCAATGGCGTTAAAAAACAGGCAGTATATTTCATGTAAATATCATAGCCACGATATCGGAAGCCTATTGTATTATATCTGGTAGGAAGTGTGTCAAGTGCAAGAACCGCTTTTTAATCTTTTGGGAAAAATCCTCTGCATACTCCCGGTATTTAAATTGCTGAAGGATATATTTCTTTTTTCCTTCACATCCAGCTTGCCGCTCTGGGCAATTACAACTTTGTATTTTCTTTTTTCCATCCGTACCCCTTATATTGCATCAATTTCTGCCCATGCTTCTTCCACTATCTGCACTCTGTCACTTTCCATATCATCAATGGCTTCATCCAGCTTGACAAAAGAACATCCATTGCATCATTGATTGTATAAGTTGGTTCATGGGATTTTGTTGCCTGTGCCAATGCCATAACCATCACCCTTTCTTGAAATAGCACTTTTGTTTCTATTTTTATCATACCACGAACCACCGGAAATATCTATATATTTTAAATTTGTCTTTATAACCCAAACACAGAATACTGTTTTTGGGACGTTTTTTAGAATTTGTCCATTTGTAGTTTCAATTAAAAAAGTAAATAAAAGTGCTGCCGCACCAAACTTTTCAGTGCGGCAGCCCATACAGCTATTTACCTATGCCTCGTTTATATTAAATGTTTTTCCTTAAAGCTCCCGAAGGTAATCGGCACTAACATAACGGTAAATGCCGCCAAGAGAAATTTTGGCCCACCCATTACTGATAGAATATACATATACTTTTGTGCCATAATTCAATGTGCCTACTATTGTATATTGTGTTCCAGGGCCTGATCTGATATTTACATCCGACCCTGTGCACTTGTAATATCCCGGTACGCTTCTCGTGACAGAGCTTGTTTCAATTCCTGTATTTTCCGCAGCAAGCACCGGCATTGCAAATGAACTTGTCAAAAGAATTGCACTTATGACCAAACACACTACAAATGAGTTTTTTCTCATATACTTCATAATCTTTTCCTCCCATAATTTTTTTACACCATATCATCATCCTTGAGAACCTGGACGTGCTTTACTATAAGGTTCCTGCGTAGTTCCAACCACGACCCCATCTTTATTCAGTATATTACCTGTTTTGGGATCTATATGAGAACCGGCTGGTGGCGTCCATTTTCCCGACTCATTCACTGTACCAAGCGCATCTTCCAATTCCTTTTTCGTTCGGGGCGTTTTCAGTTCTGGCGTTGGTGCCGAGCTGCCGTCTGCATTGTCTGTATTGTCAGTACTCTCAATAGTTTCTTCTTGAACAAATGATTCTCCTGAAGTCCTGTTATTTTTAGACGTATCTCCATTATCTTTATCACTGCAGCCTGTACATAACACCATTATTACAAACAACAAGCTAAAAACAACTTCTTTCTTATGTGTCATTTTAATCTTTTACCTCCATTATGCCCGTTTAACTACTCCGAACCGAACTACTCAATTTAAAGTGATAGAATTCTATCATTGTCCCATTGGAATCCACTCCCTTTCAATGAACAAACTGAATTAACTGTAAATAAAGAACTTTGATCAAATCAATGACAAACTTTATTATCTTTATTTTTGCCATGATTTCAACCCCTTTTGCACCAAACGACATTTACAGTCTGTTTTTGGTCGATTTACACATTTTCTTTACGATACAAGGTACTTGTAAGCCTGCTGTCAGTAATATCCCAACAGAAAAACAGATTGTATAGATGTACTTTCCCAGCAAAAATAAAGCTATATCTAACAGCCCAAACAGTATCACGAAGAACACTGTTGTTTTTTTATATGTCCTTTTCTCGTTAGTATCAAGTCTTCTGTTTTCACTGTCTATTGGACTAAATGTAATCAGGCTCACAGACGCAATAACTGTAGCTATTGCCAACTTCAAATCACATTGCACATGCATTGATAACATTATGCACAGAAACAATAGAAAACCAGATCCAAGAATACAAGTGTGCAAATTTTTTGCATGATAACCACCACTAAATTTTCTCAGAACCACAAACGGAAAAATAAGAGCAACTCCGTGTTTTACGCTTCCCAAGCCAAAGCCAATAACTCCTGCAAGGATAAGTGGTGATACCAATAGAAAAAAACTATATAATGCATACTTGTAAAGTTCCTTATCCGCCTCGTTTATCGCATTACACCGGATCATCCAATTTACTACTGTATCTGTACATTTTTCCATTACTTGTTTCTCCTGTAGTTCATTAATTCTTTCGGTGCCTTAGGCTGATACATGATAAGACAAGAAGCTGTGTTAGCTTCTGTCCGTAACACAACATCTAATGCTGCTTTCATTCCTTTTGCAACCGATTTAGTTACCTCTTTCTTCATAATGACCTCTCTCCTTTCCACTAAAATTTGTCATTGATTTTCACATAAGCAATCATATACCACTTTAATCAAATAAACGACCCCTTTGGAATGAACGGAATGATTCTTTACAATATTGGATAATTTCCCTCTTTTCTACGAAAAATAATATGTGATACAGAATTATTTATATATAAATATCAGTTTGTTTAATATATTGCAGAATAGTTCTTTGTTACATTCTTCTTTTTATTTAGTTCTATTGGTAAAATTCTACTGAAAGAAGGTGGGATAAATAGAATTTCAATATGAAGGTATGGGAAACCGCATCAAAATACGCAGAAAAGAATTACGGATAAAACAGGCAGAACTTGCCGAAAGATTAAATATATCCAATAGCCATATGTCATCAATCGAAAACGGAAGGCAAAAACCAAGTCTGGATATTTTCATTCAGATTTGTAATTTACTCAATGTTACACCTGACTACCTTCTGCTCGGCAGTATGCACGCTTATAATATTCCACAGGATATTATTGATAAACTACGGTTATGTAATCAATCCGACATAGAGCTTGCCGGATACTTTATCGAACTGCTTGTAAAACGAAATAACAAAGCAACACATAATGAACCAAAATTGTAATTAAATTGTCTTTTCATACGCATTTTTTGCATTTAGAAATTCTATGTGATAAGATGTACACATACATCTATTTAGAAAGTCAGGTGAAAAAATGCGTATTTTAATTTGTGATGATGACACTCTGATCATTGAACAATTGAAGAAGTATATCGAATCCTACTTTGAGTCCAACCATTTAAAATGTCCTGAATTAGTTTCTTTTACCAGTGGTGAAGCTTTGTTAACTGACAAAGGTGAAAAGGATATTGTTTTTCTGGATATCGAAATGCCTGGCATGAATGGAATCTATGTTGGGAATGAATTAAAAAAAGCAAATAGAAATGTGATCGTTTTTGTTGTCACCTCTTATTCTGAATATTTGGATGAAGCAATGCGTTTTCATGTATTCCGTTACCTTTCCAAACCTCTAGATAAGCAGCGTTTTTTCCGAAATCTGAAGGATGCCTTAGCTTATTACAATTCCATTACACTCAAAATTCCTGTGGAAACAAAACAGGCGGTATATTCGTTTCCTGCTTCGCAGATTATTGCCATAGAAGCTCAGGGGCGAAAAGTAATTGTACATACTGCCCGTCAGGACTTTGACTCTATCATAATATGAATTACTGGTTGGAAAAGCTTCCCCAAAACAGTTTTTTTCAGACACACCGGAGCTTTATTGTTAACTTCGAACATATTGTGGACTTTGATCACTCCACCGTACATTTATCAAATCCTCAGATTACCGCTTACCTGACACGCAGGAAATACAGTTCCTTCAGAAATGCATATCTACTATATCTGGAAAGCATGAGGTGAAAATAAATGGAATATATTATTTTACTTATTTTTAGTTTTTTTACAGAAGCGGTTATCTTATGGCAGTACGCCGCCAGCCTTTTTTCCCCTTCTCATAGCGGTAAAAAGAGACTGACTCTATTAAGTGTTCTTTATGTACTGTTGTTTTTTCTTTCCCTGCTTGGGCAAACATGGCTGAATATTATCAGTTTTTTTGTGATAAACACTGTTTTCCTCTATATAATGTTTAACCTCAAGTTATTATTGGCACTCTTCCATTCCGCTATACTTACAGCGATTATGGGAATATCTGAACTTGCAGTTTTGGGGATGATATCAAGATTCTTTCCCCATTTTCTCTTAGAAGCAAGTGTCGGACTTGTTTTTTATACCGTATTTAGCAAAATTACCTTTTTTGCAGTCGTTTACTTGTTAAGTTGGCTCTTCAAGGGGAACAAAGCAGCTCAAGAACCGTACGGTCACTCCGAAATTCTCTTGATGTTCATCCCGCTTTCCTCTATTCTTATGATGTTTACTCTTCTTTCTATTGGTGAAACAACCGCATATGCCCCACCGGTTGATTTTCTAGTAACAATCTGTGCCGTTTTTCTGTTGCTGGTCAACCTACTTGTATTTGGAATCAACCAATATAACGCAAAAAGATCACAGGAATATGCCGATTTGCAGTTACTGCTCCAGAAAGAATCCGATTCTGTTGAATACTATGAAATGATGCTTGCACAAAACGAGAACCAGAGCATTTTGATCCACGATATAAAGAAACATCTTCAATCAATCAGATTACTGAACGAAAAAAATGATTCCGATAAAATAAATGACTATATACAACAACTCATGGAATCTTCCGACTTAAAGGAAACCACAAAACTCTGTGATCATGAAATGCTAAACTCCATTCTGTGCCGCTATCAGCGCCACTGCAATGATAAGCACATTATTTTTCACACTGACATCAGAAGCGGCACGGTACAACATATATATCCGCGCGATTTGACTTCTTTATTCTGTAACTTATTGGAGAATGCAGTGGAATCAGCAGAGAATATTCCAGACTCTTTTATTGAGCTCACCGTACAAAAGAAAGAAAATTCACCCTTTCTTATTATCATACTCATCAACTCCTGCCAAAATACCCCTGTATATAATCCAGAGGGACTTCCTATATCCCATAAATCAGACAATGGCAGACATGGATTCGGAATCAAAAGCATTAAAAAAGTCGTAAAACAGTACCATGGAAATTTGCAAATGTATTATGATAATGATTCCGGTACCTTCCATACAATCCTAACCTTAAAGCAGTAAATATTAAAATCTGGCAATCGCAATTTTATACGATTGCCTTTTTACATATTTCAGCATGCATTGATGTTGTTTTATATCACTATAAATGAGCAAGTTCGTGATTTTGCATAAAAGAAAGAGATCTTTTCCTGTTATGTGTGTCGATGGCCGATCGAGATATTTTTCAGGCAATGTAAAAACCGTCTGGCACTGGATACATACCAGATCCGTTTCTCAAAGGAAATACAGAGATACTGGCTGCTGATGTCACTGGCACATTGTATTTGTGTCACAGGAACTGGCAAATATCGATCTTTTCAAGATGGATATCATCGAATCTGTAGTGCCGTTCATCAGGAAAAGTATCAGTATCTATTCCTATGTGCAAAAGCAAGTGATGATTTTGAAGCATTTATGAAATTAGCAGGATAATTTTGTGCATTTTTTCAAACTTGCTCATTTATAGCAGGATATATTATCCTGTCAATTGAATCTGAAAGGGGCTGTTGTAATGAGAAAAAAATTAAATATTACAGAAGGCATTTTTCCTATGCCTGTATTGATGGTTGCAACCTATAATGAAGACGGAAGCATCAATGTAATGAACGCTGCCTGGGGTACGATGCAGGAACGTGACACAGTTGCATTGAACCTTACCGAGACCCATAAAACCGTACAGAATATCAAAGCACGCGGTGCATTTACCGTCAGCATCGCGGATGCCGCACATGTAACAGAAGCTGACTATTTCGGTGTAGAATCCGGTAATCGCGAGCCTGATAAATTTGCCCGCAGCCGTCTGACCGCCACAAAATCTGAAACTGTAGATGCTCCGATTATCAATAATTTTCCTCCTCGAACGAAAAGACAGTCAGACAAACTCAGCCTGACTGCGCTAAATATTACCTGTCTGATTTTATACGGTATCCTTCCTATTCATGTGGTGACAGCTGGGCAGATTCCAGCGGTAATGTGCTGCCAGATATCGGATCAGCACCACTACAATTGATGATACTACCATAGCCTGTACATTTCCCACAAATCGATTCATATATACGCATACAACTGCACCAATGATGGAGGCACAGGCATAGATATGTTTTACAAAAATATACGGCGGTACACTCGCCATCATATCTCTAAGCAGACCGCCGCCTACTCCCGTAATGGTTCCAAGAAATACAAGCAGGAACACATTGTCCATATATCCCTGGCGGATTCCTGTATTTACTCCTACTACTGTAAAAATCCCAAGCCCGACAGAGTCCATTGCCAGCATGATTTTATCGTAGGTCTCACGCCTGTGCCCCTGAAGCAATTCTCTCTTGAAATAAAAAATAAAGAAAACAATGCAGGAAGCAAGCACTGACACCAGTGCATATACAGGATTGGTAAATACAGCCGGAGGGATGATCCCCAGAACAATATCCCTGATCATTCCTCCGCCTACTGCTGTTGCAACTCCCAGAACGCTCACGCCGAAAATATCCATATTCCGTTCAACGCCCACCATCGCTCCGGAAGCAGCAAACGCCACTGAACCGGCCATTTCCATAACAAATGTTACAATTGACTGATAATCCATATTTGTTTTTTAACTCCCCATCCTATCTTTCTTTTATAATCCCAGAAAACAATGCAACTAATGCACTCCTGCAAAGCACGAAAGACAGGAAAATGCTGAACTGTCTTAATTGCATTATTTTCTGGAATTGCTATAAAAATATCAGTAAATCTCCGTTCATCACTTAATGTTTTCATAATTGAAGCAGGAGATTCCACTGAATTATCCAAGATAAAAAGTCGATTTTTTGAACGTCACGTGAAAGAGTCTTTACTCTCAATCAGTATCAGAAAATCGACTATTTATTCCATTTCATATAGATAAACTTATATACTTCGCGAACACCTTCAGCATAGTATAGTAAGTGAATTACTCGGCAACTGAGTTACCAGAGCATCTGAATTAAGGCGGGATACCGCCTTTTTTTCAGGGTGCATCCATGACACCACTACTGTTTGCTCTTTAGAGCTATACAGCTACTTTTATTATTTCCGGTGTTTTCAGTCCGGTTACGGACAGTTCTTTTTTTACTCCGGATACGGAGTGATATTTTCTCAGGATATTATATGCGCCTACGGCATCTGCGTTATAGGTTCTGTTTCCATCTCTGTACAACCCTCTCTCTTTCCGTTTGGACGGCTCTGCATATCTTTTCCCCACTTTCGGTGACAGCGGACTGCACTGGCTGGTATAACTTTCTTCCTACTACAATATATTTATGGTTAATATCCCTTACATCCAGTAAGGAATTATCCATCTTGTTGCTTAAGCTGTTAGAATGTAGGTAGCAATTGGATATCTTTTTCTTCCTTGGACTTCGCGTCCGTAAAACAGACTGATAACCAGTTCCTCATTCGCAGCGTTCGTTTTATGCAGGTTGAATCACCTTAGGTGCATTCGTGTCACACCACAGTAGATTGAATAGGCAATGAGTAAAACTGGTACTTATCCATTGCAATAATCTTAAGGAGTGACAATTTATGAACGCAGTAGGTATCGATGTTTCTAAAAGTAAAAGTGTGGTTGCTATTATGCGGCCTTTCGGTGAAATTGTTTCCACACCTTTCGAAATCAAACACACAGCCAGCGATATCCATTCACTTATAGAACTCATCAACTCTGTTGAAGGTGAGTCTCGAATCGTAATGGAGCACACAGGACGTTATTATGAAGTCCTCGCTCATCAGCTTTTGGAGGCAAATCTTTTCGTCAGTGCCATTAACCCAAAACTTATCAAAGACTTTGATAATGATTCTCTTCGTAAAGTGAAATCTGACAAAGCGGATGCTGTTAAGATTGCCCGATATGCTCTTGACAAATGGCAAAACCTTAAACAGTATAATGTTATGAATGAATTACGCAATCAGCTCAAAACCATGAATCGCCAGTTCGGCTTTTACATGAAGCATAAGACAGCTATGAAAAATAATCTTATCGGCATCCTTGACCAAACCTATCCTGGTGTTAATACTTACTTTGACAGTCCTGCACGCAGTGACGGCAGCCAGAAATGGTTGATTTTGCATCTACATACTGGCATGTGGACTGTGTCCGTAAAATGTCCATAAACGCTTTTATTGATCACTATGAAAACTGGTGCAAACGCAAGAAGTACAACTTCAGCAAGTCAAAAGCTGAAGAAATCTATGGAAAAGCAAAGGAGCTTGTTCCTGTACTTCCTAAGGATGACATTACAAAGCTTATTATCAAGCAGGCAGTTGACCAACTTAACAGTGCTTCTATTACTGTTGAGTCGCTACGCACTCTCATGAACGAAACTGCATCCAAGCTTCCGGAGTATCCCGTTGTTATGGCAATGAAAGGGGTTGGAACGTCACTCGGTCCTCAACTGATGGCTGAGATTGGTGATGTTTCCCGTTTCACTCACAAGGGTGCCATTACTGCTTTTGCCGGTGTAGACCCTGGTGTTAACGAATCCGGCTCTTATGAACAGAAAAGTGTTCCAACTTCAAAACGAGGTTCTTCTGACCTCAGGAAAACACTATTTCAGGTAATGGATGTCTTAATCAAAACACATCCACAAGATGATCCTGTGTATCAGTTCTTAGACAAAAAACGGGCTCAAAAGAAACCGTATTATGTCTATATGACTGCCGGTGCTAACAAGTTTCTACGCATCTACTATGGACGAGTGAAAGAATATCTTGCATCTCTTCCAGAATCTTAATTATCTACTATACCTTTCAGACCAGCACTGGTGTGGTGGTCTTGTTTTGATGTCTAATTTTCAACCTGTATAAAATTTTCAAAGTTCTTTCATTTTAGCCTTGACTTTTTTATTTGCAGGCTGTGTTTTAAAAATAAGAGTCAACCATTGGTATGGTTGTGTATTGATAATTTTGCAAGGCATTAATCTGATCATCAATATTACCTGTATAGTTGTATAAGTGGTATACGTTTGATCCACCGGAAGAGATTCCATCGTAGCGTGGAACATCTGGATAAGAAGCGTCATAATCCCGGATATAAAGCAGACGTTCCCGTTGCTGATCGGGATAAAAATCATGTATACTATATCCGAATTCACTGTAATCTTTATCAAGCGATTGAACGATGGTTGGAACAAGTTCGTCTAAAGTAATAGGAGCATTGGTACCATTAAGTGATTCGTGGGATTCCTGTTTTTCCTTGATGAAAAAGATTATTTGTGGATATTCAACGTCACCATGATCAGAGGTGATAATAATAGTTGAATCATCATAAACGCTAGTGTTTTTAATTCATTCAAATAAGCTTCAAGCATAGTGAATATTCCCTTAACGGTTGACTGGCAGGTTGCATTTTGAGCATCAAACTGGCAATTTTCATCGGTTGTGAATTCATGTGTCCCATTTAAATGCTGAATTATGAAATAATTACCAGATGAATCAGTTGTCAGACCATTTTCAATGAGATGATTATAAAAATCATAGTTCGCATGTAAAAATAGTATTTTCAGGATAAGATACAATAGAGGTATATGTTGCATTTGATACGTCAAAAAAAGGATTTGAAGTATTCTGGCATAAAGCGATAGCAGGACATGTAGAACATTGTCTTATACAGTTTATGGTAATCAATGCAAATAGAACTTTGTTTTGTAGTTATATTACTAATTTTTCCGTCAAGAAGCGGCAGAGAATGATTACCTGTCAGAATAGATGTCGTTGGAGTATATAAATTTACTTTGTAATTGGCATCAGATAAAATAGAAAAATAATCGTTTGTAGTAGTATTTGTCCAACAATCTTCTAACCAGTCATCAACAGATAACGAAGGATCTAAATCGTTTCCTGTTAGTAAATGCGGTAGTGATGGATAGGTTCCATGGTAATTGCAGTCGGCATTATTGTAATAAGTGAAATCATGCAGAAAATCCTTTAAATCCGGATATTTTTCAACGGCAGATGCAAGGTAAGTGCTGGAAAAATTATCCAGAATAAATAAGATAATGTTATCATTTGAGGATACGGTAAATTGCTTACTTCCATCCAGGATAAGTTCGTCCTTGTCACTGTAGTATGTAAAGGCGGATTTATCTGCGGAGGGAAAAGTGAAATGTATCCAACACATTGCATCCCCAGAATAATGAGAGAGGATGTTAACATTACTTTTTTGAAGATATTCTGTTGAAATTTTGCAAACAGCAAAGCTCCAAAAATGATAGTTGCCCAAATAATGGAATTTACAATTATTTTTGAAGGTGATGCGGTGTATGCTTCTGCACGGGCACCCATTTGTTCCAGATGGCGGTTTAAAAACATTGTCTGGATATATCCTGCAATTCCGATTCCCCAGAAAACAGAAAGAATATATTTTCCGAGCTTGTCTGGAAAGAATGAAATAACAAGCGTAAAAATAAATGATATTAAGAAAGCAAAAATCAAAAATTTCCATCCAAATTCCTGATAGACAAATCCAAATTCTTTATAATTGCCAAAAAATATTTCAGATGGCCCCATAACGAAGAGCGTGAAAAATAGAAGCAATACAACAATATAGTTTGAAAGAAAATGTAGGAAAACGTTTTTCTTTGCCATTAGAAAACTCCTTTCGTGCAGCATATCACTTTTAGTTTGTTTCAGAGAGCAGATTATGAGAAACAATATATTCTCCAAGATAGTCGGCAACTTTGGTGGCACCGCTTATATTCAGGTGCTCAATATCCATAAAATCTGTATCACCGTTGAGTCCGACATCATCCATGTGTTCAAACAGGTCAAGGTAGGTACAGTTGTTGGCAGCAGCATATTCGGCCATGGCATCCGAATAATGATACTCCCCTTCATATGGAACGGTATAAAAGATAAGACGAATATTGTTTTCATTGCAGATGCTGACAATTTTATCTAATAATTCGACAGAGTTATCAGGCAGTTTTTTCTGTTCAAAAGTTGTGGGATCAGAGATTACTGTTGGAACAATATGGTCGCTGCCTGAAAAACCATGCGCTGCCTGATACTCTTCGACGGAAGTTCCGGAATCAAAACTGTAATAATTAACGTTTGTCCAGTTTCGTGAAAGGCAAGTAATGGGATATAGTAAGATAAGTAACGATCCTTATTCTTACCAAAGCATTGGGCTAAATATTCTCTTTTTCCTTTAAAATCGGAAATGCCTTTTGTGTAATAAATTTCACCATTGAGATCCGTGTCTTCATG
>ENA-OQAZ01000431-OQAZ01000431.1-human-gut-metagenome-genome-assembly--contig:-NODE-431-length-23745-cov-5.196376_pt1 | contig 23745 bp, 27 predicted proteins | sample MGYA00242737_ERZ504531 | MGnify/ENA primary metagenome ERZ504531 (study PRJEB26092, sample SAMD00036244) | human gut metagenome | host: Homo sapiens | study: EMG produced TPA metagenomics assembly of... | reverse complement strand
GAGAAATATTTTTCAATTACAGTTGTTATTTTTCTTCTTATTCGTTATTCTTCTACTTTTTCACTTTTATCTTTCGGCAGGATCAGACTGAGCAGCAGTGATACTACGAACACACCTGCAACAGCATTTCCGTTGAAGATATCTCCCACAGCCTGTGGGAAAGCGCTGAAGAAGTTCGCATCTGTTTGTGTAAGACCAACGCCGACGCAGAAAGCGAGAGATACAATGATCATTGTGCGGTCATTGAACTCGCAGTCTTTGAGCATCTTGATTCCTTCGTACAGGATTGAACCAAACATCATAACGGTACATCCACCAAGTACGGACTGCGGCAGGGAGTTAAAGAAAGCTCCAAGCGGCGGGAACAGAGATGCCAGGATCAGGATCAAAGCTCCCATAAGGATTGTGAATCGATTGATTACACCAGTCATAGTTACAAGTCCGACATTCTGGCTGAAGGAAGTCAGTGGAAGACATCCGAAACATCCGGAAATTGTACTGGAGAATCCGTCAACTGCAAGAGATCCCTGCAGCTCTTCAATCTTAATGTCACGGTCTAAAGATCCTTTACATACTGCTGTTGTAGCTCCGGTTGTCTCAGCAGCAGAAACCAGGAAGACAATCGCAATTGTAAAGAATGCTCCAAGGTCAAATACCGGTGTATGACCAGTGAAGAAGACAAGTCTTGGAAGGCTGAAAAATCCGATTTCACTGATTGTTTTGCTGATTCCGGAGAAATCGATCATTGGAGCAATACCAGCAACAGTAAAGATTGCGGAAAGGATATAACCGAAGATTAATCCAACAAGGATGTTCAGGTTTTTGTATACACCATGCAGTAAATATCTTGAAACCAGACAGACAATCAGTGTCACAAGACCTACAAGAAGGTGATACCAGGATCCAAATGATTCGGAACCGCTTCCACCGCCCCAGGAATTCATTCCAACCGGGAGAAGAGAAAGTCCGATCGCGATAACAACACAGCTGGATACAACCGGTGTTAAATATTTCTTCCAATACTGGGCACTTAAACCAACAACTCCCTCGAAGATACCACCAAGGATAACGGCACCGACCATGCCTTCATATCCGAGATCCGGATTTGTACAGATCATCAGAAGACTTCCAAGGAAAGTGAAGCTGACACCCATAACGATCGGCAGTTTCGAACCAATCTTCCATATAGGGTAGAGCTGTAAACAAGTACCGATTCCGGCTACGAACATGGCGCACTGAAGAAGTCGAGTGATTTCAACAGCGGTCAGATGATCACCGGTGCCTCTGACAAGAGCGGCACTGCAGACGATTAATACAGGAGCAAGGTTGGCTACGAACATGGCCAGTACATGCTGTAAGCCGAAAGGAATCGCTTTTCCGAGTGGTACGCGGCCGTTCAGGAGATAGATATTTTCTTCGCTGACGGTTGTGATATTTCGTTCTTTATCTTTCATATTTACATACCCGTTCTTTCTAGATATTTCATATAATGGTTCTGTATCTGTTATACAGATCCCCAAACAGAAACCACTATATACTGGTTTGCAGATTGTTGTAAATGAAAATCTGCGAACCTTTTATGTGATTGTAGTTACAACGTTACAATTGAGTGCTGCTTCTGTTACTGGGCACAAAAGCTGTGCCCAGTCATGCTGTCCCCAGGCAGTGTAGAACAGCAACCCAATTCACTTTTAGACAGCGTCTGCTTCTTCATTTTTTCCGAGTCTGCGAAGCATTGTCTTCTTGACTGCACGGAAAATGTTTTCATAACCTGTGCAGCGGCACAGATGGCCGGACATCATTTTACGGATCTCATCATCTGAGAATTCTTTGCCGGCATTTAAAAGTTCAGTTGCACTCATGATGAATCCAGGTGTACAGAAGCCACACTGAACAGCTGCTTCGTCAATAAATGCCTGCTGAATATCGGATAACTCACCATTTGGTCCGGCGAGACCTTCAAGAGTAAGGATTTCTTTTCCCTCAGCCCATACACCGAGATAGATACAGGAGTTGAAGCATTCCCCATCAATGATTACATTGCATGCTCCACATTCTCCGACTTCACAGCCTTTCTTTACGCTGGTCAGACGGAAGTCATCTCTTAAAACATCTGTAAGTGATGCACGGACATCGATCATTTTCTCGACTTTCTTACCGTTGATCGTGCAGGTAAGTAATTTGTACTGTTTATTCATCGATCACACCTCCTGCCAATCTGATAGATTCTGTCAGTGCACGCTCTGCAAGAACAGTAGCGATGTGCTGACGGAATGCCTTGGATGCTCTCCAGCTGTCACGTGGATTGATATCTTCCAGAACAGCCTGACCAAATTCATGAACAACAGCTTTTGTAAGCGGTTTGCCCTTTGCTTTTGCCTCAGCAGAAGGTGCACGCATCGGAACAGGTCCTGCAACTCCGTAAGCAATTCTGACATCCTTGATCGTCTTCTTATCTTCAGAGAGTTTTACATTGACAGAACATCCTGTTGTTGCGATATCCATTGCATTACGCATTGCGTATTTAATGTAATGTCCGTGGTAGCCTTCGTATGCTTCCTTCGGAATGATGATCGCTGTCTGAATCTCTGCCGGTTTCAGATCAACGACTCCTGCTTTAATATAGAAGTCATGGATCGGGATTCTGCGAACTCCGTCCGGTCCTGTGATCTCAACAATTGCATCCCATGCATGAAGTGTTGAAGCGGAATCAGCGGATGTAACACCATTACATGTGTTTCCACCGATCGTTCCGATGTTACGGATCTGTGGTCCACCAACCATATCAACAGCTTCCCCAAGTACGTTGATATGCTTCTGGATGATCGGATCCTTTGTAATATGAGAGAAGCTGGTCAGAGAGCCAATGCGGATCGCACCGTCTTCTTCATAAGATATGCCTCTCATTTCATCAATTCTATAAATGCTTACAAGTTCTTTTCCTGCGCGACGTCCTTCACGCATCTGTACAAGAACGTCACTTCCGCCGGCAATGATCTGTGCTTCCGGATGTTCCTGTAAAAGCTGTATAGCATGGGCTACGCTTTTAGCTTCATAAAGTGCTTTAAGATCATACATTTGCTTCTCCTCCTTCCTCAAACATATGTTGTTCTTTCATACTGCGGAACAGATGGTGTGGATTCACCGGTGCATCATTTACATAGACACCTGTTGCCTGATAACTGCGTTACGGATTGCAGGTGCAATAGAACATGTCGGTGGCTCACCAAGAGATTTTGTTCCGAATGCACTTGTAGGCTCCGCATTTTCTACGAAATAAGCACGTAGTCTCGGGTGATCCATAAATGTGGATAACTTGTAATCGAGCAAGTTATCATTTAATGCTCTTCCGGTCTTCGGATCAAAGAGCAGGTTCTCAGAGAGTCCGAATCCGATTCCCATACTCATACCACCATGTACCTGAGCTTCAGCAAGTGCCGGGTTAATCAGTGTGCCGGCGTCATGTACATTGACGAGATCAAGCAGTTTTACCTTACACATCGGGATGTCAACTTCAACTTCTGCAAATGTACATCCGAAGGAGTAAGCATTGGACTTAATCTGTGCTGTACTTTCAGCTGACAGATGCTCACTGTGTGAAAGGCTGTAAAGTGCTTCTGTTGAAAGATCTCCAAGAGACATCAGAACACGGTTATCTGTGATACGAACAATCTGTCCGTCAATGATATCCAGGTTATATTCAGGCATTCTTGTCAGTTCATGCGCATATTTCAAAATGCGTTCTTTCAGAAGCAGTGCTGTCTGGCGAATTGAGAATCCGGCTGTATAAGTCTGACGGGATGCATAAGCACCTGTTCCGAATGGCGTAACATCTGTATCCTGACAGGAAACAACGTGTACAGCTCAAGCGGAACGCCAAGAATATCTGCAGTCATCTGTGAATATGCAGTATCAGCACCCTGTCCGATTTCTGTCTCACCAAGCTGAACCTGAAGAGAACCATCCTGATTCAATACCATACGGCAGGAAGATGTCTCAAGTGAGATCGGCCATACAGCTGTGTTGTACCAGAAGACTGCCATACCGATACCTCTGCGGATATCTCCTGTCTGGTTCTGGTATTCTTTGTATTTACGAAGGTAATCAGTAACTTCAATTCCTTTGTCGAGACACTGGTTGAATGTGTCGCTGTATAATTCATTCTTAGAAAATGCATCCTTGTATCCGACCGGCATCAGGTTTTTGCGGCGGAATTCAAGTGGATCCATGTTAAGTTTTGCACAAATGTCTTCTGTATGACATTCTACAGCCCACATTGCCTGTGGAATTCCGTAACCACGCATCGCACCGGCAACGGATTTGTTTGTGAATATTGTATAAGCATCAGCTCTACGTTATCACAAGGATAAAGCTGCGGGAATGCGCCAACACCTTTTGCACAGATGCTGTGACCATGGGAAGCGTAAGCACCCTGATCGGAAAATGCTTCCAGTTTTCTTGCAGCAAATGTTCCATCCGGTCGAACCCATGAAATGATGTGGCTCTTGATCGCATGACGTACACGAGTAGAAACAAAGGTCTCCTCTCTTGGTACATCAAGTTTAATAAGATGTCCATGAAGCTGCATGGAAAGCCATGCACAAAGTGGTTCATACAAAACATCCTGCTTATTTCCGAAACCACCGCCGATATAAGGCTTAATGATACGGATCTTACCCCATTCAACTCCGAGTGCCTGACCAACAACTCGACGTACGATATGAGGAATCTGAGTAGAACTTACAACCTTGATGCGGTCTCCTTCCATCTCAGCATAGCAGATAAAGTTTTCAATATGACAGTGCTGAACAGTTGGTGTGCTGTACCAGCCTTCTACTTTGATTAGTCCAGGTTCTTTGATAGCTTCTTCATAATTTCCTTTACTGATTGTTGTATGCTTGAGAATATTGTTTGGATATTTATCATGAAGCTGAGGAGCATCCTCTTTCATAGCATCCATAACATCCAGAACAAATGGATATTCTTCATATTCTACTTTGATCGCACGAAGTGCCTGTGCAGCGGAAACCTCATCCTCTGCTACAACCGCAGCGATATCATCCCCATAAAATCTGACGCGGTCTGTAAGTACAAGACGATCGGCAACATCCTGATGTGATTCATCTGTGGACCATGGATGTCCGGCAGTTGGAAAATAATGCTTCTCCTTTAAATCAAAACAGGTAAATACTTTTACAACTCCAGGTATCTTCTCAGCTTCAGATGTGTCAATAGAAAGAACACGTCCGTTGGCAATTGTAGAGTGTAAAATACGTGCAATATAGGCACTCTTATCACAGAGATCATCTGTATATTTTGTACGTCCAATTACTTTATCGTAGGCATCTACACGAGTAACCTTTTTTCCTACATACATGTTATCCCCTCCTTAAACATAAGTTTGGATCAACCGTTTACGTAAAAATCAATATCCTGTTTCATCTGAAGATATTGGGCCTTGGTAATCACGATCTTTCCTTTATTCAGCGTCAGAAGATTCATCTCTTCCAGCTTTCTGATGTTTCTGTCCAGAGTTTTAATAGAAATCCCCACTTCTTCGGAAATGCGCGCTCGTGTCTGGTTGAGTACCAGAATCTCCGGTGCCGGGACCTTTTGTTCATATTTACGGACTAGATGAACCATTAATCGGTCTTTTCCTTCCATAAACAGATATTTCCTGGCTTCCGCAGTTTGCAGAACGAGGCGGCTGATATTTTCCTGTGTTCTCATGAACAGTGCATCAACATCCATATGCATCCACTCCATATAATAAATAGATGGAATGGCAAGCAGCCGGCATTTTGTTGAAGACAGAATGCTGATCCGGTATCTTGGAAGTCCGGCAAAACATTCAATCTCACCAAAGAAGTCACCTGGTCCAAAGTCCTTAAAGAAATAAGATTTCTCATGCATCGGCCATTCGACTCCGGTTACTTTCCCTGATAAAATGATGTATATGTACTTGCATTCTTCTCCGGCTTTGATAAAAGTCTGGTCAGCTTCCACATCAATCACGGACATGTAATACTTGACTTCCTCCGTACAGTTTCTGAAAAGCCGGTTCATATATTCCTGCTTTTTAAGTGGTAAGCTATTAAATAAATCCACGAATCTTCCTCCTCCTTTTTATTCATTATAGAGAGAAAAGGTGATACATTAAAAGGCCATGTGACATTTTTTCTCCGCTTTTTTGAATTATGGCGTTTTTGGACAAAAAATGACTATAAATTAACAATATTATAACGTTTATTTGGTGAAAATGACAGTTGGAATTGAAAAAATATTGATTTTTGAAGTTATCTACAGATTATCAACAAAAAAGATGAGTTATAAACAAGAAACACATTGCAATTAAAAGTGAACTGGGATATTCTGAGAACATACCAATTCATGAAGTTGGTGTTGGACATTCTTTATTTTAAACATCGCATCAAAATAAAAGATGAAAAACAAATTACAAAACTATTTTCCAATGATCAGAACCAAAGGACAAGTGCTTGAAGAAATTCGCAATAGCCGGAAATGTGGAAGACATTTTGTGGATGGGAAGAAAAATACCAACAGGAATATCTTGACATTTGCACTGGGGTGAAAGGTGTAAAACTTCTCTATGATACCTATTTTAAAGTTATTATGAATCCGGACACCAGACCTGAAAGGTTAAATGATTTTCTATCAGAAATATTAGGAAGAAAAATTAGAATCTTAAAAGTACTTCCGAATGAATCGGCGCGTATTGCAGCGGAGAGTTCCTTATTGATTATGGACATTGTTGTTCAGTTTGAAGATGGTAGTATAGCAAATGTTGAAGTACAAAAAATGGGATATTTATTTCCCGGACAGAGAAGTGCCTGTTATTCTTCCGATTTATTGTTACGACAGTATAAACGAGTGCGCGCAGAATTAGGAAATTCATTTACTTATAAGAGAATTCAGAAAGTCTATACAATTGTATTATTTGAAAAGAGCAGTGCTGATTTCCGCAGGTTTTCGAAAGAAATATATATTCATCATTGCGAACAAAAAAGTGATACAGGAGTAGAAGTGAATTTACTGCAAGAATATACTTTTATATGTCTTGACATTTTTTGGTGACATCATTCAAAATGAAAACAGAAAGATAAAAAATAGATTGGAAGAGTGGCTCGTATTTCTTAGTCAGGATGATCCGGAGATGATTATTAAACTTTTGAATCAGAATTCGGATTTTCAGAAGATTTATGAAGAAATCTATACACTCTGTCTTAATATGGAAGGAATGATGGAGATGTTTTCGAAAGAACTTGAGATTTTGGATCGCAATACAGTGAAGTTGATGATTGACGAGATGGAAGAAGAATTGGCACAAGTAAAGGCAAGTGTTGCAAAACAGGTCGAAGAACAAGTGGCAGAGAAAGTAGCCGAACAGGTGGCAGAGAAAGTAGCCGAACAGGTGCTCAAGCGAAGGAGAACATTGCAAGAGAATTAGAAGAAGAGAAGCAGAAGATAGAAGAAGAAAAGCAAAGAACGGAAGAAGAAAAACAAAGAGCTGATAAAGCAGAAGAGGAAAATATGAGATTAAGAAAGAAATTGATGGAATTGCAAAAATTGTAATAAGGTAGATACGAAAAATCTAAAGTATTTAGAAAAATTTAAATTTGTGCTTGCATATCTCTGGCATGTATGATAAGATATAACTCGTGTCAGAGATAACACAAGACACGCGGGTGTAGTTCAATGGTAGAACACCAGCCTTCCAAGCTGGATACGTGGGTTCGATTCCCATCACCCGCTTTTTTTGTACCCATTTTGAACTGTTCAGAGCCAAGCGGATGTTTAGATGAAATGTGCAGCATTTCGGAAAGTGGATCTGGATGGTTTATTTTATTTATAATAGAAGGAGGACGAGAACATGAAAACAGCAATTACAATCGCCGGAAGTGACTCTAGCGGAGGCGCAGGAATCCAGGCTGATATCAAGACAATGATCACCAATGGAGTATATGCAATGAGTGCGATTACTGCATTGACAGCGCAGAATACAACAGGTGTTACTTCTATATTAAATGCAACACCGGAATTTTTAGGACAGGAGCTTGACAGTATCTTTACAGATATCTATCCGGATGCCGTAAAGATCGGGATGGTTTCAGATAAAGAACTGATCAAAGTTATTGCAGCGAAGCTGCGTCAGTATGAAGCAAAGAATATTGTAGTAGATCCTGTTATGGTAGCAACAAGCGGAGCGAAGCTGATCAGTGATGATGCGGCGGATACATTGAAGGAAGAATTATTCCCGCTTGCAAGTGTACTGACTCCGAATATTCCGGAGGCAGAGGAGTTGATCGGAAGAAAGATCACAAGTGCAGAAGAGATGATCGATGCGGCGAAAGAAATTTCAGAAAAATATCACTGTGCAGTACTTTGCAAGGGTGGACACAACTTGAATGATGCGAATGATCTGCTGTATGCAGATGGAGTGTATCGCTGGTTTAACGGAAAAAGAATTGATAATCCGAATACTCATGGTACAGGTTGTACATTGTCTTCTGCGATTGCTTCTAATCTTGCAAAAGGATTCTCATTGGAGGAATCTGTAGAGCGTGCGAAAGAGTATATCTCAGGGGCACTTGCAGCAATGCTTAATCTTGGAAAAGGAAGCGGTCCGATGGATCACGGATTTGCAATTAAAAACGAATATATAAAAGAAGCGAAAGACTGATCAAAAGCCCTTCGCTTTACATATTAAAGAGGAGAAACCTAAGGAGTAGCACGAAGCATGATCTTTGCGGTAAAGACTCCATTTTCATAAGTGAAATCACAAGAACCATCGTTCTTTTCTGCTGTTCTGCGGACGGATTGGGTACCAACCCAAGTCCCGTTCGCTTGGTGGAATGGAATAGATGGTCTTTTTCTTTGATATTTCCATCAAAATTATTCTCAACCCGAATTAAAAGAATAGAAGCAGAATGTTGATAGATTTCCAACGATATCCGCTGCTGCGCAGCGGCAGTTTTGCGACTGGCTTCCAATGCATTTTCTAATAGATTGGAAAGAATAAGACAGAGATCCATTTCATCTACGGAAAGTTCTTTTGGAAGATCAACACGGGCATCAAATGGAATTTCTTCTTTTTGGGCAAGTGCATAATAATATCCGATTACGTTATCAACAGACTGATTTTCACAGAAGTGATAATCAAGGGTGGGAATTTTATCCAATGCATTTTGCAGGTATTTTTTGATCTTTTCTAAATCACCGTCTTTGGCCATAGCAGATAGTTGTATAAAATGATGACGAATATCATGTCGAGCCTGTCTGGCTTCTTCTATCGCACTTCTTAAATTCTCATATCGTTCCTGTTGTACAGAAAGAAAAAGATTTTCCTGCTGAAGTTTTTTGTTTTTATTCAGGATATTAGCCATCATTAAAAACATCGAGTAAAATAATGCAAGGATGAGTAGAAGAGCATAAACAATCACTATGTATCCACGCAGAAAACGCTGTGTGTGCAGGATGGTGTTATATTTTGGAATCAAAGCAAGGTTCAATCCGATGACCAGAACCGGGAGAATCCAGAAAACATACCAGGTCTGAGCAAGATTTTCATCTTCTACCATTCTTTGACGGAATGGGAGGCTGGATACCATATGAGAAGGACGAAAAGAATGCAGAAAAGATTATACAGGATTCCAAAAGTAGAAAAATCGGAAAATGCAAGGTGTTCAGAACCAAAATTCAACATTGCAGAAGCAGCTCTGGAAAGGCTGTTAAAGCAAGAAAAAACTGCACAGACGGCAAGATAGATGCTGACAGATTTCCAAAGTGAAATTAACAAAGTGCTATGATATAGAATAAATAGAACAAATAAAAGAGGAAGAAGAACAGATCTTGTTGACAAATGAAATCTATGGCATGCAAAACCACAAAAACAAAGAACATATAATAAGAAGCGGAAGTATCCAGACAGCCAGCTTCTTAGGTGTTTGCTTCAGAGATGATCTTACCGGCAGATAGGCAAGCAGCATACCAGGAATCAAAACTGTAAATTCTAAAGTCTGGAAAATTAAAGTCCACATCAAAATCCCCCCTTTTGAAATAGATAATCCATAAAGTGTTGTCGTGCAGGTTTGCACAGTTCTCTGCTGACAACAATCTTGCTTCCATCGTCTAAAAGAAACATTGTTCCGTCAAAATCAACAGCATGTTCCATGTTGATGATCGTCCCTCTGTTGCAGATAAAAAAGCGGGAATCTTCTTTTAATGGAGCAGTAAAAGTCCCAAAAGACTGTCGGATGACAAGTTCTTTTTCTTTTGTTGTATGAATATGGATCATATGAGAAAAATGATCCGCGTGAATGATCGTTTTAAATGGTATCTGAAGATCACTTCCATTTACTTTCACTGTCAGTTTTTTCTCCGAAGCCGGAATCCGGGACAGGATTTCATCGATTAAAGAAGCCAGTTCTTCTTCCGTATAAGGTTTTACCAGATAATGCATGGCACGTACTTTAAAACCTTCCAGTGCATGATCCAGAGATGTTGTAGTAAAAATCAACAGACAGTCTTTGTTGGTATTTCTAAATTCACGGGCGATTTCGATTCCATTTGCCCCGTTCATATAAATGTCCAGAAATAAAACTGTGAAGTCATGTTCTTTTGAAGCCTTGAGAAATGCTTCACCATTCTCATATTCATAGCAATGAAACTCTACATTTTTCTGATTTAATATATTTTCTAATCGTGTTCGAAGCAGAATACGCTCTTCGGCAATATCATCAACAATAGCGATTAACATACGAATATCCTCCCTGATTTGTATCTATTCAAAATAAATACAAACGTTTTGACATAGGATTAGTATACCACAGAATAACGATTCGTGCCATTTTCAGACAGTTCATGTCAAAAATATTGAACAATCTGGTATCAAAAATATAATAAGAAGAAATATGATTGCCGATAATATAGCAAAATACAAATGAGGAGGAAAAAACGGATATGAAAACAATAAAAAGGATAATGGCAGCACTCATATGTATGACGATAGCACTTACAGGGATTCCAATCAGTGTAAAAGCGGCGGATTCAAGTGGAAGTATGTCAACAGAGATGGAGACAAATAGTGAATTATTTATTACACTAGAAGAGAACAAAGACTATCGCTGGAACGTAAATGATGATGCAGGGAAAAATAGTGTTGTTCATTTGGATACTTCAGAAGGAAATAATTGTCGTTTCCGTTTAGATCATATAGAAAAGGAATGGTATGGGATTAAACATATTAAAGTAGATGGAACGGATCGTTTTGCAGACGTGGATGGTAAAAGTAAAGACAGCGGTGCAGTACTTCATTTATGGGAGTCTTCAGACAGTGAAGTAAAGGGAAATAATCACCGCCAGTTTGCCTTTTATTATATCGGTAATGATGCAAATGGAAATGCGAGATACTATATTAAGAATAGAAACAGTGGAAAATGGATCGGATATGAAGGAAAACTGAATAATAATAATCCGAAAATCATCCAGACAGATGAGAGCAACAGAAAAGTCTGGCTGATCACAAATCCGTAGTTCCACTCACGGGAAAAGAAAGTCAGGTTTTAAAAGAAGAAGATACAAGTGCTATTTGTGAAATTCATGAAGCAGGAAAACTTGATGCTTTAAATAGAGTAAGCAATCTGTCAGCTCCAGGATCTCATCCAACATTTCAAGTAATGGGAATAACCAGTAAATGGAAATTGAAATGGAAATCAGAGTATCATGCTTATCAAATAGATGCGGTCTCTGATGGTGAAAGCACAACGAATCTATCTTTAGATGTAGAAGGAGAATCAGGAAAACTTAATGCAAGTGTGAACGTCTGGACGACTGAAAAATTTGACAGGAATCAGAATACAAGTCAATTGTGGCGATTTTTTAAGCAGAAAGATGGTACGTATAAAATTCAGAATGCCAGAACTGGATGGTATATCGAAAATAGCGTCCCAACTTTAGTGTTTGGGAAAAAGGGAATGAATGTAGAGTTATCTATTTTAGCAGGTAATACAGCTGCAACAGCTTACAGTTATGCGAATGAATGGATGGCAGGCATTCCAGATGAGGCACTACTGTCTTCTGTTAATATTCCGGCAACACATGATACCGGAACAGCAGGGGTTGTGGATGATTTAGTTCCAAGTGTATCCATTACATCCTGTCAGAATCTTTATTATGATGAACAGTTAAATATGGGAGCACGCAGCTTTGATATCCGTGCAAATGCGACAAAAAATGATGCTTCTGCAGCAGACGTAAAGATTGTACATGGAGGCGAATTATGGCAGTGTCAGGAAAAAATGGAAGTGATCTTACATTACAGTCAATCCTCAATACTTCCCTCGGTTTCTTAGAGAAGCATAAGTCAGAAACAGTCATTCTTACAGTAAAATCAGATGCCGGTTCTACAATTGGATTAGAGCATGCGGTAGCTGAATTTATTGAAAAAAATAAGACAAGGTCTACAGTGGAGGGGATATCCCATCAATGAAGGAAGCAAGGGGAAAAATCATATTTCTTCGAAGATTTAATCTAACCAAGAACTACGACAGTTCGGTTGAACGTGCGATGGGATTTAACCTTACGAATTGGGATGACATAAAATATAAAGATTATAAATATGCGTACAAGTTATATGATGATGGAAAAAATCATGTGTATATTCAGGATGCATATAATACATATGGAAGTGAGAAGTGGCCGTATATATTAGAAACGATGAAGCAGACAACAGGACAGAATACAAGCCATCCGATCGAGTACAATTCTTGGGTATTTAATTATACTTCTTGCTCACGAGGAGCACCGTTAGGATTGACACAGGAAATTAATCCGAGATTATTTAAAGACGAAGACAATTGTATTGATAACCGATTCCTTGGAACAGTAATGCTTAACTTTATTGATGATCCAATGTCACGGTTGATCTATGAGACAAACAGTAACATGATATTTGAACCAAAACTTCCGACACCGGAGGTAGAAGTTGAATACGGTCAGACATTGGCAGAAGCTACATTGAAAGGGATTGAAAATGCACCGGCAGGAACCTGGAAATTTGAAGATGCAGCTCATGTTGTGACAGATCAGGAAATAGCAGATCAGACCAAATTTGAACTGACCTTCCAGCCGGCAGATAATAAAAAATACAAAACTGTTACTATGTGGGTTCCGGTAAAAACAGTGAATAAGTCAGAAGTGATCACAGCCTATCTCGGATATGAAGAAATTTCCTATGGTGAAATTCCGAAGATGTCATACGTTGTTTCACCAACGGAAACACTGAGCGTAGACGAAGTGGAAGAACTTTTTGCAAATGTTACGGATGAAATGAGAATCCGGGAGACAGGACAGTCATTAAATGAGACAATCGATGCAGGAAGCTATAAGATTGATTGTCCGGAAACAGTAGGCGGATTCAAGGTGAACTGGATTCATTTGAAAGAATATGATCTTAATATCAATTCAGTGAACACAACAGAAGCAACAGGTTCCAAAATCAGTACAGCAGAAAATACGACATTAGAAAATGGCGCAGTTAGTAGTTCACAGAGAATCGTTGTTCGTGCAGAAAAGAAAACAAAGACATATGGAGATGCGTTGACCAGTGCAGATCTTACATTTACGATCAGTGATTCAGAAAGGGCGAAACTTCTTCCGGGAGATACTGTTGAAAGTCTCGGACTGACATTGAAAGCAACAACCATCGAACCGGAAGATATTCTGAGAGGAAGCACAACAGATGCAGATGGAGATGACATTCTTGGCGCATATGGCAATGAAGGAAGATATGTCATCCTGAAAGATAATGTGACAAATACAAATTATGATGTTGTAGTTCTTCCGGCATTCCTTAACGTATCACCAAAGGAAGCGGAGATAGAATGGAATGCAGCGGCACAGTATACATATACAGGAAATGCATGTGGAATAGAAGCAAACGTGAAAGCAGACAGCCTTTTGGAAAATGATAGCTGTGCAATTAAAAAACTGCTGAATGCAGATCATACAGAAGTTGGAAATTACAAGGCGCTTGCAATAGGTCTGACCAATGAAAACTATATCTTTTCCGGCAAAAACCGCGTGCATCTATGGGAATATGAGATTTTGCAGGCAGATCCGGAAGTGACTTTCCCGGCAGCAGAAGTGATTTATGGAGACAGCTTAAAGAAAGCAACACTTTCCGGTCAGTCGGGAGAAGGTGTATTCCGTTTTGCAGACGATACGACAATGCTTACAGTAGCAGAGGATCAAAGTGAACAAGAGATGATCTTCACACCGGCTAATCCGAACTACAAGACAGTTACATCAAATATTCCTGTAACAGTAAAATCAAGAAGCATTACGATCAGACCGGACCGTAAGGAGAAAGAATATGGACAGACGATCACAGAGTATACCTGGTCGATCAGTGATGGAAGTCTGGCAGGGGAAGACTTACTGGATGATCTGAATGTGAATGTATCACTGACAGCAGGAGATGCAGAGAAAGAGAGCTGTGAAGTTGGTACTTATGAAATAACAGAAAAGGCTCCAACAAACAGTAAAAAATCAAACTATGTGGTTATATTTGAACCTGGAATATTGATCGTACAGCCAAAACCGGTAGATGTTGTATGGAATACAGACGGAACTATCATCTATACAGGAAAAGAAGTGAATGTCACAGCAGAATTATCAGGAGTACTGTTTAAAGATGAATGTAAGGCAGTAGTAGAAGATGGAAACGCTGTGGAACCTGGAAAATATACAGCAAGTATTGTCGGATTGACAGGCGAGCAATGTTATAATTATGTGCTTCATGGAGATGATGATGAGTATCAGATGGAGTATCAGATCGTGAAGAAAGAAGAAACAAAGAATCCAACCGATTCAAAGGAAACATCGACAGGTACTGCAGGAAAGAAACCAACAGGAACTTCAGCGTCAGGAAAACAGGTAAAAACAGCAAAGACAGGAGACAGCATCAGCTACCTCTGGATTCTGATGATTGCGGGATCAATTGCAGTGATCGGTGGAATGATTTATGTTATTAGAAGAAGAAAACAGAAGTAAAATTAAAGTGAATCTATAAACGATAGATAGAAAGGTGTCAGGCATATGGGGAAGGTGTTATTTTAAGCTTCGGCCTGACACCTTTTATTGAAAAAAAGGTGAAATTAGTATATTATGAAAACAGATGCCGTATATCCTAAACATGCAATAAAAAGTGCTTTTGACCGCATGCGTTGAGAGAAAAAGGAGGGTGAAAATGAGTGAATTAAGTAAAAAAGCAAGAAATAGAACAAGAGTCCAAATGGTACTGACTATGTTGGTTATTGTCTCCATTATCAGACAATTCTTTCTTGGAAACTATCACAATATGTTTCTTGGAATTTTAACATTGATTTTATTTATGGTACCACAGTTTATTGATAAGAAACTTGGAGTGACAATTCCGGTTGGCTTGGAAACGGTTATTTTGATCTTTATCTTTTCAGCAGAGATACTTGGAGAGATCAATGCATTTTATGTAAAGATTCCGGTATGGGATACTATTTTGCATACAAAGAATGGATTCCTGATGGCGGCAATCGGGTTTGCGCTGATTGATTTATTCAACCGAAGTGATCGATTTTCAATTAAGATGTCCCCATACTTTGTGGCATTTTTTGCATTTTGTTTTTCAATGACAGTTGGTGTTTTGTGGGAGTTCTTTGAATTCAGTATGGATTGGTTTTTCGGATTGGATATGCAGAAAGACTGGATCGTTCCGGCAATCAATTCAGTGAAGCTGAATCCGACAGGAGCAAATATCCCAATCCATGTAGATGTCCAGTCCGTTGTGATCAACGGTGAGACTTGGAATCTGGGCGGATATTTAGACATTGGAATCGTAGATACAATGAAAGATCTTATGGTGAATTTTGTCGGAGCTGTTGTATTTTCTGTAATTGGAATTTTATATTTGAAACATCGTGGAAAAGGAAAACTGGCAGCTTCATTAATTCCGCAGGTAAGAGATACGGATGCAGAAGTATCTGAGAAATAGAAAACGTAAAGGACAGATCGATGAACAGTCAAAAAGAAATTAGAAATATAAAGATAAAAAACCAGTTAGAGCTTTGGCTGTTCTGTGCAATTATCGGTGCAGTTGCCGGCGGATTGGTCTGGGCACTTTTGAAGATTATGGCAGTTGGGATGAATCTTATCTGGGAATGGATTCCGGAACATTTCGCATTTCCATACTATACAATAGCGGTCTGTGTGATCGGTGCATTTCTTATCGGTATCTTCCGGAAGATGTACGGAGATTATCCGGAAGAAATGGAAACTGTTATGGCAAAAGTGAAAACAGAGAAGCATTATGATTATAAAAATATGCTTGTCATGATGATAGCAGCAGTGCTGCCGCTTTTGATCGGAAGCAGTGTGGGTCCGGAAGCCGGGCTTACCGGAATTATCGTCGGAATGTGTTACTGGGCAGGAGATAATCTGAAGTTTGCCAGACAGCATGCGAAGGAATACTCCCAGATCGGGGTAGCAGCATCCTTAAGCGTTTTATTCCATGCTCCGCTATTTGGTTTGTTTGAAGTGGAAGAACATACTTTAGAAGAGAGTAATTCAGAACAAGCTGTTGTTCCGGCAGGAATTTCATCAAAGATATTTATTTATGGAATCGCAATTGCAGCAGCAACAGGTATTTATGCAGGGCTCTCCGCAGTATTTGGTTCAGGACTTTCCGGCTTTCCAAGTTTTGAGGCAGTTGAGATTGGAAAGATGGATTATGTACTAATACTTCTCTATATTATTGCAGGATGCGTGCTGGCCGTTTTTTATGAAAAGACACACCAGATAACAAAGAAAACTGCAGGAAAGATACCGGCAGTTTTTCGAGAAGTTTTCGCAGGAATTTGTCTTGGAATCTGTGGAATGTTAATCCCGGCAGTTATGTTTTCGGGAGAAGAACAGATGGGAGTGTTGATGAAAGAGTATAGTCAATACCTTCCGTTAGCACTGATCGGAGTTGCATTTTTGAAAGTGCTTCTTACAAATATTTGTATACAGTTCGGTTTGAAGGGAGGACATTTCTTCCCGGTTATCTTCGCAGGTGTATGCATGGGATATGGCGTTGGAATGCTGATCTGCGGAAATGCAGAGAACCATCTGGTTTTCGCATCTGCAATTGTTACAGCAGCGCTTTTAGGTGGAACGATGAAAAAGCCGTTGGCGGTTACAATGCTTCTGTTTCTATGCTATCCGGTGAAATTGTTCGTATGGATTTTTGTGGCTGCGGCAGCAGGCAGCAAATGTCTATCCTTATTTGATAAGAAAAAAGTGGAAAATAAAAATTCCGTTGAGTGAAAACTCAGCGGAATTTTTTTACCCTTTTTGAGATGTCTTCCAGTTCTTCTTTGGAAAGCTCCGGGAGACGCTCTAATTTATCCAGGAACATCATTGCCGTTTCACGACGCTGCATCTCTACAATCTGTCCGTAATAATTGACAACAACACCGGTAACGATTGCAACAACGAAGATCGTGTAGATTGTGACAAGTACCGAAATCAGTTTGCCAATGAAAGTTATGGCAACAATATCGCCGAACCCGGCGGTAGAAGTACCGCATAGCAATACCAAAGGGCATCTCCATAGTGGTTGATGTCAGGCTCTACCAGTTGAATGATGGCTGCGGATACAAAGAGAAATACGATATAACCGGAAAGAATCTGGGTTGCTTTTGTACGTTTTAAGATCATCCATAATAGTTTTAGCTTTTTCATATATTAACGGCTCCGTTTCATAAATTTCAGATAAATTAATTATATCATGAAATGGAGTCAAAAGAATAGTTAGATTCCTAATACTTCTCTTTTCTTCTTCATATCCTTCACAATCTTATCACCAAGAGATACTGGATCTACATCTACCACCATGGAAGAGTGTAGTGTTTCTTTTGTATCCTCTTTCAAGAATTTGATCACTTTCGGTACTTTTTCATTATAGTCATATAAAATTTATTCTGCGGTTTTCATTTTACTGCCTTTATTCAGAATTCCATTAAAGCGGCTCATGAATGTGATTGTTGTGATCGCGGCTGCAACAATATCACTGATCGGTTCTGCAAGAAAGACTGCAAATACCTTATCCTGAATAAAGAGTGGCAGGATAAAGATCAGCGGAATCAGCAGGATCAGTTTTCTTAAGCAGGCGAGCAGCAGACTGACCTTTGCCTGTCCCAATGCCATGAAACTTTGCTGACATGCAACCTGGAATCCGAGGGAGAAAATACCCGCCATATAGATTCTCAATGCCCATGCGGTATAAGTGATCAGATCCGTATTATTGGAAAAGATTCCTGCAAACAGCTTAGGAAACAGTAGCATGATCAGCCAGAAACAACTGGTGAAAATCGTACAAACCTTAAACTGTGTAAAGAAGGCTTTTTTTACACGCTCTTTATTGCCGGCACCGAAGTTATAACTCATGATCGGCTGACCACCCTGGCAGATTCCCTGCAGTGGTAATGTAGCAAGCTGGCTGACACTTGTGATGATCGTCATGGCTCCAACAGCAAGGTCTCCACCATATCTTGACAGACTGGAAGTAAAGCTGATGGACAGAATACTTTCTGTGGACAGCATGACAAAAGTGGAAATGCCAAGTCCAAGACAAGGCAGGATAACGTCCTTTTGTAATCTGAAATTTTCTTTTCTAAGATGAAGGATCGTCTTCTTTCCGGATAAGAAGCGAAGAATCCAAATCGCACCGACAGCCTGACTTAAAACAGTGGCAAGTGCTGCACCTCTTACACCGAGATGGAATACGAAGATAAAAATCGGATCAAGAATGATATTGATCACAGCTCCGATCACAGTAGTCATCATACTGATCTTGGCAAATCCCTGCGTTGTAATAAATGGATTCATTCCCATTACGATTAAGACAAAGATACTTCCAAGGATATAGATTCTTGCGTATGCTACTCCGTACGGCAGTGTCTTTTCGCTGGCACCAAAAAGTGTCAACAGCTGTGGCGCAAATGTAAAGAAGACTACAGTAAGTACGACAGCCATAAGGATGAGAAGTGCAAAACAGTTTCCAAGAATTTTTTCAGCTGTTTTATTATCTTTCTTTCCCATAGATATCGCAGCACGCGGAGCACCACCGGAACCTGCAAGCATAGCAAAAGCGTTGATCAGCATAAGGATCGGTGTAAATAATCCAACGCCGGTTAATGCCGCGGCTCCAACACCGGAAATGTGTCCGATATAGATTCGGTCTACAATGTTATATAGAAGATTGATGATCTGGGCGACAACCGCAGGAATTGCAAGCTGTGCCAGAAGGCGTGGAATCTTTTCTGTCTCCATCGCCTGAGAAGTCGATTTGCTATTCATATCTGTTTACTCCTAAATAGTTTTAAAATCAAAGAAGATTATACATCTCATGTAATGGAAAAATCAATAAGAAATCAAAAATTATAGGTATTCAACCTAACGAAATCGTGATATAATCAAAATATGTTTGAATGAGAAATATGGAGGTAGCTTATGGGCGTAAGTTATAACAGATTATGGAAAATGCTCATAGAAAAAATATGAAGCGGATAGAGATGCAGTACCTCACCGGATCAGTGGTAATATTCTTGCCCGGATGGGAAAAAACCAGTATGTATCAATGGAGACGATTGAGAAGATCTGCAAGAAACTGGACTGTACCGTGGATGAGATGATGGAATTTACAGATGATGAGTAACAGGAGCAGATATGTCAAATTATTAAATCTGGCAGACTGTTTCAGAAGTCGAAAAAAGAAATTGAAAAAAGATAACACGCCGGATACGGCATAATTCTCTTAGCAAAGCTAAGAGCGCACTTCGATACAGGCAATTACATTTGCCTGTATCGTGCGACCTGCGGTGCTATCCCTGATTTGGGAAAATCTCAATCCGGGAATTAAGCGAAATCAGAGATTTCGTACAAGGGAATGGATTCCCTTGCGGCACAGGTGCCTATCCCTGAAGTTTGTGAGTGAATACCTCAGATACAAACATATGGGTGAAAGAAAGCGTGAAATCGGAATTTCGTGGGAGGTGTTATACAAATGAAACTGGCAGACTTATCAACTGGACCAGACTGGGTAGTATATGTTGGATTTATAATATTTGCTGTACTTTCCATAGTTTTGATTTCTGGACATGGAAGTTGGTTAATTTCCGGATATAATACAGCTTCAAAAGAAGAAAAGGCAAAATATAATGAAAAAAAGCTATGCAGAACAATGGGAATTGGAATGTCTGTTATAGCAATTCTTCTATTAAGTATGGGAGTGTTTGAAAATATTTTACCAGCATTTTTTGTGTATATTGCATTGGGTATTATTTTAGCTGATGTTGTGATAATTATTGTTTTGGGAAATACAATATGTAGAAGGTGACAAATTTCGACTTGTGGACTTTAACAACTCGGTATTTTGGAGGTTATTATGGCTTTTGATTTTAAGAAAGAATTTAAAGAATTTTATATGCCTAAGAATAAACCAGAGATTGTAAATGTACCTAAGGCAAATTATATTGCAGTTAGAGGAAAAGGCAATCCAAATGAAGAAGGTGGGGCATATCAACACGCAATCAGTATTCTATATGCTGTTGCATACACATTAAAAATGAGTTACAAGACCGATTATAAAATTGAAGCTTTTTTGAATATGTTGTTCCGCCATTGGAAGGTTTTTGGTGGCAGGATGATGTCGTGGGTGTAGATTATACAAATAAATCTGCTTTCAACTGGATTTTTGTTATTCGTTTGCCTGATTTCATTTCTAAAGCTGATTTTAACTGGGCGGTAGAAACAGCAACGAAAAAGAAGAAACTCGATTGTTCGTCAGCAGAGTATCTTACGATTGATGAAGGATTATGTGTTCAAATTATGCATATAGGTTCTTTTGATAATGAGCCAGCAACTGTTGCTCTTATGGATGCTTATTTAGAACAAAATGGGTATGTTAATGATATTAACAAAGATAGATTGCATCATGAGATTTATATGTCTGATGCAAGAAAGGCTGCCCCAGAGAAATGGAAAACTGTAATTAGACATCCGATTAAGAAAGCGTAAACTCGGAATTTACTAAAGAGGTACAGAACATGAAGAAAATCAGTTTAGTGGTTTTGCCAGCTATAACAATAGCGTTAGAAATATTGCCGCTCGGGGCAGTTTGTATTTTTGCTCCATCTCCGACAGAAAGAGTAAAAGAAACATTCTCATACTTTAGTACAATACCGTTTGGCTATGCAAATTTTGCCCCACTTATTACAGCTGTACTTACTGTTGTTATCTTGTTACTGTCGTTGATTTCATTAAAGAAAAATGGAGTTTTCAATTCTATGTTTGTTCTTTCAATTATTACAGCAGTTATTTCTCTTTTGCCGTTGGTGTATGGATTGAGTTATTTCACCTTTGTGGGAGCCTTAATAACGATGGCACTTGTAACCGAATGCATTTTGATTAAGATGCAACAGAAGTAAAGTAAAGCGACAACTTCAGGTTTGTCGAACACATGAAAACTTGAAGTTTACAGCGAGGTGAAAGAGGTTGAATTATGTAGAATATGGAAAAGAAAACAGCGATGTAATTATCCTCTTACACGGAGGCGGTTTATCATGGTGGAATTACAAAGAGGTTGCTGAAAGACTTCAAACAGATTATCATGTGGTTTTGCCTATATTAGATGGTCATGCAGGATGTGATAAGCAGTTTACGACGATAGAGAATAATGCTTTGGATATTATAGAATTTGTAAATAGCAAATTGGGCGGTTCTGTTTTAATGATGGGAGGACTATCGCTTGGAGGGCAGATTTTGCTTGAAATTTTATCTCAACGCAAAGATATATGTAAGTATGCAATAGTGGAAAGTGTACTTGTGATACCTTCAAAATTTACATATTCTATGATTAAACCGGCGTTTGGAAGTTGCTATGGCTTAATAAAGTATAAGTGGTTTTCAAAATTGCAATTCAAATCACTACGAATAAAGTCGAATTTGTTTGATGAATATTACAAAGATACTTGTGCTATTAGAAAGAGTGATATGATTGCCTTTTTACAGGAAAACTCAGTATATTCACTAAAAGATGGCATTGGAGAGTGTGAAGCAACCGTTCAAATTTATGTTGGAGAAAAAGAAAATCAATCAATGAAAAAATCTGCTAAAATCATTCATGAAAAATTGCAGGATAGTTTTATAAAAGTTCTTCCTAATATGTATCATGGAGAGTTTTCAATAAACCACGCAGATGATTATGTGAGAAAACTATTAGAAATAGTAAAGTGAAGGTAACTTTCAGTCTTCGGCAGAGACTGAAAGCAACAGAAGATTTGAATTTGTGGAGGATATTAAAATGGCGCGGATAATATGGGTTGGCAATAAAACTGGGAAAACGTTTGGGATGGTAAGCAGCCGTGGGACAGAGAGTGTGAAGAAAAAAGCATTCCTGAAAATGCAGTTCTAATTGACAGACCAGATGACATAATTAAAGCATCAATTCCATACATGATTATCCCTTGTATTGTATGCTTTGTTGCAATTTTTGCAAAAAAGGCGCAATCAGATGAATTTATATTTAATTTATGGTTTATGCCGCTGTCATTTATTATTGGCTTTTTTGTTGCGATGCCGTTACATGAATTTCTTCATGCTATAAGTTATCCAAAGGGGGCAAAAGTTTATATAGGAGTATCTCTAAAACAGTTGAGAGCATATGCTGCATCCTCAGCAGCACTTAGCAGAGGACGATATATAATGATGTCATTGGCACCTTTGATTCCGGGAATAATCTTTCTTGCTGTTTTCGTGGTCTGCCCGATTTCAATGAAGTGGTTGATGACAATATGTGTAGTTCCTTCGTTTATGGGACTAATTTCTCCAGCACCCGATTATATGGATGTTTTAATCATATTGCGAAAGGTACCGAAGGGGGCAATGATTCAGGCAACAGAAAATGGATTGGTTTGGTATCTCTAATACGACAGATTCCAGTTTGAAGAACTGTTAGGTAAGATTAGATTCAATAAACCCATGAGTAAATATGTATTTTATTTAGAACTTTAAGTAATGAGAATAATTTTCCGAAAAGGGACAAACTTTTTATTGTAATAAGAAATGAAACATAATGAGAAATTTCTCCAAAATCATTAAAACGTACATAAATGCTGATAATTTAGAAGAAAAATAATAGGGTATATTCACATCCAGACCACTAAAAAGAATGCTCGAAATTATCATGATGTGAGCATTCTTTATTTATAAAGTCAGTAAAACTGTTATTTCAAGTCACCGAAAACATTGTAAAAACGCGGGATGTATCGTATTTGAAAAATTAATTTCAAAAAAATGTAAAAAAGTGTTGACAAGTATGAAATAGGGTGATATTATATCGAAGTCGCTTCGGTGAGGCAACAAAAACGAAACGGCAAAACAGCATATCGGGGTGTGGCTCAGCTTGGCTAGAGCGCTGGTTTGGGACCAGGAGGTCGCAGGTTCGAATCCTGTCACCCCGACTTGTGAACAATTAAATATGCGGGTGTAGTTCAATGGTAGAACACCAGCCTTCCAAGCTGGATACGTGGGTTCGATTCCCATCACCCGCTCTCGTGCAGGGGTATCGAAGTGGTCATAACGAGGCGGTCTTGAAACCGTTTGTCCGCAAGGGCGCGTGGGTTCGAATCCCACCCCCTGCGCTTCATA